>Ga0163144_10015548_pt1 | contig 15687 bp, 12 predicted proteins | sample OliLak19BULKMAT1_FD_123175 | JGI IMG/M metagenome (GOLD analysis project Ga0163144, IMG submission 123175) | Freshwater microbial mat bacterial communities from Lake Vanda, McMurdo Dry Valleys, Antarctica - Oligotrophic Lake LV.19.BULKMAT1 | ecosystem: Environmental > Aquatic > Freshwater >...
CCCGAGCCGACGTGCCCGCACACCGTCTGTTTCGGCAGCAACACGGCCGAGCCGCTCACTCTCGGGGCGTGCTTCGACCCGTGCATCGACGAGGTGTGCGCCACCATCGACGCCGAGAACGACAATTGCTGCGACCCCGAGCCGCCCTCGTGGTCGGCCGAGTGCACCGCCAAGGCCAAGACGCTCTGCCCCGAATACAAGTGCATCAAGGACGTCTGTGCGGCAATGCCCTCGTGCTGCACCACCAACTGGACCTCGGCGTGCGTCACGCTGGCGACCAACACCGCCTCTTGCGCCACCGACTGCGATTGCGCCCACAGTCCGTGCCAGCAGGGCAGGGGAAATCAGCCGCTCGTCGTGGGCTGCAATCCGTGCGTCGACGCCGTCTGCGCGGCCGACCCGTATTGCTGCGACAACGACTGGGACGGCATCTGCGTCGGCGAGGTCGCGACCCTCTGCGGTATCGACTGCAACTGAAACGCACGCGATCTCGCGACTTGGCTCGCGACTTGGCTCGCGACTTGGCTTGCGACTTGGCTCGCGACTGAGCCCGCGACCGAGCCGGCGGATCGAGCTTCCCGCGCGCCGCCGCCGCCCCCTCGCCGGGCTCCGGCCTGCCCTGCGGGGCCGTCGCAAAGTTCCACGATCCGCCGGTCATTTGCCCTTGTAACGCGCCGCGTCGGGCTGGCTCCGTTGACAAATCGGGCGCTGTGGAGCAGGTACGAGCCCTTATCGCCCCGGAGGTGCTCGTGACCACGTCCTCGTCCTCATCCAAGGTGACCTATTCCTCCGCCTCGGTGGACATGACCGACTTCCATCGCCGCTTCGACGCCGCGCTCGCCGACGTCCGCGGCCGCCTCGGCAAGGAGCACCCGCTCTACATCGGCGGCGAGCCCATTCAATCGGACCTCCCGCCCGTCGTCTCGGTGTGGCCGGTCGACACCTCGGTCGTCCTCGGAAAGTTCGCCTCGTCGAGCGGCCCCCTCGTCGAGCAGGCCATTGTCGGCGCCAAGGCCGCGCAGAAGCCCTGGGCCCGACTGCCGTACACCGAGCGCACCAAGATCTTGCGCCGCGCCGCCGAGCTGATGCGCGAGCGCAAGTACGAGATCGCCGCCGTGATGAGCCTCGAGGTCGGCAAGAGCCGCATGGAGGCCATGGGCGACACCGAAGAGTCGGCCGACCTCATCGACTATTATGCCGGCATCTACGAGGAGGCGAACGGCTACGACCGCCCCCTGGGCCGCCTCTCTCCCAATGAGAACACCCGCAGCGTGCTCCGCCCCTTCGGGGTCTTCGCGTGCATTGCGCCCTTCAATTTTCCCATGGCGCTGTCCACCGGCATGTCGGCCGCGGCAATGATGACCGGCAATGCCGTCGTCTACAAGCCGGCGCAGGACACCCCGTGGACGGGCCTGCTCCTCTACGAGGTGTACTCGGCGGCAGGCGTCCCGCCCGGCGTCTTCCAGTACATGTCGGGGCTCGCCTCCAACATGGGAGATGCCCTGTGGAAGAACCCCAACGTCGACGGCATCGTGTTCACCGGCTCCAAGGAGGTCGGGATGCGCCTGGCCAAGGAGTTCTCGACGAAATGGCCCAAGCCCGTGCTCATGGAAATGGGCGGTAAAAACGCCGCCATCGTCACCGAGTCCGCGGATCTCGACATGGCGTCGGACGGCGTGATGCGCTCGGCGTTCGGCCTGCAAGGACAGAAGTGCTCGGCCTGCTCGCGGGTGTACGTCGATGCAAAGGTGCAAGACCAGTTCATTCGCCTGCTCGTCGAGAAGACACGGGCCTTGAAGACGGGCGACCCGTCCGACAAGGACGTCTATTTCGGGCCGGTCATCAATGCCAAGGCCGTGAAGACCTTCCTCGACGCGGCCGACCAGGCCCGCAAAGAAGGCGAAATTCTCACCGGCGGAGAGCGCCTCGCCGGCGAGGCCTTTGCAAAAGGCACCTTCGTCGCCCCCACCATCGCAAGGCTGCCGCTCGATAGCCCTCTTTTCGAGCGCGAGCTGTTCGTGCCGTTCCTGTCGCTCGGGGTGGTGTCCGGCCTGGACGAGGCGCTGCGCGAGGCGAACAAGGTCGAGTTCGGCCTGACGGCCGGCATCTTCTCGGCCAAGAAGGCCGAAATCGAGCGCTTCTTCGACGAGATCGAGGCGGGCGTTTGTTATGCCAACCGCCGCACCGGAGCGACCACCGGCGCGTGGCCCGGGGTGCAGTCGTTCTGTGGCTGGAAGGGCTCCGGCTCGACCGGCAAGGGGGGTTGTGGCCCTTATTACGTGGCTCAGTTCATGCGCGAGCAGAGCCGGACGATCATGGAGGGGGCCACCGGCCCCGGTGAGTGAGGTGCGTATGAAGCCGACCGTGGAGACCTCGAAGAGCGGCCTGTCGGGGGACGAGACCTTGCAGAGCAGCCGGGAGGCGCTCGCCTATCCGCGCATCGTCGTGCCGCCCCCCGGCCCAAACGCCCAGCGCATCATCGCCCTCGATCAAGAGTACACCTCGACCTCGTACATCAAAGAATATCCCCTGGTCATCGCCGGCGGTCAGGGCGCCATGGTCGAGGACGTCGACGGCAATCGTTACATCGACTTCATGGCCGGCATCGCCGTCTCGGCGACGGGCTACAATCACCCCGTCGTCGTCAAGGCCGTGCAGGAGCAGGCCGCCCGCTTCCTCCACATCTGCGGCACCGACTTCTATTACGACACCATGGCGCGGCTCTGCGAGAAGCTGGCGCGGCTCGCCCCCGGGTCCGACAAGAAGCGCGTCTTCTTGACCAACTCCGGCACCGAGGCGACCGAGGGCGCCATCAAGCTCGCCCGCCGCTCCACCGGCCGCCAGAACGTCATTGCCTTCGAGGGCGGCTTCCACGGCCGCAGCTATGCCGGCATCAGCCTGTCGGCCAGCAAGGTGAAGTACCGCCAGGGCTTCGGCCCGCTGATGCCCGGCGTCTATCACGTCCCCTTCGACAACCCCTATCGCGCCCCGCAAGACATGTCGGCCATCAAGGCCCTCTTCGAGCAGCGCGTCGCCCCCGACGAGGTCGCCGCCATCTTCATGGAGCCCATTCTGGGGGAGGGGGGTTACGTCATCCCGCGCCCCGAGTTTGTCCTGAGCCTGCGCCGCATCTGCGATGAAAATGGCATTCTCCTGATCTTCGACGAGGTCCAGTCGGGCGTCGGCCGCACCGGGCACATGTGGGCCGCCAATTACTTCGGCGTCGAGCCCGATATCCTGCTCACCGCCAAGGGGCTCGGCTCCGGCATGCCGATCGGCGCCATCATCGCGCGCGAGTCGATCATGAAGTGGACGCGCGGCTCGCACGGCTCGACCTTCGGCGGCAATCCCGTGTGCTGCGCCGCGGCGCTCGCCACGCTCGAGCTGGTCGAGGGCGGCCTGCAAGACAACGCCGCGAAGATGGGCGCGCGCATGCTCTCGGGGCTGCGCCAGCTGCAGGAGAAGCACAAGGTCATTGGCGACGTCCGCGGCACCGGCCTCATGATCGGCGTCGAGCTCGTGAAAGATCGCGTCACCAAGGAGCCGGCCTCGGACCTCTCCTCCGAGCTGGAGCAGCTCGCCTTCCGCCGCGGCCTCTTGCTCCTCGGCTGTGGCAAGAGCACCATTCGCATCGCGCCGCCGCTGGTGGTCACTCCCTTCGACGTGGACACCGGCCTCGCGATCATGGACCAGTGCCTGACGGAGCTGACCCGATGAAGAGCAAGGTCGCGACCATGAGCGAGGCGATTGCCTCGCTCGTCCACGACGGCGACACGCTGGTGATCGAGGGCTTCACCCACCTCATCTGCTTTGCCGCGGCGCACGAGATCATCCGCCAGGGCAAAAAAGACCTGACGCTCGCCCGGCTCACCCCCGACCTCATCTACGACCAGATGCTCGCGGCCGGCTGCGCCAGAAAGCTCATCTTCTCGTGGGCCGGCAACCCAGGCGTCGGCTCGCTGCACGCCTTCCGCCGCCTCGTCGAGGCAAAGCCCCCCCGGCTGGAAATCGAAGAGTATTCGCACTTCGGCATGGTCGCGCGCTTCCAGGCGGGCGCGGCCAACCTGCCTTTTTACCCCCTTCGCAACTACATGGGCACCGACATCCCCGGCGCCAATCCGCTCATCAAGACTGTCACTTGCCCGTTCACCGGCGAGACGCTGGCGGCGGTCCCCGGCCTGCGCCCCGACGTCACGGTGGTCCACGCCCAGCGCGCGGATCAATCGGGGAATGCCCAGGTGTGGGGCCTGCTCGGCGTGCAAAAAGAGGCGGCTTTCGCCTCGAAGCGCGTCATCGTCGTGGCCGAAGAGCTGGTGAGCGAGTCGGTGATCCGCGCCGACCCGAACCGCACGCTCATCCCGGCAAACATCGTGTCTGCCGTCGTGGCCGAGCCGTGGGGCGCCCACCCTTCTTATGCCCAGGGTTATTACGACCGCGACAACGACTTCTATGTGAAATGGGACGAGGTCGCCCGCACGGAGGCGGGCTTGCAAGCTTACCTCGACGCCTACGTCTTCGGCGTGAAGGACCGCGCGGGGTACCTGAAGAAGCTGCCGGAGCTGTCGCGGCTGAAGGCCAAATCGCAGATCTGCGAGGGAGTCAATTATGGCTACTGAGGCGAACGAGCCCGCGGCAGAATACACCCCGAGCGAGCTGATGACCGTGCAGGCGGCGCGCGAGCTGCCCGACGAGTCCGTGGTGTTCGTGGGCATCGGCCTGCCCAACCTGGCGTGCAACTTCGCCAGGGCGACGCACGCGCCCAACCTCTGCATGATCTACGAGTCGGGCGCGGTGGGGGCCATCCCCGACCGGGTGCCGCCGTCCATCGGCGATCCGTCGCTGGTCACCGGGTCGCTCATGGTCGCGAGCATGAGCGAGATCTTCCAGTTCTTCTTGCAGAACGGCCGCATCGAGGTGGGCTTTCTGGGCGGCGCGCAGATTGACAAGTACGGCAACCTCAACACCACCGTGGTGGGCAGCTACGCCGCGCCCAAGGTGCGGCTCCCGGGCTCGGGCGGGGCCTGCGAGATTGCCATCTTCGCGCAGCGCATGCTGGTGGTCATGAAGCTCAACAAGCGGGCCTTCCTCGAAAAGGTCGACTTCGTGACAAGCCCCGGGACGCGCTCGCTCGGCAAGAGCCGCAAGGAGTGGGGCATGCCCGGCGCGGGCCCGGTGAAGGTCATCACCGACAAGTGCATTCTGGAGCCCGACGCCGAGACCGGTGAGCTCGAATTGTCGGCGCTCTACCCGGGCGCCACGGTCGAGAGCGTGCAAGAGAACATCGGCTGGAAGCTGCGCGTGCGCGACTCGCTGGGCACGGTCACCCCGCCGAGCGCGGCCGACGTGAAGGTGTTGCGCGAGAAGCTCGACCCCGACCGCCTCCACATCAAGTAAACGGCTCGGCCGTGCTAGCCTCCGCGCGATGTCAGCCGGCGAATTCGACCTCGAAAATCCGACCGAAGAGCACAAGTTGCTCCGCACCATGGTTCGTGACTTCACGCGCGACGTGGTCGAGCCACAGGCCGACGAGCACGACCGCTCCGGGAAGCTGAACGTCGCGCTGCTCCGCCGCCTCGGGGAGCTCGGCCTGCTCGGCGTCACGGTGCCCTCGGAGCACGGCGGCGCGGGCATGGACGCCGCCGCGGCCGTCGTCGTCCACCACGAGCTGTCGAAGAGCGATCCAGGCTTTTGCCTGGCGTATCTCGCGCACTCCATGCTCTTCGTGAACAACTTCTTCTGGGCCTCGAGCGACGCGCAGAAAGAGAAGTACCTGCCGCGGGTGCTCTCGGGCGAGTGGGTCGGCGCCATGGGCATGACCGAGCCTTCGAGCGGCACCGACGTGCTCGGCATGCGGACGTTCGCGCGCAAGGACGGCGATCGCTACATCCTGAAGGGGCGCAAGGCGCTCATCACCAACGCCCCCGAGGCCGACGTGATGATCGTCTACGCCAGGGTCGACGAGCGCGTGACCACCTTCGTCGTCGAGCGGGATTTCCCCGGGTTCTCGACCGACGTGAAGACCGAGAAGATGGGCATGCGCGGCAGCACCATGGGCGAGGTGATGTTCGACGACTGCATCGTCCCCGAAGCGAACGTCCTCGGGACGGTCGGCGGCGGCGTCCGCAACATGATGCGAAACCTCGAGCTGGAGCGCCTGACGCTCGCGGCCATGAGCCTCGGCATCGCCGATCGCTGCATGGACATCATGACCAGGTACGCGGCCGAGCGGACCAGCTTCGGCAAGCCCATCGCCGAGCACGGCCAGATCCAGCGTTACATCGCCGAGAGCTACGCCAAGACCGAGGCCGCGCGAGCCTTGATCTACAGCGTCGCGCGGCACGTCGGCCCGACCGAGCGCAACCGCCTCGGCACCGACGCCGCCAAGCTGTTCGCGGCGCCCGTCGGCAAAGAGGTCGCCGACAACGCGATGCAGGTGCTCGGCGGCTGGGGCTACTGCAACGAGTACAAGGTCGAGCGTTTCCTGCGCGACGCCAAGCTGCTCGAGATCGGCGGCGGGACGCTGGAGTCGCACCAGAAGAACATCACCAAAGAGCTGATGCGCGCGGTCGCTGGCTGAGCTCGCGCTCGCCGCCGCCGCTCCTGGTGACCGCTTCCCGCAACCGCTTCACGCAGAGCCTGAATGCACCACCCCGAGGTGTTCGTCTTCCTTCTGTCGCTCGCCGTGCTGCTCGGCGGAGCGCGGTTGTTCGGCGAGGTGGCGAACCGCCTCGGGTGGCCGGCCGTCGTCGGCGAGATCGTCGCCGGCGTCGTGATCGGCAAGACGGTGCTCGGTCGCGTCGCGCCGGGGGCTTTTCGGTGGCTCTTCCCCGACGGGCCGCCGCGCACGCTGCTGCAGGGCTACACCACCGTCGCGGTCGTCCTGCTGCTCGTCGTCGCCGGCCTCGAGATCGATCTCTCCATGCTGCGCCGGAGCGGCCGCGCAGTGCTCCTCACGAGCGCGCTCGGGGCCCTCATCCCGTTCGTGCTCGGCTACGGCTCGGGCCTGCTGCTGCCGGCGCAGTACCTCGCCGATCCCTCGCGCCGCGGCCTGCACGCCGCGTTTCTCGGGATCGCGCTCGCCATCTCCGCGCTGCCGGTGATCACCCGCACGCTGCTCGACCTCGGCCTCATGAAGAGCGAGATCGGCATGCTCGTGCTGTCGTCCGCGGTCGTCGACGACCTCACCGGATGGATCTGCTTCAGCGTGCTCGCGCGGGAGTTCGGCGCCCGCGGCGCGACCGACGCGCGCTCGCTCGCGATCTCGGTCGGGCTCATCCTCGGCTTCGTGGTGCTCACGCTCGCGGTGGTGCGCCCCATCGTCGACCGCTGGCTCCGCGCCATGCAGCCGTCGGCCAGCGAGCCCGCGCCCACCACGCGTGTGCTCTCGATGGTGATGGTGCTCGCGCTGCTCGGCGCCTCCGCGACCGAGGCGCTCGGCATCCACCCGGTGTTCGGCGGCTTCGTGATGGGGCTCTCCATCGGCGACTCGCCGCGCCTGCGCGAGCACACGCGGCACGTGCTGCAAGACTTCGTGACCAGCATCTTCACGCCCGTCTTCTTCGCGACCATGGCGCTGCGCTACGACTTCGTCGCGTCGTTCGACGTCGTCCTGGTGGCGCTGGTGCTGGGGATCGCGTGCATCGCCAAGGTCCTGGGCTGCGCCCTCGGGGCCAGGCTCGGCGGCGTCGGCAAGCGCGAGGCGTTGGCCATCGGCTTCGGCATGAACTCGCGCGGCGCCATGGAGATCTTGCTCGCGGCCATCGCCCTCGAGGCCAAGATCATCAACGAGAAGATCTTCGTCGCGCTCGTGGTCATGGCGGTGGTCACCTCGCTGATCTCCGGCCCGGCCATGGCCCGCCTGCTGCGCGCGACCCCGAGCCCGGTGCAGAAGCTGCTCCGCGCCGGGGCGCTCCTGCTCGATCTGCCGGCGCTTTCCCGCAAAGAGGCGATCGTGACGCTGACCTCGGCGCTGAGCGAGAGCATCGGTCGCCCCGACGACGCGAAGCGCTTCGCCGACGCGGTGCTGGCGCGCGAGGAGACGGCGGGCACCGGCGTCGGCGAGGGCGTCGCCTTCCCCCACGCCGAAGCCGAGGGCCTGACCGAGCCGGCGCTCGCCTTCGGCCGCTCGCAGCGCGGTCTCGATTTCGACTCACCGGACGGCGAGCCCGCGAGGCTCGTGTTCCTGCTGCTCACGCCCAAGTCCGACTACGAGGGCTCGCTGCGCCTGCTCGCGGGCATGGCCCGATTGCTGGCCCGCGACGAGGTCCGCAAGCGCCTGCTCCGCGCCGACGATCCCGCCGCAATCATCGCCGCGCTGAGCGATCCGGTCGCCGTCCCCACGTCGCTCAGGACGCCTCCCGGCGGCGGTGGTCCAACCAGCCGGCGTGCTCCCGGCCCCGACGCCGGCTAGGCCTCCATCACCGTCGCGGCAGCGTCACCGGCCGCGGCGGTGCCGGCGCGGCGGGCTTCTTCGGCGGCGTGGGCGGGGCCAGCTCGGCGAACGACTTCACGAAGAAGCCGAGCAGATCGTTGCCGGCCAGGGGCCAGTACGCGGCGCCGAGCACGAACATCAGGACCACCTGCGCGATCGCCATCGGGACGAAGCTCTTCTCCTGGTACGGCCGCGGCGGGACGTGGACGATGCGGTCGCACACCAGCTTGCTGCCGACCCGTTTGGTGAACGCCCAGACGTGGGCGGCGCCCTCCGCGGTGAGCTTGGTGCCGCCGGCGAGGACGCGACGATCGAGCTTGATCGGGGTGCGCTGCCCGTTGTCGTAGAGGCTCAGACCCAGCGCGTCGCGCGCCAGATCGAGCTCCAGCCAACCCGGAGCATGGGTGTAGACGAACTGCACGTGGGTGGTATGCGGCGGCTCGCGCGGGCGGCCGAGCGAGGGCACGAGCTGCAACACGCCGCCGATGCCACGCCGCCCGCCGATACCGAGCATCCCCACCGCGTGGAAGATCCCGATGCCTCCTTGACCCCAGCCGATGAACCCGACGCCGAGCTGTCCGATGGCGATCACGCCGCGCGCGAGCTGCCCGATGGCGATCACGCCCGTGGCCATCTGCCCGATGGCGATGAAGCCCGTCGCCTGCTGCCCCACGGCGATGAAGCCGCGCGCGTCGGATCCTGCGTCGAAGAATTCCATGGCGATCCGGCGATGCTATCGCGAGAATTTGTATCGCGGAACGCCCCGCGCTTCGCCCGCACGGTCTTGCGCGTGAATGCTAGCTCCACCCTTCGTGGCGGCGCCTGGCGTACGCGCTCGCGGTGGAACAGCCGCCGCGACCGGCGCGCTCCGGCGTATGCTCGCGGCGTGAGCAGCCAGGCTCCCTATCGGTCGCACGTCGCTCCGCCTGCGGAGGCCGCGCCTTCCGTGACCATCTGCCGCACGTGCGGGGTGATCGCGCCCGCCGAGGGCACCACGTGCGAGGTCTGCCAGAAGCCTCTGTCCGAGGTCCGCGTGCAGGTCCAGCCGCAGGCCGCGGACCTCTATTGGGTCGCGGTGAAATGTGGCTTCACCTGCAACCAGTGCAAGTTCCTCGCGCCGCTCGACGGCCTCGACGTCGACGGCGCCGTCGACTGCGCGCACTGCGGGCTGCGGCAGCGCTTCGAGGTGAGCGCGTGGAAGGACTCGCTGGCCTTCGCGCACGCCGTCGGCGATCTGGCCGGCCCCGATCCCGAGGGCCGGACGCCCCACCCGGCGGTCTGGATCGGCGACGAGAACGACTACGCGAGCGTCGGCGTGAAACGCACGTTCGTGCAGATCGACGGCGAAAACCGCACCGTCGAGATCCACGCGACGCCCGGTCACCCGGTGTGCAAGCGCTGCCGGGTGCCGCTCTCGGTGACCGGCACCGGGCCCGGCGCGGTCACCACGCGCTGCCCGACCTGCAACGACGAGGCGCGCTACAACCTCACCGACGCCGGCCGCAACATCTACCCGACGCTCGTCGCGGCGATCGCCGACGAGCACCGCACCGATCGCCCCCGCGCGCAGCCCATGTCCACCCAGGCGGGCATCGCCGCCATCAAGTGCCCGGGCTGCGGCGCCCCGCTCCAGCTCCAGGGCTCCGACAAGGTGCAGACGTGCAGCTATTGCAAGACGAGCTGCTTCGTCGCCGGCAAGAACATGGCTCAGTTCCTCCACAAGACGCCCGAGCCCGAGGTCTGGTGGGTGCTCTTCCGCGGCCCCTCCGAAAAGCGGGCGACCCTCACCGCGCCGGCGGTCGACGTGCACGCCGCCGCCGACGGAAAGAAGCTGATGGCCCTGCTCAAGCCCGGCGCCCAGACAGACACCATCGGCGACAAGCCCGGAGTCTACGAGGCCCCCGAGCGGCCAGGCACCAACTGGCCGCAGGTGTTGCTCACCGTAGCGCTCGGCAGCATCGCCGTGCTGATTGGCTATTTCATTGCGGGGAAGTGAGGCGGGGAGTCCCGCGCTGTGATTGAAGTCTCGGCAATTCGGCAGGCGACGGGCTTGATTTCCGGGAAGTGAGGCGGGGAGTCTGCGCTCGTCGGGCGGGCTCGTCAGGCGGGCTCGTCAGGTTCTCTTCGCAATGCGGTCGTCGAGGCGGCCGTCCATGAGATCCAGCTTTCGCCGCATCTCCTGGAAGTCTTGCTGTGACATGATCCGCCGGTCTTCGAGCACCGCGAGCAACGTCTGCGCGAAGAGCGCCACCGACTCCAGATCTCGGCGCATCTCTTCACAGCGCACCTCGAGCTGCGCCACGCGCGCCTCGGGCCCCGAGCCGCCCGGGAGCGAATTCCACGAAGGGGTCGCTGCGCCTGGCGGCGTGGCGTACGCATTCGGCATCGCACCTGGTGGCGCGGTGGCGGGCTCGGCTCGTCTCACACCGGGGATCGCGCCGAACGACTCCGGCCCCGCGCGGGACGATTCCGGCTCGTCGCCGGGCAGACCCGGCTGCGCTGCGAGCGGTGTCGCGTTGTGGTTCCACGCCGCCTGTGGCGGCCCCCACGCCCCCACCGGCTGGCCGCCCGTCTGGGGAGCGCCGTACGCAGGCGGTGCCCCAACCGCAGGCGGTGCCCCATACGCGGGCGGCGCGCCATACGCAGGCGGCGCGCCGCCCGGCTGGGATGTACCGTACGCGGGCGGCGCGTCATAGGCCGGAAACCCCGGGCTGCCAGGCGGCCCCTGTGTCGGCTGTCCCGCGGGCGGGAACTGCGCCATCGGACCAACCAGCCCCTTCAACCATTCCATCGACATGCCCGCCGGTATCGCACGGCCCCGTCACGTCGTGAAGCACGCAAGCGCACGCGTTGCGCTGCAACTTCAGTCCTCAGACGGCGCGCCAGGACAGACATCATCGGCGAGTTGCCTGGAGTCCAGGATGGGGGCGAGCGACTGGGCGATCATTGGCCGAATCGGCTCTGTCCTGGCCTGGGAATCAATGGGTGACTCATCGATTGTTGATGCGCATTTTTATGGCACGGTGTACGTTCACCCGTCATGCGGGGCACGTGCGTCGGGGTGGTTGGTTGTCTGGTGTCCCTCGCCGCTCCAGCGCTCGCGCAGGCACCCGCGGAAGCAACGTTATCCCGCTCAATGCTGCTCGAATACCAGGGCGCCGAGCGGTGCCCCGATGTGGCGTTCTTCCGCGATCGGGTGGTGCTCAAGCGACCGAGCCACACGGATCCGTTCGCGGGCGACGCCGCGACGCAGCGTGCCCGTCTCGTCGTGACGCTTGCGCGAGATGCGTCGGGCTACCGAGGACGCTGGGAAGCGTACGACCCAGCGGGCACTGTCGTGCGGCGTCACGAGCTGGGACCGGTGGGGAACTGTCATGACCTCGTTGACGGGCTCGCGTTCGGGTTCGTTCTGCGATTCGACGAACCGAGCGCGCCTGCCGCGCCCACGGCTGCCCCCCAATCGTCTTCCGCGCCGCCCTTGTCGCCGGTCGCATTGCCGGTGGTCGCGCCGATCGAAGGTCCAAAGCCTCCGCCCCCATCGTCCGGCCGCGTGCTCGTGGGCGTCTCCGGGGTGCTCGGGCTTGCGACGACACCCGCGCCGGCCGGCGGTGGCCTGTTCGCGCTGGGGTGGCGGGCACCGTGGTGGTCCGTCTACGGCGAGGTGCGCGGTCTGTTGACGTTGAACGCGCCGGTGGACGGCGGGTATCACGTGAGCCTCCACCGAGTGACGGGCGCCGTACTGCCTTGCCTGCACTGGCGATGATTGTTCGGCTGCGCGGCGCCGGAGCTGGGCGAGCTGGGCGGCGCCAGCGATGCGGACGTGCCGGCGTCCGACTCGGCGTTCATTGCGACCCTGGGAGGCCGTGGCGGTGTCGAGATTCCAATCAGCGCACGCCTGGCGTTTCGCGCCAGCGTGGACGGGTTGGGCACGGTGAAGCCTGCGATAGTGCGTATCAGTGGCGTACCGCGGTGGGAGACGCCAGCCGGCGGTGCGCTCGTCGGGGCGGGCCTCGTCGCATTCTTTTGATGAGCGGCGGTCGATTTATGGAAGGCCAGGCGGCGAGCTCTCGAAAGGACGGCATGACGCCCCCGCCCCACAAGCCCGGTGGTGATGGCTCCGCCGAGGAAGTCTCCTACTCGGAGCTGTTCCGGCGGTACTTGCCGCTCACGTTGCGTTGGTTGCGTCTCTACGGCGTTGCCGAAAGACACCGGCAGGACGTCGCGCAAGAGGCGTGGATCCGCGTCTATCGGAACTTGGAGAGCTTCGACGCCGAGCGACAGTTCGAACCGTGGTTGATGACAATCACCTTTCGCGCGGCGTGTGATCATCTCAAGCGGGCCGACGTGCGCCGCGAGCGGCTGTCGGACGCGGGCGAGGTCGAGCCAGAAGCGGGCGAGCGCCGCGAGGACCGCAGGATCGATGCTGCGCGCACGCTCGAAGCGCTGCTCCTGAAGCTCAGCCCCGAGCACCGAGAGGTCATCCTCATGGTGGACATCGAACAGATGGATCCACCGGAGGTCGCTGCTGCGCTCGGCGTGCCGGTGAACACTGTCTATTCGCGTCTGGCTCGCGCCCGCGATCACTTCCAGCGCGCGCTCGACCGCTGCCGTGCAAGCGAAGAACGCCGCCTCGGCGCACTCCTTGTTCTCCCTGCGTTCCTGTGCGATTGGCGCGCGCTCGTGGAAAGCAGCCGGGATCTCCCGCCTGTGTCAATCGGCACCGAGGCGACGATTTGGGAAGGCATCCAGCGCGGGCTCGATGCGCTCGAAGGAAGCCCGGGCGCCGGCACCGATGGGTCGCCGCCGGCCGCGCCGCGTTCGGCCGCGCCGCCTCTGGGCTCACCGTCTCCGCCGCCGTCGCTTCTCGCGCTGGCCCGGCTGCCGTGGGCCTCACCCCTGGGGATGGCGGCGACAGGTTTGATAGCGGGAGGGCTCGGCGGTGCCGCTCTCGTCTGGTGGCTGCTCGGTCCTGCCACGCCGTCCCCCGTGATCGCGCGAGAGGTAGCGCCCGCGGTGACGTTCTCAAGCTCCGCCGCGCCGGCCATGTCAGCGAGCACGCACGCCGCGGCGGCCCCTGCCGCGCCGGCCGACGCAGGCGCCGCCGCGTACGACCCTCGCGAAGAGCTCTCGACGCTCGAAGCGGCCTGGACGCTGTACCTTCAAGGGAAGTGCGAGGCTGCACGCGCGAAGCTGGGCAAGCGCACGGGGCGGGTTCATGCGAAGGACTACAGCGATCTACGAAAGAAGATCGAAGCGTGCTTGACTGGCGATGGAGGTACTCCGTGAAGGTTCGTGCGTTGCTGCTCGTGTCGGTGGTCGGGCTCCCCGCGTGTGCGGCGGATTACATCGATCTTGGTTACGATCACACGGTCATCGGAACGGGTGGCACGGCGGGAAGCGGCGGAACCGGTGGTGGACAGCTCTGCACGCCAGGTGAAACGCGAGCGTGCTACACGGGTCCCGACGGGACGAAGGGGCAAGGGATCTGCAAGTCGGGCAAGGAGACCTGCAACCCAGGAGGGAGCGCGTTCGGTCCGTGCGACGGTGAGGTAACGCCGAAGCCCGCTGAAGATTGCGCTCCCCTGGAGGATGACAACTGCGACGGCGCCGTGCCCCCATGCTCTGGCGATGTTCTATGGGCTCAACGCTTCGGCGACAGCACTTTGCAGTTCGCGCGTGACGTGGCGGTGGATGGTGCCGGAAATGTGGTAATGACTGGTTCTTTCGCAGGATCGATCAACTTCGGGGGAGCAACGTTGACGGCAGCCACACCCAATTCCTACGCGGATGTATTTGCGGCGAAGTTCGACACGAGCGGCGCACACCTGTGGAGCAAAAATTATGGAAAGTCCCTGTCGCAGCGGGCGCGCAGGGTCACCACGAACACTGCCGGAGATATTATCTTCACAGGCGATTTTGACGGCGCGATCGACTTTGGCGACGGCGAGCATGCGAGCATGGGCGTCGCAGACATCTTCCTTGCGAAGCTCGATCCGAACGGCGTGACGCTGTGGAGCAAGGCATTCGGCGGACCGCAGAATCAAGCCGCACATGCGCTCGCAACGGACGCACAGGGAAACATCGTGCTCGCGGGGCCCTTCAGCGGCTCGGTTGACTTTGGCGACGGTGAGCACGTGAGCGCCGGCGGCTCTGACATCTTCGTTGCGAAGCTCGACCCGAGCGGCGCGACACTGTGGAGCAAGGCGTTCGGTGGACCGCAGGATCAAGCTGCGTACGCGCTCGCAACGGACGCAGAAGGAAACATCGTGCTTGCTGGACCCTTCGGCGGCTCGGTCGACTTTGGCGATGGTGAGCACGCGAGCACGGGCGGCTCCGACGTCTTCCTTACGAAGCTCGACCCGAGCGGCGCGACACTGTGGAGCAAGGCGTTCGGTGGACCGCAGGATCAAGCTGCGTACGCGCTCGCAACGGACGCACAAGGAAACATCGTGCTCGCTGGGCCCTTCAGCGGATCCATTGACTTTGGCGACGGCGAGCACGCCAGCACGGGCGGCTCCGACGTCTTCCTTGCGAAGCTCGATTCGAGCGGTACGACACTTTGGAGCAAGGCGTTCGGAGATGCCAAAGATGGGCAAACCGCATATGGGTTGGCGTTCGATCCATTCGGCAATATCATTGTCGCGGGAGCTTTCGATGGGATGATCGACTTTGGCAATGGGTCGCTCACGGGGGCAGGCGGTTCGGATATCTTCGTTGCAAAGCTCGATCCCGGCGGCAAAGCCGTCTGGAGCAAACGTTTCGGCGACAAGGGCGCGCAGACGGCAACCAGCGTGGCGACGGACCCCGCGGGCGCCGTGATGATGACGGGTTCCCTTAGCGGGACGGTGGACGTCGGGTCGACCACGCTTACGAGCCTCGGGTTCGAGGATGTGCTCCTATTCAAGCTCGCGCCATAGCCGGGCTTCGACACACGCACACACACACGCGAACAGCCTGGTTTCGCGCCCCCCCCCCTCGCTGAAGCTCACAAGGGCCGTTTCTTCTTGACAACAACAAGCGAGATTGGCGATGCGGCATCCGCTACGTGCGAACGATCGCGTGTGCAGGATTTCCACGGAGGGAACCATGAGTACAAGTCGAAGAATTCCGTCGAGGAAACCTATCGCCCCTGTGCTGCTCGCGTGGGCAGTCTCGCTGACCGCCCTGCGGCGCTCCATGGGTCGAATCGCCGCCCTCGTGATCGGCGTCCTCGTCGTGCAGGTAGGGCACAACGTCGCCCTCGGGGCCCCCGACCC
>Ga0163144_10015549_pt1 | contig 15687 bp, 14 predicted proteins | sample OliLak19BULKMAT1_FD_123175 | JGI IMG/M metagenome (GOLD analysis project Ga0163144, IMG submission 123175) | Freshwater microbial mat bacterial communities from Lake Vanda, McMurdo Dry Valleys, Antarctica - Oligotrophic Lake LV.19.BULKMAT1 | ecosystem: Environmental > Aquatic > Freshwater >...
CCACAAACGACCCCGAAAGCAAAGGCCAGACCGCCAACTGACCGAAAATCAGCGGCTGCGGACGCCGCCAAACGGTCACGCCCCATGCATCACGCCAAAATCACCATTCTTCGAGGTGCCCTACAACGAGAATGTTCCCTTGCGCTCCGGTGCCCATGTCGGTCCCGTTTGTCCCAATACGCTTCAGGCGCCGCTACGTCGGCGGCGCTTCCGGGCGTTACCGGCGCAACTACTGTGCCAGCGAGCGGGAAGGTTAAGGGATAAGGGAAACGACGGGATTCAGGGCAGTTTCAGCGGGGGATTTCGCCCTTGACGTCCTTCATGACGCCGGAGAAATCTAGTCCGTCGAGACCCTTGTCTGACAGCGCCTGGTAGATGGTTTCGGCATGCTCCCCGAGGCGGATTTCGGCGCCTGCTGCGCGGGCGGCGTCAGCGGCGAGGTGGAGGTCCTTTAGCATCATGGCGACGGCGAAGCCCGGCTTGTAGTCGCGGTTGGCGGGCGAGGTAGGCACCGGACCGGGGGCCGGGCAATAGCTGGTCATCGACCAGTTCTGGCCGGAGGAGACCGAGGAAATCTTGAAGAAAGTCTCGGCATCAAGCCCTAGTTTTTCGGCGAGGTTAAAGGCTTCGCAGGTGCCGATCATCGAGATGCCGAGAAGCATGTTGTTGGCAATCTTGGCGGCCTGCCCGTTTCCGGCGCTGCCCGCGTGGAAGATGTTCTTGCCCATACCCTTGAGGATGGCTTCGGCTTTCTCGAACGCCTTCTCCGTGCCGCCGGCCATGAACGTGAGTGTGCCGGCATCGGCCGCGGCAGTGCCGCCGGAGACCGGAGCGTCCACCATGATCAGGCCGGAGAGGTCCGCCTGAACATGAGCTTCGCGCGCGTCGGTGACCGCGATGGTGGAACAGTCGATCAGCAGGGTGCCCCGCTTTGCGTGCGCGGAAACGCCGTCCGGGCCGAAATAGACGCCGAGGACATGCTTGCCGGCAGGCAGCATGGAGACAACAACATCCGCGTCTTTCACCGCGTCAGCGACGGACGCAGCGGCGCGGGCGCCCTTGGCGGCGACGGCGGCGACAGCTTCAGCGTTCAGATCAAACGCCGCGACAGTGTGGCCGGCCTTCACGAGGTTGGCGCACATGCCGCCGCCCATGTTGCCGAGGCCGATGAAGGCGATCCTGGTCATGTCACTTGTCCTCGAATTTGGCGGGGCGTTTCTCGCTGAAGGCGGCCATGCCTTCTTTCTGGTCGGCGGTGCCGAACAGGCCCTGGAACAGGCGGCGTTCGAACTTCACGCCCTCCGTAGTCGGAAGTTCCACTGCGCGGCCCACCATTTCCTTGGCGGCCATCAGCGACGGCACCGAAAAGGCAGCAATCTCGTTTGCGGCGGCCATCGCGACCTCCATCAACGTATCATGCGGCACGACGCGGGAGACGAGGCCGATCCGGTCAGCCTCAGCGCCGTCGATCATCCTTCCGGTCAACACCATGTCCATCGCCTTGGCCTTGCCGACGGCCTTGGTGAGGCGGATCGAGCCGCCCATGCCGGGGGTGACGCCGAGCTTGATTTCGGGCTGGCCGAACTTCGCCTTGTCGGACGCGATGATCAGGTCGCACATCAAGGCGAGCTCGCATCCGCCGCCGAGCGCAAAACCGTTGACCGCCGCGATGACCGGCTTGCGGCTGGCGGCGAAACGGTCCCAGCCGGCGAAATAATCCTCGACATACATGTCCGAGAAGGATTGCGGCTGCATCTCCTTGATGTCCGCGCCCGCCGCGAAGGCCCGCCCTGCACCCGTCAGTACACTGACGGCAATATCCTTGTTGCGATCAATCGCGGCAAAGCAATCGACAACTTCCGCCATGATCTCCGCATTGAGCGCATTCAGGCTTTCCGGCCGGTTCAGCTTGACGATGGCCACGCGGCCGCGCTGTTCGAAAGTGATGGTTTTATAGTCAGTCATCAGAGAAGGCTGTCCTTGTTGTGCAACTTCGATCAGACGGGCGGCGGCCCGGGTGGCGGCGGGAAGTCGAGGCCGCTGGTACCGGCGAGCGGCGTTCCAGCGACGACGGTGTCATAGAGGGCTTCTCCCACTGGCGAGAAGCCGGCGAGGCGGGCCACCACGACAACCGCGAGCAGAACACCTATGCCCCAGAACCAGGCGGGGTGGGGCCGGCCATGGGCGCGCCAGTCGTAGATGATCCCCGCAATCGGAAACACGATCGCTTCAAGCCCGGCAATTTCGAAGGCATAAGGCGGCAGGAAAGGCATCGGCAGGAGGCGGCCAAACCCGGGGCCCATCAACAGCACGAACGAACTGACTTGCAGCCGGGCGTGCCAGTCCGGGCGATGGCGCATCGCCACGGCGGCGGCCAGCAAGCCAATGGCGGCGTACAGCGACAGGGGATTTGCGATGATAAAGTGCTGCGGCTGGAAGAAGAACGGCGTTCGCCCCGTCTGCACCGCCGCGATGGTGATCCATGTGCCAAACACGAGCAGGCCGGGGGCCCAGATGGCGGCCAGTTTTCCGACTTGCTGGTGCAGCTGCAGGCTGCCCGATCCCGCAAGCCAGGCCTGCGTCAGCACGATGCCAACCCAGCCCATGAAGACGACCGCATGCGCGTGGACAACAAGCGGCGCACCGAAACTGGAGCGGCCCATCGCCAGCTGGACGACAAAGCCGCCGACGAGAATGACGGCCATGACCGTGACAAGATTCCGGATGAATAGGCGGTCGCCGGTGGTGCGCGCACCGAGGGTAGCGTCAGTCATGAAATCCTCCCCGATTTCGACAGTTGACCCCCAAGCCAGTAACGCAGGCGCCAGAAGCGGACAAGTCGGACGCGGTCACGTGCTCACGAAGTCCAGAAATCCCGGACTTACTTGAATGTCTCCTCTGGACCCACTTTCGGACCTTTACCCGCTCGGGCAGCCTTCAGCGACGCGTATCCCAGCATCAGAAAGAATACGGCAGCAAATCCAGCCAATACAAATGGAATGCCTGCGAACAGGATGGTTTGCCCTTGAGACGACAGCACAGCGACGACAAGCCAGATGAATATCGCAGCAAAATAGGACCCGATTGCGAACAAAACGCCGGCCCATACCAATGACAAAAATCTGATCACAACCGGCTCGTGTCTATCTGCGAGACTACCCCATCGTCGGGATTACAAAGGCCTGGTCACCAACATCGCCGTCCGGCCAGCGCTGGGTCACAGTCTTGATCTTGGTCCAGAACTTGATGCCTTCCGGGCCGTGCTGGTTGGTGTCGCCGAAGGCGGAGCGTTTCCAGCCACCGAACGTGTGGTAGGCGACGGGGACCGGGATCGGCACGTTGATGCCGACCATGCCGACATTCACCTGCGCCGCAAACTCGCGCGCGGCGCGGCCATTGGAGGTGAAGATTGCGCAGCCGTTCCCGTACTGATGATCCGAGGCATAGCCGGCGGCTTCTTCCAGCGTTTCAGCGCGGACCACCTGCAACACTGGCCCGAAGATTTCCTCATGATAGGATTTCATGCCGGGCTTCACATGATCGAACAGCGACGGGCCGATGAAGAAGCCTTTCTCGTGCCCCTGCAGCGTGTGGCCCCGGCCATCGAGGACGAGCTTCGCGCCCTCTTCAACGCCCATCTGGATGTAGCTTTCAATCTTCGCCTTGTGCACCGCCGAGACCACTGGCCCGTAGTGTGCGTCCGTGTCCGTCGAGATGCCGATCTTCAGCTTCTGCGCCTCGGCGGTCATGCGCGCGACGAATTCGTCGGCGGTTTTCTTGCCCACCGGCACAGCCACCGGCAGCGCCATGCACCGCTCACCGGCTGAGCCATAAGCGGCGCCGACGATGTCTTTCACCGCCTGTTCCATATCGGCGTCCGGCAGGATGATGCCGTGGTTCTTAGCGCCGCCCATCGCCTGCACGCGTTTGCCGTGGGCGGTGCCGGTCGCATAGACGTATTGTGCTATGTCGGATGATCCGACGAAGCTGACGGCCTTGATGTCCGGATGCGTGAGAATCGCATCGACCGAGACCTTGTCGCCATTGACAACGTTCAGCACGCCGGCGGGCGCGCCCGCCTCGAGCATCAGCTCGGCGAGGCGCATCGGCACCGAGGGGTCTTTCTCCGAAGGCTTCAGGATGAAGGTGTTGCCGCAGGCGATGGCCACCGCCGCCATCCAGCACGGGATCATCGCAGGGAAATTGAACGGCGTGATACCGGCGCAGACGCCGAGCGCCTGGCGCATCGAATAGACGTCAATGCCGGGCCCGGCGCCTTCGGTGTATTCGCCCTTTAGAAGGTGCGGCACGCCGCAGGCAAACTCCACCACGTCGAGACCGCGCTGGATGTCGCCTTTCGAGTCGGCGATCACCTTGCCGTGCTCGGACGACAGGAGATGCGCGAGGTCATTCATGTTCGCCTCGACGAGCCGCTTGAACTCGAACATCACGCGGGCGCGGCGCTGCGGATTGGTGCTCGCCCAGGCCGGGAATGCCGCCTTGGCCGCGTCCACCGCCGCGCCAAGTTCCGCCGCCGTGGCCAGCGCCACGCGGGCCTGAACCTCGCCGGTATTGGGGTTGTAGATGTCTGCAAACCGCCCGGAAGAGCCGGATACGGCTTTGCCACCGATGAAATGATGCACTTCGCGCATGGCGTGTCTCCCTGTTCTCTGGCGGGCGTTATAGGCGCACCCTCGCCCGAGATACATGGCGAATTTTGCCCGCCAAAGTTCGCCGAAACAGTCCGGCGCAAAATGGTGCTTGCTTGCCTTTGCGGCAGGTTCGGGATCAATAAATAGAGACGGCGAACGGAACGCGCGAAGGCGCGCCCGCTGGCAGACCGTCAGGGAGGAACACACCGGCGTTTTCCCATGCCGGAACAAAGCGATGGACGGCGATACGCAACTCCTGACCGAACACACCCAGACAGCGCGGCAACGCGCCGCCGAATTCCTCAGAGCGCCCCGCAACCGGCAACGAATCGCAATGGCTGCCGGCTTGCTGTTCCTGCTGCTGGCCGCCCGCTTCGTGATGGACCGCGCCGCGTACGTCTCCACCTCCGATGCACGGATTGCGGCCGACATGATCGCCGTCTCAACCGACATCTCCGGCCGCATTACAAGCGTGGCGGTGAGCGAAGGCGACCGGGTGGCCGCAGGCGACGTGCTCTACACCATCGATGACCGCGAAGCCGTTTTCATGCTGGCCCAGTATGAGGCCGAGGCAAGCCGCCTGCGCGCCGAGATCGCGCGGGAGGAAGCGCGCGCCGGGCTCGCCACGTCAAAAGCGGGCAGTCAGGTGGCCGCGCGCCAGGCCGGCACGCGGTCAGCTTCCGCATCGGTCGAGGCGGCGCGGTCGAACCTTGAAAACGCGCAGCAGGAACATGACCGCACGAAGAACCTGTTCGAACAGGGACGAATTCCGAAGAGCACGTATGATCAGGCGAAGAATGCGCTCGACACCGCGGCGCAGGCCCTGCTGCGCGCGCAGGCGGAGCGCGAAACCGCTGCCGCCGACCAGCGCACCGCCAGCATCACCGGCCAGGAAGTGCGCCTGATCGACTATGACCTTTCCGTCCTTCTGGCCGAACTCGAACAGGCTCTGGCGCGGGTGGACGCGCAAAAGGTAGTGTTGGACCAGCATACCATCCGGGCGCCGGTGAATGGTGTGATCGATGAATTGTTCTATGACGCCGGGGAGCATTCCCTTCACGGTTTCCGGATGGCGCTGATGCATGATCCCGGCGCGGTGTGGGTGTCGGCCAACATCAAGGAAACCGATATCCGGAACGTGCACCCGGGCGCGGAGGTAAGGATCAAGGCGGACAGCAATCCGGCAGCCGGCATACAAGGCCGCGTGACCCGCGTACGCGAAGCGACCCTTTCCGAGGCAGCCATGATGCCCAATCCGAACGCGAATGGCGTGTTCACCAAGATCACGCAGCGCATCAAGGTGCGAATCGATCTCGAGCCGACGGACGTGCATTTGCGGACGGGCACGATGGTCAGTATACGGATACGCAAGTCCGATGAACCCGCAGCAGCGGCGGCGGCAGCGCCTTGACGGACGCAACCGGCCTCGCGGGCCCCACGGTCAGCGGCGCGCCGCGCCCCGTCTCGCTGGAAGACATTCCCCCAAATGCCGGCCGCGCAATCCGCGCGCGCTTTTCGCAATTCGGTTCGAACTACCGGTGGTTCCTTCTGCTCACCATGCTGATGGGCTCGATGTCGACCATGCTCGCGGCGACTACGGTCAATGTGGCCCTGCCCGCGATGATCGGGGCTTTTGGGCTGGGCCAGGACCAGGCGCAGTGGATGTCCACGGCGTTCCTGGCGTCGTCAACGCTGGCGATGCTGGCAAATGCCTGGGCCATGGCCACCTACGGCCCACGCGCAACCTACGTGTTCGGCATGGCAACGTTCATCATCGGCTCCTTGCTCGGCGCGGTGAGTGGAACACTGGAGCTGCTGATCGTCGCCCGCGCCTTGCAAGGCGTTTCGGCCGGGCTGCTGCAACCGATGTCGATGTTCCTGATCTTCCAGACCTTTCCGGACCGGTTACGCGGCACGGCCATGGGCCTGTTCTCCATCGGCGTCGTCCTGGCGCCCGCCTTCGGACCCGCCCTGGGCGGCATTGCAGTGGACCTCGCCAGCTGGCGGCTCGTGTTTGTCGCCACACTGCCGCTGGCCATCATCGCGCTCGCCATTGCGCCTTTCCTGATGCCGAAAGGCGAGCGGCAAAGCCATGAAAAGAAGCCGCCGCTGGATTGGCAGGGACTATGCCTGCTGGCGGTCGCCCTTGTTGGCCTTCTCTCGGCCTTTGCGGGCGGCAACCGCGATGGTTGGGATTCGGACACGACGTTCATCAAGATCGCCGTCGCCCTCGCGGCAGCGGTCATCTTCTTTTTCTGGGAACAGCGTCATCCGTTTCCGGCGCTCAATCCGGCCATCTTCAGATATCGCCAGTTCTGGTCGGCGGGCCTGATCATCGTCGCCACCGGCACAGCAATCTATGGCTCGACCTATCTCATCCCGCTATTCGTCCAGATCGTTCAGGGTTACTCGCCCACGGCCGCTGGTGTGATGATGATCCCGGCCGGTCTGGCAATGGTCGTCGGCTTCCCCATCGCCGGCCGGCTCACGGACCGGGTAGACCCGCGCTGGCTGCTGACCTTCGGCATCCTGTGTTTCGCGATTTCCGGCTTTCTGCTGTCAGGTGTCACGGCGCTGACACCCTACTGGCTGCTGGTCAGCTGGATCATGCTCAGCCGTGTCGGCATCGCCTTCTGCAATCCGCCCGCAAACACCACAGCTGTCCGCGCCGTGCCGCTTCACCTTCTGGCCTCTGCGACCGGCGGCGTATCCTTCCTGATGCAGGTAGGCGGCGCGTTTGGCGTGAACCTTCTCGCCGTGCTGCTGCAGCGGCGAACCATCTTTCACGGCGACCACCTTGCTGCCGAGATGAACGAGTCGAATCCTCAATTTCTCTACCAGCATGCCATGCAATCGCAGGCGCTCGAAGCGAGCGGCATGCCGCCCCTCACGGCCTTCACCAGTTCGTTCGAGGCCATCGGCAGCCAGATCGCCATGGAGGCGACCGTGCTGGCGTTCCGGGACTGTTTTTTCGTCATCGCGGTCTGGTTCGTCATCGTGCTCTCCGCCATCGCCTTCATGCCGAAGCCGCAACTTCAGATGGCCGCGAGCCGCTGATCGCAGCCGCCGCCTTGAAGTCACCCGCCGGATCGTTAGCTATGCGATTGGAACCGAGGCCGAAGCTGGGCGTTGTGGGTCGGCGCCTTTAGCCCAGCAATCCGGAGTTTTGATGACAAAGATCGTGGCCTTCGTGAACCTTCATTCCGGTTCGGTGCCCAAGGACGGGAATGAAGCGCTGGAGCGCGTCCTGTCAGATCTTGGTTACACCGCCGAGGTCATTGCGTTCGAGGAAGGCGACGTGAAAGCCACCCTCCAGCGCGCCATTGATCAGTCGCCGGATTACCTGATCGCCTGGGGCGGCGATGGCAGCATCAACTGCGCGCTGACGGCGGCTGGACCGGACGGCCCACCCGTTCTGGCCCTTCCCGGCGGCACGATGAACCTCCTGCACCAGCGCCTTCACAATGGCCGCACCGAATGGGAAGACATACTGCGCTCTGCTCTGGAAGAGCCTCAGGTTGCGCCCTGGCCGGCCGGAGAAATCGAAGGACAGCGTTTCTATGTGGCCGTCATGGTCGGAAGACTGACCACGCTGAGCGAGAGCCGCGAACTTGTGCGCAAGGGCGCATTCCTCGAAGCCTTCTCCGTAGCCACGAAGAATGAAGCTTTCAACATGGAAACGCGGCTGCAGTTACGCTCCCGCATCGGCGAGCGGATAGTCAGTATCGATGCAACCGCCGGCGCAATCGTACTGGCCGGAGAAAAACGTCCACGCTTCGATGTTGCTGCCATTGATCCCGCGTCTCAGCTGGATCTCGTCGGTGTCGGGTTCCAGTCCCTGCTGAATGGATGGCGCGACGCCGAGGATGTTACTGTCGAGGCAGCGACGGCGGTCACAGTTGAAGACATCCACGGCGACCCGATTCCTGCGACCATCGATGGCGAGCCTTGCGAGTTGCCCGCGCTCTGCGAGTTCCGCCTGATCCCTGTGGCCGCGCAAGTGCTGCGCGCCAAGCCGGCCTCATGAGGCTCATTCACGTCTCCGATATCCACATTGGCGCAACCAGCGAGGCCATCCTCGATGCCGCGCATCAAGCCATAAAGGCGCACCCCGGCGCGGCGCTCGTGGTCAGCGGAGACCTCACCCAGCGCGGTTCGCGTGAAGAGTTCCGCCGGGCGCGCGACTGGGTGGATGCAGTGAACCTTCCCACCATCGTCGTGCCCGGCAATCATGACACCCCGCTGCTTCATCCGGGACACAGGGTGTTCAAGCCGTTTGAGCGGTATGCGGATTATTTCGGAGACCTGACGCGTCCCTTGAAGGCGGGCGCGGCGCACCTGTTGCCCCTCAATACGGCGCGCGGCTGGCAGTCGCGTGCAAACTGGGCCGAAGGCTCGGTGGCGCTGGATCAGCTTAATGAGATGATCGCCAGAACTGAAGATTATGACACGGTCCACATCATGGTATGCCACCATCCGTTCACCCCGTTCTCTGGCGCTGGTCTGAACACGCGCACGCGGCGGGGTGAAGTCGCCAGCGAGCGGCTGGCCGGCAGCGCGGTTCGCCTGCTGATGACAGGGCACGTCCACACGCCGCACATGGAGCGCATCCAGGCCGCGAGCGGCGAGTATATCGCCTTGTCTGCCGGAACACTCTCGCTTCGCCTTCGATCATCACCGCCCGGGTTCAACATTGTCGATATCGATGCTACCGGGATGAACATCGCGCCTTACGTGTTCGGGCACGAAACCTTCGAGCCCCTTCCCGCCGCCCGCCTTGAATGGTCTGAACCTCAGCAGCCCGGCCCGGGCGCTGACTAGTCGCGCCGCTGCGGACACTTGTTCCGCAACCCCAAACCGGTAAATGCTACATCCGGGGAGGACGACCGGATGAAACTGACACGGCGTCACATGCTTTTCGCGGCGGCCGGCACAGGGCTTGCCGCCGGGGCCGTCGCGGTCCAGAAATTCGGCTGGGACAGCAAATCGTTCACCCGCAAGGGCTATGTCGAAGGCGCCCCCCAAGCCCCGCCCGGCGAAGCCAGCTGGATGAACTGGGCCGGCACTGAGCGCGCCACGCCGCAGGAAATCGCTTTCCCCGATAGCGTCGAAGCGCTCGCCAATACGATCAGGAACGCACGCGGCCGCGTTCGACCGGTCGGCAGCGGCCACTCCTTCACGGGACTTGCCACCACCGAAGACACGTTGGTCATGGTCAATGCGCTGTCCGGCCTGCTCAGCTTTGATGCCGCAAGTGGCGAAGCGCGCTTCGGCGCCGGCACGCCTTTATTCCAGGTCAGCGAAGAACTGGCCGTGCAAGGCCGCGCCTTCGACAACCAGCCCGACATCGACTCCCAGACCCTCGCCGGTGCCTTCGCCACCGCGACGCATGGCACGGGAAACGACCTGCCCGCCCTGCACGACAACATCACGGCTTTCCAAATGGTCACCGCTGATGGCAGCGTCCGGGATGTCACGCGGGCTTCAGATCCCGGTCTGTTCGAAGCCGGGAAAGTTTCCCTCGGCGCGCTCGGCGTAATGACGGCATTCACGCTGCGCAGCGTGCCGGCCTACCGGCTGAAGCGGACCGTGACGGTCGAGGATTCAAAGGACTTCCTCAGCCGCCTGGAGCAGACCGCCGCCGCGCACCGTAATTTCGAGTTCTACTATTTCCCGCACACCGGCCTCGTTGCCAGTATCGTGCATGATCTGACAGATGAACCGCCCACGGAAGATACCGGGGGAGATGACGACGAATTCCTGCAAGGCCTGAAGACCCTGCGCGACGAACTCGGCTGGGCGCCGTGGCTTCGCCGCACAATTGCGCGCTCGGAGTTTCCGAGGGGCATCGTCGAGCAGCGCGTGAACGAGTCACGCGTCCTTCTGTCTACTGTCCGGCCGACCCGTTTCATCGAGATGGAATACCACCTGCCGCGCGAGCGCGGCCCGGAAATGGTCGAGCGTGTGATGCGCAAGCTGGATCAGCGCGGCGAGATATTCTTCCCGATGGAATACCGCCATATCGCCCCTGACACGGCATGGCTCAGTCCCTTCCACGCCAGCCCCCGCGCCTCCATAGCCATCCACGCCGCCGCCGATGAAGGCTACGACTATTTCTTCTCGGACTTCGAACCGATGTACCGCGAAGCCGGGGGCCGGCCGCATTGGGGCAAGCTTCACTCGCTTAGGCGCGCAGAGCTGACCGAACTCTATCCGGACTTTGAACGATTCCTGGCATTGCGCGCCGAACTGGACCCCGCCGGCAAGTTCCTGAACGCGCATCTGGCGAAGCTGTTCGGAGAGAGTTTCGATGATTGAAATTTCACGCCGTACCCTGATGATCGGCGGCGCAGGCCTTGCGGGAGCAGCAATTCTGATGACCAAACCCGGCGACGAGAGCGGACCACGCGATCCCTATTTCCTTGGCCTCCAGTCGGCACTGACCGAGGCCGGTATCGCCTCGCCGACGCTGGTGATCGACAAAGTGCGCCTGGACGCGAACATCGACACGCTGATGAGCCATCTGCCTGCGGGTATGGCCTACAGGATTGTCGCAAAATCCCTGCCTTCGCTCGATCTCATCGCGCACATCCGGCAACGCTCCGGATCTGACCGGCTGATGACCTTCAACCAGCCCATGCTCACCGCCCTCAGCAAGGCCATGCCGGACGCCGACCAGCTCCTCGGCAAGCCGCTCCCCGCTGCTGCGGCGCGCAACTATTTCGATTCGCTCGCGCCGGAAGACGCCCCGGCCGCAGCAAATATCCAATGGCTCATCGACACACCCGAGCGCCTTCGTCAGTATCAGGAGCTTGCGCGCGCAACCGGGCAGACGCTGCGCATCAACCTTGAACTCGATGTAGGCCTCCACCGGGGCGGCCTCGAAGCAGGCGACACGTTGAAAGCGCTGCTCGAAATGCTTCGGGATTCCCCGGAACTCGAGTTCACGGGATTCATGGGATACGAGCCCCATCTTGCCGCCCTGCCGGAGGCACTCGGCTGGCGCGAACGGGCCAAGTCCGGCGCCTGGCGGCGTTATGGCGAGGCGCTGGCGCAGGCGGCCGACGTCATCGGCGCCGATGCTGTTGCAGGCCTTGTCCGCAATGCGGCGGGCAGCCCGACTTACAGGTATTATCAATCCACGGAGATCGCCAACGAAGTGTCCGCTGGTTCCTGCCTCGTGAAGCCGACGCATTTCGATACGCCGCTGCTGGAACCACATCTGCCGGCGAGCTTCATCGCGACACCGGTGATCAAGTCCATCCCGCAAACCCGCCTGCCCGGCCTCGAGTTTGCGGCGGAGGGGCAGCGTGCCTGGGACCCGAACACGTCCCGTACGGTCTTCATCTATGGCGGCAACTGGATGGCCGATCCGGTCGACCCGCCGGGCCTTTCGTACAACAAGACTTTCGGCCGCTCCTCCAATCAGGAAATGCTGACCGGCGGACACAATCTCGCAATCGCGCCGGATGAATTTGTCTTTCTCCGGCCACACCAGAGCGAGGCCGTATTCCTTCAGTTTGGCGACATCGCCGTGTTCGAGAACGGACGCATCACGGAGCGCTGGCCTGTCTTCGAAGCCTCGGCCTGAGGCACGCACCACGTAGTTTCCCGGATTGCCGCCCGCCGGGGCGCGTCCCGTACTGCTTGACCTGAGCCAAGGTCAGGAGGGCGGGCAAATGGATGGCAGTTTCCAGATCTGCCGGGCAGAGCCTGCTCACGGCCCCCGCGCTGACCTTGCATTCCGAACCGGCGTTGATTCCTTTCTGGACGCTGCCCTGACCAAGGAATTGCAGGCCGCAGGCCGCGCCACTACCGGCCTCAAATCCTCCCCCGAGGCCTGCGCCCTGTGGCGGGAAAAGTTGTGCGAACGCGGATGGGTTGCACCGTCCTGGCCAATGGAGCATGGCGGCGCGGGCTGGAGCACGGAGCAGCGCCTCTATTTCGAGAATGCCTGCGCCGCGAGGGATGCGCCGATCCTTCAGTCGTCGGGTGTGCGAACCATCGGTCCCCTGATCATCGCAGACGGATCGCCGGAGCAGAAAGCGCGCTACCTTCCGGCCATCCTCAGCGGCGCGCATGAATGGTGCCAGGGATTTTCAGAGCCCCAGGCCGGTTCGGACCTGTCGGCACTTACGCTGCGCGCTGAACGCGACGGCGATGATTTCATCCTCACCGGCAGCAAGCTGTGGACCAGCTTTGCCCAGTATGCGACGCACATGTTCCTGCTTGCGCGCTGCGACCCGCACAGCGCCGGGGGCGCAGGCCTGGTTTTCCTGCTTGTGGAAATGAACCGGCCCGGCATCAAGGTGAACCCGATACGTTTCATCGACGGTGATTGCGAGACCAATGAAGTGTTCTTCGACCGCGTCCGCACGCCCGCTGTTGACTGCATAGGGCAAGTCGGCGCGGGCTGGACAGTTGCCAAGCGACTGATGGCCATTGCGCGGTCGAACAATACCACCACCGGCTTACTACGCCGGGCTCTGCGCGCTGCGCAACGCGGCGTGTTTGCTGAAGGCATCGAGGATCTGGAACTGCAGGCAAAATTCGCGGACCTGACACGGAAGGTAGATGAGTTCGAAGCCTTCGAAATGCATGTAGCTGCGGGCAGGATCGGCGTTCCCGAAGGACCGGCGACATCCGCCCTGAAGCTGATCGCCACGGAACTGCACCAGGCGATCTCGGAAGCGGGCCTCGGGGCTGCGCCGCGTAGCGATTTCGCGCAGGCAAAGTATTTTGCGACACGCGCAGCGACGATCTATTCTGGCACCAGCGAAGTGCATCGCAATATTCTCGCTCACGCCATCGGCTGCCCCTGATCACCGCGCAACACTGCACTCAATCGTCTGTACCGGGATCACGACGCCGCGCGCGGAACCATTGGCGATGAACTGCGTTGAGAGGGGATCAACCTGTCGCGGAATGGAGAAGTGACATCATGACTATTCGCAACGTTCTTATGCTCGCGGCTGCCTTGGCTACCGTGACGAATTGCACACCCTATCAGGAAATCGACCGCGGAGAGACGGAGACCGTTTCAGCCGATCCGGCGCCTGCTGAAACCATTGCGGAAGTCAGTACCGGAACCAACGACGGCGGCGCCATGGAGGTCGATCAATCCGTTGCTGTCGTCTATGAAATTCGCAACCGGGCGGACATCTCGTCCTTCGTCGCGTCACAGATGACCCTCGCCGACAAGGACGCCAACGGCCAGCTCGACGCCGGCGAGTATGACCTGCTTGCCCCGGCCCTTGCACAAGCCGACAATAGTCTCAATCCGAGCGCCGAAGGTGGCCCTGTCGCCAACCCGGGTGCAGAGGCTGTTGTAGACGGATCTGGCGATGACGCTGTCCGCAGTGACACGTTCTTCACTCAGGTCGCAGGTCAGGACGGCGTCATTTCAACGTCTGATCTAGAAGGTGCCTTGACCTCGCGGTTCGACGACGCTGATGCGAACGGTGACGGCGCGTTGGACGCTGCCGAGCCCCAAGCCTTTGCGGCAAGCATGCTGACGGGCGCTAACTAGTCGCTCCCCATTACCGGCGACGGGATCAGCCGATGCCGCGCGCCTTGACGAAGTTGCGGCCGGATTTGCGGGCTTCCTTCATGAAGGCCGCCGCCTGTTCCAGGATGACGCGGCCAGGCGTGCCGGGTTCGCCGTGTGCCAGCCCAAAGGACGCGGTCAGGCCGGTCACCGGCTGGTCGCTGTCAGGCAGGGTATGCGATTTCAGCTTGTAGGCGTGCTTTATGCTGACCAGCAGGTTGTAAGCCTGCATCTGCTCGCGGCCTGGGAGAATGAACGCAAACTGGTCTGCGCCGTAGCGCGCGACCATATCGCCTTCGCTCAGGTGTTCCGCCACCACCGAAGTGAAGATACCAAGAATGGCGTCTGCGGCGACAGGGCCATAGGCGTCTGACAGCCCGCTGAAATCATCCAGCTCTGCCAGTACCACGCAGAAGCCTTCATGGGCCTTGGCCGCGCTGCTCACAGTTTCCTCAAGGCGGGTGTCGAACGCGCGCCGGTTGGCGGCCCCGGAGACTGGATCGCGCAGTGCCTGGGCCTGAACTTCTTCAAGTTGCACGTTCAGCGTGCTGATCAGGTTCTGGGATTTGGCGAGGCCCTGGTTCAAGTCCCGGGTCAGCTCTGCCATCCGGCGGTTCTCTTCGAGCAGGGCGGCGACAACGGCCGACAGACCTGCTTCCGAAGCTGCCTCCGGAACCTTTTCGGCAAAGGTGTCCAGCTAGCTGGTGAAGGCATCATTCTGCTTGAGGCCCTTCTCGATGATCTCGAGCACGGCGCCGATTTCGTTGCCGATCGCCTGGCCAATTCCCTGCGTTGTGTAGGTTGTGGAATCCTCGACGAGATATTCCTGGAACAGGGAATCGATGTCGTACGGGCTGAGCTGATCCTTGAGCAGCAGGAGATTGTTGATCTCGGCCACCAGCGCTTCATCAGATCCGGTCGTGTAGGCGAAAAGAACGGCGTAGGCGTTTGGGTAGGGCGCTGTGTGGTATTTGTCCATCAGGTTGAAAACGCGGATCGCGGCCTGGCAGACTTCGCGGAAGCTGCGCTGTCCTGCGCTGACCGGAAGGGCTTCTGAAGTCTGTCGAACCGTGGCGTTCATGAACCGAACCTCATCTGCGCGCCGGAGGGCGCTTGTGGTGAAGTATATTGCAAATCTTGGTTTTTTTCCCGTTAACGATGATCGGAAATCGGGGTGCCCTTCCGCGGCAAAAGGGACATTTTTCAGGTTAGGCCCCGATAAAGCCGAGGGATTTCTGGCGGGAAGAAAAACAAACGCCGCGCCCTGACGTTGCCACTATAGGTGGATAAAATGCGGGCTTTTTCTGCGCAGGCGCTCTCAGGCAGGTATCATTGCTTTCCGAAAAGTTCGCAGTCCTGTGCGCTGCCTAGTGTTTCGTCGCAGAGATTATGACTCGTTGAGCGACGGTGTTGGATAGGACTTAGCCATTTTGTTGCGAGCCTGTTCAGTTGAGAACATCCAGCGGATTTGAGCGCCGCTTTGGGTTC
>Ga0163144_10015551_pt1 | contig 15686 bp, 6 predicted proteins | sample OliLak19BULKMAT1_FD_123175 | JGI IMG/M metagenome (GOLD analysis project Ga0163144, IMG submission 123175) | Freshwater microbial mat bacterial communities from Lake Vanda, McMurdo Dry Valleys, Antarctica - Oligotrophic Lake LV.19.BULKMAT1 | ecosystem: Environmental > Aquatic > Freshwater > Lake...
AGGATCAATACCAAAATGCAGTAGTAGAAGCATGGCCACCAGCTGCAGCTGAGAATCCTTCCATGAACGATTTGATCAAGGAGTACGACAACATTTTTCGGCACGGCAACCGCAATGCTGCCTCGCATCTTTGGTCCACCTTTTTACTCGAACGAGCACCCCAAATGACCATGAACCGTCTCGAATTTTTCTTTTCGGGGTTTTGTGCTGTATCCGGAAGTCCCGTCCGACCTTCGGATTATAATCGATATCGATTGACCTTGCCTCATGTCGCTTCTTCTGCAACAAACGTCCGAGGCTTTTTGCATTACTGTTGTTGGCCCTGTGTTTGTGACACTCAAGATTTTATAAGAATTGATACCAAAAATGTGACTTCCATCTCGGGAATGTCGGAACGCAAGTATTTTGCCGTCATTGGCAATCCCTGCAAGGACGCCTCCAAGTTGCAAGAAGAAATAGAGCCATTGCGATGGCGACGACCCGTCAAATTGGCCGATGTCGCCCCGGAAGTTCGATGCCACGACAATGGAAGTTTGCAAGGCGCCACCCTGTCGGATCATGGATACATTATTATCAGCATGTTTTTTGATGGCCAAGAAATAGACGCGGAGGAAGAAGAGGAGGAATTGGGCGGACAACCTCAACCGGGACGAATTTCCACGGAGGTAAGGCAGGTAGAAGTGAACAGGGAATCTGTGGCCGGAGGCGATACTACTGCTTTAGCTACCGCCTCTGCTATGACAACAAGACACATTCAATTTCAAGATGAACGAGAATATGCTCCCTGGTGTATAGAAAGGGCTTTCAATGGGTACGATTCTGGCATGGGCGAAATTTTTCGGAGAGTATCCGCGATATCCCCGATCGAGATTCCTACCGCGTCAGTGAAAGACCACGAAAATGGGCTGCCACAACCACAAGCGACATATGAAGATCCTTCTTCCATGGGCGCACCACCTAATGAGGAACCGACATGTGACGAGACAACAAGTAGCACCACTTCCCACTAGTCCGTAGTATAGTCAGTGTCATCAGTCATCTCAATTTTGACGACGGACCCAACCAACTAGCTAGCACATGCGGAGGCAAGCCTTTTCATGTAAATGGAGAAGACCTTTGAAGCACAAAAGTATGAATGCGATACTGGGAGAGAGCGCCGATAACTACAGTTGCAGACAGGAGAAAAAGTACACACGGTTCAATACTAGACATTTGTGCAAACACACGTTACTTATTCCACAGAGTAGAAGTGTTAGTCTGCCATTCTCCGTTTGTATATGGCGCCTTCCTTGGCACCGCGCCGCGACCTGGATGGCCGGCAACATGTTGGAAAAAAGCGCTGTCCCCGTTTTGCCAGCACTATTGTTCGCCCGCTAGCTCGCCACTGCACGACATGATTGTGGTGTTCGCAAAGAGCTGCATGACTAGTAGCTAGTGGTAACGAGAAAAATGTCTATCCACGCCTAATGAGCTACTCGAGTGCTGCGCTAATGCATCCCAGCGGCCTTGCCGATACGGCTCGCAACGATGGCGAGACAAGCAATCAAGCAACCATGAAGAACTGGAGAACCAACCCGACCTGAGCAGCTTCGCAAAGGAGTTTTTGCTTCAGGACATATCGAAGCCACCCAGTGAAGGACTTGTTCTCAAACGAATGAAGGCAACGGCCAAAGGATGGCTTCTTCCAAATCCAGGCAGTTCTTTCGGTTGCTAGAAACTGGCGACACAATCAGCAACTGCGAGTCCTCTCGCAACCAAGATGCATTAGCAAGTACTAGTGTACCTTACCTGTTGGCTACCGACGTTGTTTGTCTATTGAGCACGCATCTGTGGCTGTGACGAGCAAGGAAGCAAGTAGGAAGCGTGAAGAGCTGAACAACGAACCAACCAGTGGATGATTTTTTGCCGCCCGCCAAAGGAGATCTGCCGTGCAAGCCCCACCCACCACCACCGCCACCAGCAGGTAGCAAGTCGGTCAGTCTGCAAAGTGTGAGTCCTCAGGCTCTAGCCACCAACTACTAGTACCCATGGGGTGATTCATTCATGACCAAGTAGCATTGTTTCTCGCAGACGCACTACCAGCATTCTCAAGACTGACCTGTTCCAGTCACACTGCTTCTCTCATTGGTAGATGCCATACAGCATTGCTTCACAATCCTGTGCTTGATTTGGCCCTGTCCCTTCCACTGTTTTTGGCCGTCAGCACTCCTCGTAGAAGGTGGCATAGTTTCACCAATGATTGATGGCCACCATGCGCATAATTAATTAATTATGGTAATAGGTACTGATCGTGCATTGATGAACGTGGCAGAGGGTTGGGGCCTTGGGGGAGGGTTTTTCATTAACAATCATCTACCAAGACTAGGTTTTATCTTCAAGGTCATCGTTGCACACTTCTCCTTATTTCAGTAAGAGAGGTGCTCAACAGCCTTTTCGGACAACCACTTAACAAGGTACTGGAGTAGGTTTTATTGTCTGGTCATTGCCAATCCTCGGGAATTCTTTGAAGGAGATTGCTCCCTGCGGTTCTGCTCGGAGTAGGAGATACAATCGTAAGAAGATTGATACAGTACGGTGTTTTCTACTCTCCTAGGTCAACATTTGGGTTCAGCCTTTATTGCGTTTTAAGTCTTATAACCGGCGAGAGAAGTGATACGATCATACGAATGCATTTCGATTTGCAGGAATGAATGGGATAGATTTTATTTAACAGAAAATGCCATTTCGAACTTCTAGCTAGGAAGGCATCTCTTTTTTTTACTCCAGAGTAGCGTTTTATGATGACCAATAGCCCCCTGTGCAGTCTTCGAATTTTACCGGGTCTCGACAATCAAATTTAATAGCTCTTGTATAAAACTAATTTTAAAGCCAAGCTAGTCGAGACCAAGATCGCGTATTTCGTTAAAATATGAAATAATGCTAGCTTTTCAGTGCTGACTCAGTTGTTAAGCGTGGCAGATGCCTCGTCGCTACGTTGTCTAATCGTCATATGAGTCAGGCCCCATCTTTTACAATTAACTACACGCACGAGAAATTCAGGAACTTTCCCAGTCGTGCACGACTGGGGACGTTCCAGAAAACGCCGGAGCAAACACAGAGATACTACTGGCTAGTACCCAGTAGACAGTAGAAGTGCTACAATTGTACCAGCAAAATATGCCACATCTTTGTGCACAAAACGGAATTGAAGTTTTCCCTCCCATTATCTTCATTTCTAGCTCACGGATAACTCACAATTTTATATCTCTTGAATCTAAACATCAGCTTACGAGAAAGTTATACTTCAAAAGCAAACAAAAAGTTATTCACCATGATTAATACTCTCAAGAAATCCTTACGCTCTTCCACTACCTCTACTGGTAGTACTGGTACAACAAAGACTGTCGTTCAGTACGAAAAGTTTGTTCGATTTGCGCATGAATCTCAAATTGAATACATCGAGCCTGCTACCAAGCACCCTTACAAGCCAAAGGATCTTTATCTCAACAAAAAGGAATTGGTCAAGCACATGAGAAACGAAATCGTCTTGGCCATTCACACGGAAGAAATCGACCCAAAATTGGCTTCGCTTTATTTCTGTCACAATAACAACGGTCCCGACTGCCAAGAACGCAAACGCAACGTGAAAGAGTTCATGTCGTTGCAATCGCAGCCTTTGGAGCATTGCCAGTGGGCCGATCGACAAGAAACTCTGGCCTTGTTCATGGCCGCGCAGACCAAAACCAATCGCAAACGCGCGCAAAAACGGGGTGCCAAAGATGCCGCGGAGGCCAACAAGATTTACAAGAAGGATGCGACTCGAAATCCCTACAAAGATCCTGTTCCTGAGAATCAACCCTTTGTGATCAAGCACTTTGTACAAGGGTTTCTTCCAGGCGCCAAAAAGCAAGAACGATTGTTCGTTCAAAGGTGCTACTAAGATCTGGCCTGGAACGGATTCAGTACAATCACTGGTCTTGCTTCCTCCTGCTTCCCATCTCCCTTTTTCTGCTTACACAATTTTGTGTGCCATGTACATGCATATTAATATATATCTAAAAGCCTTCAATTATATCAAACACAGCCTACTTTTTTCTAACTAGCCATTAACAGTGTTATTCCTACTAGAGAGCTCGCACCTGCGTCAACAAAGGACATACTGCCAACCATTACCTCTTCTTGGGAGTAGTATATCCATTGCTGCTGTTGTTGTTGTTCCCTGCCGTCCGCCCGTTGTTTTTGCTTTTGTTCAAAAGAGACAAGACTCGCTCCAAGGCTGAAACTCCACGATTCAAATCGTAGGACACACCTAGAATGAGCATGTCCGTTTTAGCTTTGCCACGCTGTTTGGGGCGCACAAACTGGGGTGTCATTTCCACCTTGAAGGGACTTTCTCGGACCACTTTGTTTTCCAACTTTTTGGACCATGTCTTGTGGGCGCCCTCGAGTCGTCTACGACTGGTGGGTGTGGCAATCAGTTCCTAAAAGAATCACAACGTGGACAGATGGTAAGAAAAACAAAAGTCAAACATGATAAAAGAACAGCCAGCCAGCGAGCAAAAGGAACGATCCCTTATCACGCACCTGGACTTCCTTATTCTGCATGGCACACATTTCCAACAAGGCCACGGCACTGCAAAAGATAGCATCCTCTGACCCATACATACGAATCAGATACAGAAATGCCTCGGCAGCTTCCTTCCCGGTAATGTCATGGATCAACGATTTGTGTTTAGACACATTGGACAAGGTGCACATGATGTAGTACAAAAGCTCCACATGAGGAAGGCTCTTGTTGCAGTCACAGAGCAAGGCTACCAAAATTTCCGTGGCATGGGCCTGTACGAATTCCTCACAACACTCTTTGGAGAAGCGAGTCGCCAGTTCGAGTGTGCACACAATGTTCATGATTTCCGTCAAACTCGAGCTGGATTTGAGCAACGTCAAAGCTCGATCCATTCGCGCTCCAAGGCGCATAGAAGGATCCAGCTTGGACCGTAACTCGGCTTCCTTGATGAGACTAATCGATTTGCGAATTTCTGGGTTCGACTGCTGACGTCGTATCAAAAATCCTCGAACCACTCCCTGCGACAGGGAAAGACGACGATGAAGGGTGCCTCCTTCGGCGCTGCTGCTAGACTGAGCTTCGCCAAGCTTTGCCTGGACTGTGGTACGCGTCTCGTCCTTCGGCTTCTGCGAACCAATGAACTGCTTCTTGGCGGCAAGGCCTGCTCTGCATCTCGTCGCCAGTGCCATGCGCATGGCTGATTGGACGTTCACGGCTGCACAATGCCTCTTACTTTGTGCCAAAAGCGCCAGAGCCTTACGAACAATGGCCTGGAACTTAATGATGCCAGGCACGGTCTGTTCTTGTGCAAGTAAATGAAGTCGCGTCTTCCTGGCCAGTTTCTTCCGAACGAGGCACTGAATGAGGGTTGCTGCGTGGTAGGTTTGGTTATTACTCTCTTTGGCTACAATTTTTCTCTCATTGAGCCTTCTGCAAGCCTGCATTCTGCGAACGTGACTCTGAATAATAACAGAAGCATCGTACAATATTTGCAGTTCCGACTTGCGTCTTCTGGCTTTTAACATGCGCCACGACGACTGAATTGTGGTGGCGCAATCGTTCCAAAACCTATCCATTGCAGCAAGCTTATTTTTCAGCTTCTTCGCCGCTATCATGCGATAGAAGGATTGGATCTTAATTGCAGAGACCACTACAATTATATAGCCAACTGAATCTTGATAGCCTCGCCAAGCTTTCTGGATTTCCGTAGCGGCAAACTGCTGTAGACTCAGACGTTGCCTGTCTAGGAGTCCTCTAACATGGCGCTGGAGAGTCGTAGCAGAGGCTTGATGACTTTGCAGCAGCGTCCTAGCTGAGTATCCTCGGAAATGGGATTGAATGACTGTTGCGTAGGCGCGGGTTCTACCCAACTGTTTCCTTGCGATAAACCCGCGCCCGATAGATTGCAGGGCAATGGTTGCCAACGAGACACGCTCGTATGCATTTTGCTGAAGGACACCTCGCCACCATGACTGGATCTGTATTAGACAAAGGAGAGAATACATGAAGTCAGCTCGGCAAATGAATCCTCTCCACGCATTTTGTATCCGTATTGCTGCTGCATGGTCCTCTTGTAGTGCCACGAGTCTCGATTCCTTGAGAGCTTTGAGCTTGATAAACTTTTTCCCGGCAAGCCAACGCCTCGCTGTCTGCTGGATGCGGACGGCTGATGATTTTCCTCTAGAGAGCCACATCCTAGCAACCGACTGTATTCGAACCGCCGCCAACTGTCTCCTAGCCACATTGCGTTTGGCCAGCAAGCGCCTGGCAAGACTTTCCACCATTACGATGCGGCGAAGATCTCGTCGAAATTCCTTTCCGGCAACGAAATATCTCCAGAGCTTTTGGATTATGACTGCAGCTGCTTCTTTCTTACTCGTCTCTTTGAAAGGGTCAATCAGGGGTCCCGCTGATCGAGTTGGCTTATCATCGGAAGACAACGTTGTGTTTCTGCGAACAAGATTCAACGTCCGGGTAAAGCGGATGTGTTGCCTAACCGCCACGGCATCGCTGGGTCTTGGAAGTGTCATTACGAAAGAAGCCCGCTTCAAGGCAGCGCGAACCATTTTGTTTGATGTAGTAATGCCATCTGGCTTGGCGCTCCTTTCTACCCAAGTGCGCATTGCAGCTGCGGACACTCTTCGCGCTCTGGATACCCGTCTGCTGGTCAATCTTCGCGCAGTCTTTCTTTGTCTAGTTACCTTTGGCGCTTCGCTACCGCGTAATTTGTCGTGAGCATAGAGCCATGGCGCCTGAAGTGCAACTGCCCCTTGGTTGATACTACGAAGCATCTTTAGGCCGACCTTTCTGCGTACAAGATGCTCCAATCGGGCTCCGCTATCGTATTTCAAACGGACATCTTTCACATGACTTCGGTGCCAAAACAACTTTTGCCTGTGACCGTGCCACGGAGGAACCTCGGTCGACGCATTGGAGAGCGCGATTTGCTTCCGTCCGCATCGAACAAGTGCTCGTTTGTCGAGTAGTAACACCTGCTTGGTGCGAGGGACAATCTTGAAAGAACCTTTCTGAGAGAACCGGAAAAGTAGGTTGCATGTTGCCAAAGCAGACAGAAGACCACATTTACGTCTGACGTTTCGAATCCATCGGTACAGGCGCCACTTGGCTTGAATTAAGCCAATTGACTTTCGGACAAGCGCAAATCTATCCATGCAGGCTTTTCTTCGAACAAATGACTTGTGAAGGCAAAGAGTATAACGATCGTGAGTGGGAAAATAGATAGCAATAATAAAGATTCATGCCGCGCCGACTTACCTGGCAAACAATTGCTTTCTTAATGGAATCTTTTCGAAACTGCCGCTTTACTTCTAGAGCCCGGGCAGCGAGCATGCAGCGCGCGGCATTTTGCAGCTTCTGCAAGGCGGCCCTCCGCAGTGAAACGCTCACCACTCCATAGTACCACCGACGAAAGGTAGTTTGGATGTCAACGATGCTTTGATGAACGCGAACGTATTTTTTCCGGTTGACGAACCGCCTCCATTGTGTCTGGGCTTTCGTGGAAGCTTTGAGCAGCGAAAAATAATATCGACTCGCAGACCACCTGCGATATTGCGTTTGGATCTGTGTCGATGCGGCCTGTCTTTCGCGCAAGAACAAAGTCCTTCTCCACGACCTCTGAATAACAAGTGTGGCGTGATCCAAAGCAATCATGGCTCTTATTTTGGCAGCTTCTCGGATCGCAACGTATCTCCGCCAGGTGCACTGAAAACCGGGCCAATCGTTAACAGTCGGTGAGATCAAGTTCCAATTCTAAGCTATCGGAAATTGCGCGGCCTTGCCACAAGCTGACTTACCTGAATCCGGGTTGTTGCTTGCTTTTCGAGTTTTAAACGCAATAAAACTAGCCTTGCCAGAAATATCCGCCCAGTCCTTTGCAATACAGCAACTGAAGCAGTTCTCAATTTGGCTCCTTGCTTTGATTGCTGCTTCCTAACCAAGCATTGCACTGTAACGATGTCCAGTAAATCCAGTTGATAGTGCATTTGTACCCAAAAACCCCGCCAGAGCTTCTGCATGCATGTTGCAGCGTTGTACCAAGAACGCATCAACGTTTTGCGGACTAGCACAGCTCCTCGTGTGAACGATTGCATTCGAATCACAGCTTCAATTAGCGCTGCATAACCCTGACGCTGCGCGTAGCCTCTCCAATGTCGCTGTATCGTGGTCAGAGCAGGAATCACTTCCAGCAACAAAAGCTGGTACGACAAATAATCCTGAAACTGCCTGAACTTCGATTGTATGGTAATTGCTGCATCCCGGCGCCCCAACATGAAACGATATCGTTCGGCAGCCAAAAAGATCCTAGCCCGCATCTAGAAACGTTGCAAAATGCACTTTAGCAAGACGTGGAAAACCAACCATAACCACAAGCGTTTTTTAAGACATACCTGGATCGGCAAAACTGCCTTTCTCTGCCTCTCGCGCTCTACTCGAAAGACTTGCAGTTGCGACAACTTTTCGTGGTAACGATGTGTGAACGACTCAATTACCATGACCGCACGTCCATACTTCCGCTTTTGCGCTCGAAAATAATTATCTTTCTTCTCTTGCCAGTGCTTCCATATGAGTTGAGAGGCTCGCCGTTTTTCCTTTTGAAGTGTCACCCAGGAAAGAAAGCGGTACCTCTGTTGAACAAATAATATGGATTGAACTTGGTGGCGCGATTCCAACAATCTAGCGCAAACATGATACAAATGTACCAGCATCGATTTTTCTTCGGCAAGAGGAGCTACTGTTGTCCGCTTGTGATGCTTTCCCGGCGTAGAAAGGGGCATGAGCATCATCGAAGGGATGCCACCCAGTTCGCTGAGTTTCTTGTGAGCCAGCCGAATGTGATAGTCTGGGGCTATCTTGAGCTTTTGCTGTTGTCGGCGGGACTTGTGAAACCGATTGTGAGGAGATACCGGTCCTTCTTGGCTGGTTTCTATCCTGGTAGGTGGTCCATCGATTACAGTACTGGTAAGCCGCAGTTCCTCGCGCGGTAATAGAGTTGGATGATAGTGATGAATCAGACAGCACAGGGCCTTTCCGTTTGTCAGATCAACTGATGTCCACCGACCGGAAGAAAGGTTGTTCAAAGGCCGCGTGGGTTCCGATCCATTATCGACGACGTCCGCCTTGGCCTCGTCTTGATCCTCCACCAACGTACAAACTTGGTCGCACCATTGCATCAGAAGGCCCTTCCACTGCTGAACGGCTCCAACTTCTTCTAAAAGTATATTGCTGTTGCAGCTACCGGTAACTGAATCCTCAGCGTCGAATGAAGAAGATCTGGAAAGCGACATGTAAGGTGTTGTATAAGCCTTGTTGGTTTTGTGACGTTCCTTGAACAGTGTCAAAGATTGAGCTCTCTGCTTGCCTTTCTCTACCAGTGAAAAATCGCCGTTGTTGTTCTCAGAGTGCGAGAGCATTTCACTACTATCCAGGCTCCCTGCTTCCTGTTCCATCAAGTCCAATGCATTCGATTGTTGCTGTTGCAATTGTCTCTCCCGTCGCTTTTCTCGCCAACGTTCATAATGCCTGAGCAAACCTTGAATATCCGCAATTTCAGCTTCCAATTGACGCTGTGTCAACAGGGAAGATTTGTCAAAACAATGCATCAAAACAATCGTCCAGATCAGCCGCAACACCATTCGCCTTTGTCCATCCACAATATGATGTGCTTGCATTTCGCGCGGCAGCCCAATCTGACATTTATCTTGAAGCGCCGTCAAGGCTATATTTACATTGTGTATTTTCTGCAACCGAGAAATCGCTGGTATCCGCAGCAGCGACAACAGGGGGTACTTCTTGTTGTTGTTCCTATCACCACTGTCCAGCCACAAAACTTCCACCAATCGACACAAACGGACACCATCTCGCAAATCAATGGCAAAATTTACAATGGGCAATTCAATTTCATCCAGCGGGCTTTGCTTGTGACTGACGTGCAAATTAACGCGTGCCAACTGTTTCAAAATGTCCCCTTGCCGCGACAAGAATTCTCGACAGAGATAAACCAATACTTGTGATGTCGATTTGATATTCAAAGTATTGTTGTTCGTGTTGTTGTTGCTGCCGCTACTACTAGCAACAGCAGTAGTAGCATGAAAGAGATTGCCCAAACTGGATTGATATTTGCCGGCAGCTCGATCCAAAAAGAAGACCAAGACCAAAATGCGATACAGGACAATGGATCGCAATTCCGAAAGATAAGATTCTTCAAATTGCCCCGATGGTACTCGGCTTCCCCGTCCTTGATTGTATTTGGAAAGGAGCGTTTCGTCACTCAAAACTCGATGCACGATGAATTCTTTTAACTGTTTGGTGGATGGTAAGGATGATGATGAATGAAGTGGATGTAATGTTGATGTGGCTGTGACAACGGATGCTCCTCCATGAACAGTACTGCCGCCGGTATGATGAAGAGGTACACTTTCATTCATGACTACTTCCAAGGCCAATGTCAACCAGGCCGGTCGATACGATAACAATAAGGACAAAATTTGTTCTCGACAACCGATATTGGAATATAAATTCCGATCTTCCCGCAAGGTCAATTTGCCATTGGAGACTTCACATCGTATGCGCATCCGCAACTCTTTCCATTGAGCACTGTGGACAAACCAGTGACGAGCTTGTTCATGGGCATGATCGTAGGAATGTGCATATTGAAACATGGACAAGCGACGTTCCTTGCGACGATTCTGACGACGTTGTTTGTTTGTGTCACCTGTTACGGCCAATCGCTTGGACTTTGATGACAATGTGGGCGTGGTGGCTCGTTTTTTAGTGGAAGTAGTCGTGGGGGTCGTGGATCGAGTAGTACAATAGATACTTGTTGGTGTAGTGGATCTTGGTTGTTTTCGGGTAGGTGTCGTGGCCCGAACAGTACTCCAACTTCCCGTGTTGGTAAGAGTCAAGCCATCCTCAAAATCATCTTCGTCTTTTTCCTCAGGATGATCCGCTAAACGCCGACGTGCTGGTGCTTGGGCATGTCGTCGTCTAGGAGTCGTTACAGTACTTTGTGTATCCTGATTCTGTTGTTGATTGTGTTGTTCTCCTACCAACGCAAAATTCAACCATTGGGTCAAAGCCTGACATTGTCGTTCGGTCAAGAGTGCTTCTTGTGTCGTTTGGCTCTTGGTATCCCATTGCAATTCCATATCCTCCATTCCGGCAGGAAATTGATGAAGGTTGTTGTTGACTGGCGTAGTCGTCGAAGTCACAGAAGCATTGCCAACGCTAGATGACTTTGTGTTGCTGTTGTGATTATGCAATTTCCAAGGGGGAATCGGATTGAACGCGTCGGGCTGGTGCTGCTGATGTTGAGTGGACGCCGCTGTAGTAGCCGTTTCTGTGGAAGCCGTTTTGGGGGTCTCAGAAGAAGGAGAAAAGAGCGACGTCAAGTCCAAGACGCAACCATTTCCTCGATGCTGCTGCTGTTGCTGCGTGGACTGCACTTGATGGTGTTGGTCGTGATCCTCTCCGCCATCCATGGAATAATTCTTACTCTTAATGGGTCGAATGTGATGCAGCCGTTGTTTGCGATGCGAATTGTGCAATCCTCGTTTGACTCGCAATGATCTTGTCTTTTTGCGATGCTTGACATTGGATCGAGCTGGCGTTGGCTTGTCGGGTGTAATGACCATTGCAATTGGAGCTCCTACGCTTGCTTGTTGCAAATGCTGCAATGGTTGTGGATCTTCCTCTTCTTCTGTTGTACTGGAAATATCCATGGATATATCTGCAGGCAACGCATGGCCCCAGGCACTACTACTACTAATGTTGGGAGTATATTGGTTTGGAGGAGGACTTGGAAGTTGATAGTGTGCATGATGTTGCGGAGAAGGAGCAGAGGTGCTTTCTGGTGTTATAGGATGAGCCCCCGTCGTGCCTAGTGGAGTCTCCAAAGTCGGGGGCACAGTGCTGGCGGCAGTGGTGTTGCCCCAGAGATGTGGTTGTTGCCTTGAACTTTCTGTTGCATCACGATCGTTTGGATATACAAGCCATCCTTCAGACCTTGCCACGGCATTGTGATCCTGTGGCATTGTACTTGGTAGGTGGCAGTTTGTGCGACAAAGACTGATGAATCTTACCCCCTTGGCTTCGCTTCTTCTTCCTAGTAGTAGAAACTGATTTCTCCTCTTGAATCGCCCCCTTTATGAATGGTAGCGGCAGTCTAATAAACCCACTTTTAGCTTTTGCTCTTCAACCCCAACACTCTCAATCTAAGTAGGTCTACTATTTAATAGGTTATCTGCGGATATATCTAGCTAGCTAGCTGTTATAGCTGTTGATATCAAACCTTTTAGAAGTGGAAGAACGAGGATGCAGGGTACTAGTACTAGCTAGCTAGTAGCTAGCTAGCTAGAGTACGTAAAGTACAGCAACACTATTATTAGCGGCTGTGGCCTACTGTGACACTCTATCGTCGTGCACCGCAATTCTGAAATGAGAGGGAAATCTCCAAAAAAGGCGAAGAGACGGTTATTTGACGGGTATTAAAAAAATTGAAATGTAACTCTAACTCTAATTTCTCTGACTCATTATCCCTGAATCCCGATATCCGTTGGACACAAAACACAAACGCTATGATTTCCAATTGAAAAAACGAACGCTGACTCAGCATGCGATAATTATTGGTCCAATCAATCAATGGAAATGAATTCTCCTTTTTCCTTGACACCATTTTTCTAAATGACCACAATGTCATTAAATCGCCGGGGTTCGTCAGCCCAAATCACAGAAATACGCGAAGAATGCAATCGTTGTGATTGTGATGTGATGGGGGCGATGTTGATGGCCGTTTCTTCCGATTGCATTAATAGAGATTCATAGATGCCGGCAGCCTAAGCCCGTAAGCCGATCCCACTAATAGTTCGTTCGTTCAATTGATGACAAGGTCGTCCACAAGATTCTAGTAGCTAGCTACAATAGAAGAAGCCCATAATAAGAGATATTGGAAGACCGAATTGAATTGAAGGACACACACTATGATTCTCAGCCCGATGTCATCATCAACGCCAACTATATCCCGATCCAGAACTTCTGCTAGGCTCGCTCTATTGCTTCTACTGGCAATACCATCATGCCATGCCTTCGCCGCCGACAGTCAAAAGCTGCGTGCCAGCGGCAATGCAAACATCTTTATCAAACTGTTAAAGTACAATGAAGTCATGCCCAATACTACAATCATTATGGATAAGATACAAGAGGCATCTACCTCCATATCCGAGGCATCCTCATCCTTCGTATCGCAGGCATCGTCCAAGCTTCCCAAACGAACTTTGGAGTTCCCATCCTTGCCCATGGAATATCCCTCGTCTCTTATTCAGACTAGTCATGAACAATATTTGCGTCGTCATCAAATTGTCAAGAAACGACGGGTCTTTCGAAGGAGTTTGGAAATTGCACATATCCTTAGTGGTGAAATCTTGAGGCCTCTACTGTGTGCCTTGGTCAAATCGCAGCCCAAATTAGACATGACAAAACTCATGGCTCAAACCATGGCAGGTGACAATGTCGATGAGGAATGGGATGCCTTTTGGAGTCAACAATGTCGTGAGAATAGTGATTTGACCAATGCCCAACGGATTGCCAAAGGCGTACCGGCATTGGGGCCGACCTTTGTCAAATTGGCCCACATTTTGGCGACGCGTCCCGATATTTTGCACGTCCCATTGGCACAAGCCTTGGGCGAATTGCAAGACAAGGGTGTCGCGCCCTTTGATAACTTGACGGCCAAGCGTATCATTCGGAATGAAATCAAGCAAAAAATATCCTTGCTCAAGTTTAAAAAACAACAAGAAAAAAGCAAAAAGAACAGTTTTGAATATATTGAAAGCGAGGAGGAAGACGAGACATCCACACCCAAACATTATATTCAAGACTACGACGACTTGCAGCAATTCATGGATTCTCTGTCGGATTTACCCATTGCCGCTGCCAGCGTGGCCCAGGTCTACAAGGCCGATTTGCCAGGATATGGTCCCGTGGCCGTCAAAGTCTTACGGCCCGGTATTCGTGCCAAAGTAGAACGCGATGCCACGCTGTTTCATTCTGTGGCGACCTGGATGGAATGTTGGAATTCCAATGCCTTGAGAAAAGTGCCACTGGTAGGCTCGAAAATGCAAGTCAATGTCAATATCGGTCGCATGCATTTGGTCGAAGCCGTCGATGAATTCACGTCGCGGGTTTTGGAAGATATGGATTTTACGCGGGAAGCTGAGAATATGAAAGTCTTTGCCCAATTATATGACAGTCAACGGGGAACATCTCCCACCGTCAAAGTGGTCGTGCCCGAAGTCATTCCCGAACTTTGTTCCGATCGTATCTTGGTCATGGAATGGTTGGAAGGGACCAAGTTGACAGAGATTTGCCAAGATTGCTGCGGTATGGAAGCCGTCAAGGAAGTGGAAGAAAATCTCCAACTCATCGTCCAAGCCATTGAATGTACAATCTCGCAATTGATTGATCATGGCCTGTTGCATGGCGATCCTCATTCGGCCAATCTACTCAAAGTCAAACAACGGCACGCGACACTTGTCGACAACCCGAGCAAGATTGGAAAATGGAAATTTTGGAGACGCGGCAACCAATACAAACCCGAATTGGGATATTTGGATTTTGGATTGGTCAGTTATGTACCTCAAAAGTTTCGAGATGGAATCGTCTGTGCTGTCGTGCAGTTGGTCTTTGCCCGCAACATTGATGCCGTGGCTGATTTGTGTGAGGATTTGGGATTGCTACCCCAACATGCTCTGCAAGATGCTAAGGAACGACGGCGATTCCTAAAGGCCTTGCAAAGTACAACAGATCAAATTTTGCTCTGGCCCACCGACAGTAAGGGCATCCACACGGAAGTGCCCAAGGTTCGATTCGATAATCTACTTCCTGCCGTGACCAAGTTGATTGGAAGTTTTGAATTCACAGTGCCACCGTACTTTTTGAACAATATCCGAGCGCTGGCAACCTTGGAATCCATGGCATTGAAGTTGGATCCCAAGTTTAACGTCCTACGAGTGATTTATCCCTACTCGATCAATCGTTTGATGCGCAATCCCTCCGTCAGTCAACGTGTCCAAGAAACCTTTGTGGATATTTGTCGATCTCCGGAAACCAAATTGATATCCCCCAAACGTGTGCACATGTTGCTGAATGATTGGGCTCAATGGACCGGATACCGAAAGCGCAAAGTCTTTTGGGATTTGCTAACTTCGGCGGGCGGACGACGCGTCGGCCCAGTCATTGTTCGCAATTGGTATTTGAATCGGGTCCGAAACGTTAGCACTCTTTTCCGCATCTGCCGCCAAGTGGTTGCCAGGGGCTACTACGAGATGGAGGAAATTTTTCGAGATGTGTCGGTATTTCAAAGGATACGACAGGCAAGCTATTGATTCATTGATTCACTGGTCGATCGATCGATCGATCGATCGTGAAATACCAGAGATCGCAATGTTTAGATTATTTCATGCACGAGTAAAAGCACCCCCGCAGGCGAGGAGATACGGTTCTATGGGATGATACACGGCTAGACTTGTGCCAACCAAGCTAAAGGAACTGCAGTATTAGAGAAGTGGTATTGTATATTTTTTACTTTGTTTAATTATTAGAAGGTTAGTTGCGGTCGCCATACACC
>Ga0163144_10015554_pt1 | contig 15684 bp, 15 predicted proteins | sample OliLak19BULKMAT1_FD_123175 | JGI IMG/M metagenome (GOLD analysis project Ga0163144, IMG submission 123175) | Freshwater microbial mat bacterial communities from Lake Vanda, McMurdo Dry Valleys, Antarctica - Oligotrophic Lake LV.19.BULKMAT1 | ecosystem: Environmental > Aquatic > Freshwater >...
ATACCGCAAGGCGTTAGGACGCGACGTCGCTCTGAAAGAGCTCATGAAAGGCGCGGGCACTCAATTCGATCCGAAGGTGGTGGAGACCTTCATGCGTTTGGAAAAATCGGAATGGTCTCGCGACGGCGCCGGCGCGGCGCACTGATGCTGTTTGTTGTTCCAACGCCGTTGGGCAATTTGGAAGACATGACAGCCCGATCGTTAAGAGTTTTAAAAGAGTCCAAGGTGGTTTTCTGCGAGGATACGCGCAGAACAAGAAATTTGATGAGCCATTTCGGTTTGGGCATACCGCTCGAACGGTATGATGAAAATGATCCGCGAAGCGTAGACAAGCTGTTAGAACGAGTCCGCCGAGGCGACGCGGTCTCGTTAGTTTCAGACGGCGGATTGCCCGGCATTTCGGATCCAGGAAGGAAAGTGGTCGCCGCGGCAAGAAGAGAGGGACTCGCCGTAACGGCCCTTCCCGGGCCATGCGCCGTGACGACGGCAGTCGCGGGTTCGGGGCTCCCGGGCGATTCTTTTGTTTTCCTAGGGTTTTTATCACGCACTCCGTCCAAGCGCCGCAAGGCGCTTGAAGCTTCAAAGCTGTTAGACCGCACGATCGTTATTTATGAATCCCCATTTAGGGTCGTCGAACTATTGGAGGACGTGATAATGTCCGTCGGAGCGAGCGCCCAAGTCGTTGCCGTTCGCGAATTATCAAAGCTGCATGAAGAATGGATCCGCGGAACAGCCCAAGCCGTTAAAGAGAATCTGTCGTCCCGCGCCGAGATCCTCGGCGAATTCGTGATCGTTCTCCATCCTGACCCGGAGCCTTCCAATGCTTGAAACACTCTCTCAGTCGTCCGACGACGCCGTCAAAGCCGGCGCGGCCGGCAAGGCGACGAAGCTCGTGGCTTTCCCCACGGAGTCGTCCTACGCCGTCGGCTCGACTGGTTTGATCAAGTCCGCCACGCGCCGGGTCCTCCAAGTAAAGGAGCGCTCGACCTTGAAGCCCCTCGCCGTCCTGGTCCACTCGACCGAGGCCGCGAAGCTCTGGGTCCAGTGGACGCCGATCGCCGAAGCCCTCGCGGCGAAGTTCTGGCCCGGCCCGCTGCTCCTTCTCCTCAAACCGACCGCGCAGGGCCGCCTCCTGACGTTCCCCGAATACCCGACCGTCGCGATCCGCGTCCCCTCCCACCCGGCGGCCCGCGCGATGATCGAGGCGTCCGGCGTCCCCTGGATCTACACCAGCGCGAATAAGTCCGGCAAGCCCGCGAAGCTGACGGCCGCCGAGGTCGCCGCGGAGCTTGGCGCCGAGATCGACGTTCTGCTGGACGGCGGCCCCGTTCCCGCCGGCGACCCGACGCTCGTCGACGCGACCGGCGACAAGCCCCGCGTCACGAAGGTCGGCCTGATCTCCGCGGAAGCCGTCATGGGAGCCGTCGCGGCCGCATGAGACGCCTCCTATTCGTCTGCACGGGCAACACGTGCCGTTCGCCGGTAGCGGAACATCTGTTCCGCATCTTGGCCGATGAGGCGAATCTCGCCGCGACCGCGTCGTCGGCGGGCGTCGAGGCCGTCCCCGGCGCCCCTCTCTCGCGCGGGGCCGAGGCCGTCTTCGCCGCGCGCGGAATCGGTCCCGTCCCGCATCGCGCTCGCCGCGTCGACGCCGCCTCCGTGTCGGGAGCGGACGCCGTCTACGTCATGGAACGCGCGCACCTCGATGAGCTCATCCTGCGCTTTCCCGAGTCCTCCGCCAAGATCTCCACACTGCGGAACTCGGATGTCGCCGACCCCGTCGGCTCCACCGCCGCCGTTTATGAAGACTGCGCCGCCTCCATAGAGCAGGCGCTCCGCATAATCGTCTCAAGGGAGAAAGAAAATGCCCCGAACCCTCGCTGAGCAGGACCCCGAGATCTACGCCGCGATCGCGCGCGAAGCGCGGCGCCAGTCCGACAACCTCGAACTCATCGCCTCCGAGAACTACACGTCCGAGGCCGTGCTCGAGGCCCAGGGCTCTCTTCTCACGAACAAATACGCCGAGGGCTACCCCGGCAAGCGCTACTACGGCGGCTGCGAGTTCGTGGACCAGGCCGAGACGCTCGCGATCGAGCGCGCGAAGAAGCTGTTCGGCGCGGAGCACGTCAACGTGCAGCCTCACTCGGGCTCCCAGGCCAACATGGCCATGTATCTTTCCGCGCTCAAGCCCGGCGACGGCGTGATGGGGCTCAACCTCGCCCATGGCGGCCATTTGTCCCACGGCCATCCGATGAACTTCTCGGGCAAGTACTACAAGATCATCCCGATCGACGTCCGCAAGGACGACGAGCTCATCGACTACGAGAAGGCCGAGAAGGACGCGCGCGAGAACAAGCCGCGCATCCTGTTCGTGGGCGCGTCCAACTACTCGCGCGTCATCGACTGGGCGCGCCTGAAGAAGATCGCCGACGAGAACGGAGCGCTGTTCGCGGCCGACATCGCGCACTACGCGGGCATGATCGCCGCGGGAGTCTATCCCTCCCCCGTGGGATTGGCGGACTTCACGACGACGACGACGCACAAGACGCTCCGCGGCCCCCGCGGCGGCATGGTGATGTGCAAATCCATTCACGCGAAAGCGCTCGACTCCAGCGTCTTCCCGGGCGAGCAGGGCGGACCCTTGATGCATGTCATCGCCGCGAAGGCGGTCTGCTTCGGCGAGGCGCTGAAGCCCGAGTTCAAGGTCTACCAGCAGAAGACGCTCGCGAACTCGCGCCGTCTGGCGAAGGCGCTCCAGGACCGCGGCTTCCGCATCGTGGCCGGCGGCACCGACTGCCACCTGTTCTCCGTCGACCTGCGTCCCAAGAACGCCACGGGCAAGGAAGCCGAGGAGGCGCTCGACAAGGCCGGCATCACGGTAAACAAGAACGCGATCCCCTACGATCCGCAGAAGCCGTTCATCGCGTCCGGCGTGCGCATCGGCACGCCCGCGATCACCACGCGCGGGATGGAGGAGAAGGAGATGGACGAGGTCGCCTCGCTCATCGACGAAGCCCTCAAGGTCCGGACCGACGACTCGGCGCTCAAGCGCGTCAAGGAAGGCGTCACGAAGCTCTGCCGCCGGTTCCCGATATATCCCGCGATCATGGAGAAATTACTCGCGGCCAAATGATTGCGCAGATACTCATCGCCGATGATGACGCTACGATCACGGGTCTCCTGGCCGACTACCTGTCGTCCAAGGGCAGCCGCGTGATCGTCGTGAGCGATGGGTTTCAGCTCGCCGACAAAGCGGGCGCGCACCAGCCGCACCTGATCGTGTCCGACATTCAAATGCCCGGCGCCTACGGCTCCTCCGCGTACCATGTGCTGCAGAAGAATCCGGCCACGATGAACATCCCCGTGATCTTCATGTCCGGGCATTCACAGGAGAAGCTCGCCAAGATCCTTCCGAGCGGCCCGAGGATCCGCTTCATGCAGAAGCCGCTCAATCTGGAAGCGCTGTACGGGCTCGTGAACGAACTCCTGCCGCTGGGAGGCTACTGCCCGTGATCGCCCAGATCCTCGTCGCCGACGACAATCCCGATATCACCGGCCTCCTGAACGATTATCTTTCGAGCAAGGGCAACCGCGTGATCATCGTCAACGACGGCTTTCAGCTCGCGCAGAAGGCCGGCGAGCACCGGCCGCACCTGATCCTCACCGACATCCAGATGCCCGGGGCCTACGGCTCCTCCGCGTACCTGGTGCTGCAGAAGGACGAAGCCACGAAGCACATCCCGGTGATCTTCATGTCGGCGCACAAGCTCGAGAAGCTCGCGTCCCTTCTCCCGAAGGACCCGAAGACCCGCTTCATACAGAAGCCCGTCGATCTCGAGACGCTGTATGCATTGATCCAGGAGCTCCTGCCGCTGGGGGGATATTGCCCATGAAGAAAGCGAAGCTTTACGCGAAGGTAGGCGTGATCGGAGGCAGCGGGCTGTATTCCTCGGACGCGATCAAAAATCCGCGCGAGCTGCGCCTCAAGACGCCTTTCGGCGCGCACTCGGGCCCGGTCGTCCTGGGCGAGCTCGAGGGGGTCGCATGCGCGTTCCTCCCCAGGCACGGCAAAGGCCATGTCGTCACGCCGACCGAGATCAACCAGCGCGCGAACATGTGGGCGCTGAAGTCCCTCGGCGTCGAGCGGGTGCTCGCCTTCAGCGCGGTCGGCTCGCTGAAGGAAGAGCTGCCGCCCAGAACCTTCGTGTTCCCGGATCAGCTCGTCGACCGCACGAAGGACCGCGTGCAGACGTTCTTCGGGAACGGGCTCGTCGCGCACATCGCGCTCAACCCGCCGTTCGCTCCGGGCCAGAACGCGATCGTTTTCAAATGCGCCCAGGAGCTCGGCATCAAGTCCGTCTTCGGCGGCACGTACTGCTGCATGGAAGGCCCCGCGTTCTCGACGAAGGCGGAGTCCGAGATGCACCGCTCGTTCGGCTGGTCGCTGATCGGGATGACGGCCGCGACCGAGGCCAAGCTCGCGCGGGAGGCCGAGTTCGTCTACTCGCAGGTCGCGATGGTCACCGATTACGACTGCTGGAAGGAGGGCGAGGAGGTCCACACCGAGATGGTCGTGGCGAACCTGCACGCGAACTCCGCCAACGCGCAGAAGCTCATGCGCCTGGCCGTGCCGCGCATCGCGAACGCTCCGCTGGAGCCCGCTTTTTCAGAGGCGCTCAAGGGCGCGCTGTTCACGGCGCCCGAAGCGCGAAGCAAGGCCGCTCTTAAGAAGCTAGCCTTGATAGTGAGGAAATATGTCTAAGAACACGAAGCGCTCCGTCGACCGGCTTATCGAGACGGCCGTCCAGGCGCAGAAACGCGCGTACTGCCCGTATTCGCGCTACTCGGTCGGCGCGGCCGTGCTCACCGAGGGCGGACGGGTGTTTCCCGGCTGCAACGTCGAGAACGCGAGCTACGGCCTCGCGATGTGCGCGGAGCGCGCCGCGATCTATCACGCGGTCGCCAGCGGGCATGATTCGATCAAGGCGGTCGCCGTGGTCGGCGCCGCCGCGAAGCCCTGCGGCGCCTGCCGCCAGGTCATGTACGAGTTCAGCGACAAGGACACCGCCATCTACCTCGTGGACCTGAATCCGAAGACCGGGCGCCGCGCGGTCCTCAAAACCACGGTCTTCAAGCTCCTCCCGCTCGCGTTCGATCCGCTCACGTCCGGCCTGCTGCCCGCCAATCCGCGAAACCTTCTGCGGCGGAAATCCGTCGCGAAGCGCCCCATCAATAAACGCCGGCAAAAGAGGAAATGACCATGGACGCGTCCCCGATCAAAGCCGTCGCCGACTGGATGAAGACCGCCGATCTCGCGGAGGTCGTCTACCGCAAGAACGGGACGGGCTTTTCGCTGACCGCTCTGGGCGCGAATGACCCCGCGACGATCTCGGCGCCGGCGATGCCCGCCGGACGCTTCACGGCCGTGGCCAGCGACGGCGTCGGCGTCTTCCAGTGGAGCGAGCCCGGGAAGGCGCGCAAGACCGACGACGGAGTCATGATCGCCCCCGGCGACGTCATCGGCGTGATCGTGACGGGCTCGGGAGCCTCGAAGCCGGTCGTCGCGGCGCAGGCCGGCCGCGTGGCCAAGATCTTCATCGAAGCCGGACAGGCCGTGGAGTACGGCCAGCCGCTCCTGCTCCTGGAGATCTCTAGATGATAAGGCAATTTCCTTCATCTCATCTGCGCACCCCCCGAAGGGTGGGGGCGGACTAATGTCACAAGCCGCGATCTTGTGCACTGCGTGCGGAGCGGCTTCGGAAACGCCGCTCTCGCAGTGCGCCAAGTGCGGCGGCAAGAACGCGCGCGTATGCGCGGGCTGCGGATTCCAAAATTCCCTCGCGAAGAACTACTGCGACAAATGCGGCAATCCGATCGTGGAGATCGGCGCCGTGATCGCTCCGCCTCCGGGCACGGCCGTACCGGGCGCGTCCAAGTCCGAGATCCCCGCGACCGTCGTCAAGCACATCGCGCGGGACCCCAAGAAAGACGCTCCGCCCGCCGACCTTCCCGCGACGCTGCCTCCGGCGAAGAAGGCTCTGCAGCCGGGCGCCGGCCAGGACCCGCCGCTGCCGGCCGCGGGGCGGCAGTCTCCGGACAGGTTCGCGGCACAGCCCGTTCCCGAGCCGGGAGGCTCGTGGTCGGCCTCCGCGCCGCCGCCGACGGAATCCCGGCCTCCGCGCTGGATCGGCACGCTGCGCCGCACGCTCACGCTCACGTTCGCGTTCGTCCTGACGTCGGTCACGGCCTCGCTGGTCACCGTCTGGTACTGGAACGAGCAGAACAAGCCCGAGAACGCGGTTCAGCGCGATGCCGCGCGTTATCTCGAGGCTTTGAAGTCGCGCGACTATCCCGCCGCCTACGCGCAGTTCTCCGACGCGGCCCGAAAGCACTCGACGCTCGACGAATTCGTCGCCTCGCGCGACACTTCGACGTGGACGTGGTCGAATCTTCGCATCGAGCATTCGGAGCCGGGCGCGATGCTGCTCACATATCAGCTCAAGATCGAAGGCGCCGAACCCCGCACCGACCGCGTCTTGTTCGTCGAGGAAAACAAGCGGTGGGTCCGTCCGTACAGCTGGCCGTTGATGCGCAAGGTCGAGGAGGCCTTCGACCAGAACAACGCGGATATGGGGCTCGTGCTCGCGCAAGCGGCGGCCACGGTCAATCCTCGCGACCCGATGGCGCGCGGCTATCTCTGCGAGGCCGCTTACTACCGCAAGTCGCCCGCGGACACGGAAACACAGTGCCTGACCGCCATCCAGCTCGCGCGAGTCTACCCGTCCAATCTCTCGCTGAAGAGCCTCTACCACCTGCACGCGATCCTCGCGGACACCTATAAGAACAAGCTGAACAAGCCCGACCTCGCGCTGGATCAGTTCGCGCAGATGCTCGCCTTTCCCAACATTTCGCCGGCCGACCAGTGCGAGATCCTCCTCGCGCGCTCCGAGGCGTACATGACTTTAAGCCGTCCGGGCGAGGCGCTGTCCGACGCGAACCGCGCGGGCGCGCTGTGCATCCGGCCCCAGGACCTCGCCTATATCGACGAGATACGCCTCAAGCTCAACGCCCCGCTTCAGTGAGGATGAAACCGTGTTCAAGAAAATCCTGATCGCCAACCGCTCCGAGATCGCCGTGCGCGTGATCCGCGCCGCGCGCGAGCTCGGGATCAAGACCGTGGCCGTCTATTCCGACGCCGATCGCGAGTCGCGCCACGTCTCCATGGCCGACGAGGCCGTCTGCATCGGCCCTGGTCCCTCGAAGCTCTCTTATCTCGACCAGGAGGCGGTGTTGTCCGCCGCGAAGATCACCGGAGCGGACGCGATCCATCCCGGCTACGGCTTTCTCTCCGAAAATGCCGACTTTTCCGAGCTGTGCGCGAAGCGCGGCATCACGTTCATCGGACCTCCCCCCGCCGCGAGCCGCAAGCTCGGATTCAAGAGCACGGGCAAGGCCGTCGCGCTCGCCGCGAACGTGCCCGTGGTCCCCGGAACCAAAGGCGATGTCACCGCAGACGGCGGTGACATCATTAATAGTGTCGCCGAGATCGGCTACCCCGTGCTGATCAAGGCCTCGGCCGGCGGCGGCGGGAAAGGCATGCGCATCGTGCGGACCCCCGCCGAGCTCAAGCCCCAGCTCGAGGCCGCCGCGAACGAGGCGAAGGCCGCGTTCGGCGACGGCTCCGTGTTCATCGAGAAGCTCCTCGAGCGTCCCCGCCACGTCGAGATCCAGATCATCGCCGACAACCACGGCAACGTGGTGGCTTTCCCCGAGCGCGACTGCACGGTGCAGCGCCGCCATCAAAAGCTCGTCGAAGAATCCCCTTCTCCCGCGCTGACGCCGGAGATCCGCAAGGACATGCAGGCGGCCGCGATCCGGCTCGCCAAGGCCGCCAACTATTCAAACGTCGGCACCGTCGAATTTCTCTTCCAGGACGGGAAGTTCTATTTCATCGAAGTGAACGCGAGGCTGCAGGTCGAGCATCCCGTGACCGAGGCCGTCGCGGGCGTCGATCTCATGGAGCTCATGATCCGGGTGGCCGCGGGCGAAAAGCTCCCCTTCGGCCAGGACCGGGCCTCCGAGATCCGCTGCCACGCGATCGAGCACCGCATCAACGCCGAGGACCCCGACAACAACTTCATGCCCTGCCCCGGCAGGATCGACTCGATCGAGCTGCCCGGCGGAGCGGGCGTGCGCGTCGACACGCACGTCTACGCGGGCTACACGATCCCGAGCTACTACGACAGCATGATCGCCAAGCTCATCATCTCCGCCGAGGACCGCCCGAAGGCCCTGCGCCGCTCGCTGCGCGCGCTTGGGGAGCTCAAGATCGCCGGCGTCAAGACGACGGCCGGCATGCACGCGAAGGTCGTCGCGCACCCCGTCTTCATGGCGGGAGACTTCGACACGCATTTCATCGAGAAGACCGGACTGCTCGACAAGAAGGAGCCCGCTCATGTCTGACGACTTCAAGAAGACGATCCAGGCGCAGCTAAAGGACTCGGCCAAGGTCCTGACAGCGACGAGCAAGCTTTCACCCGTCATCAACGCGGCCGCCAAGGATCTGCTTCGCGCCTACCGCAACGGCGGCAAGCTGCTGTCCTTCGGCAACGGCGGGTCCTCCTGCGACGCCATTAATTTCGCCGACGAGCTCACCGGCCGCTACCGGCGGAACCGTCCGGGGCTGCCGGCGATAGCCCTATCGGCCAATCAAAGCGACCTCACGTCGATCGCCAACGACTTCGGCTTCGAGTACATCTTCGAGCGCCCGCTGCGCGCGCTGGGGCGTCCCGGCGACGTCGCGGTCGCGATCTCGACCTCGGGCAACTCGAAGAACGTGCTCAAGGCCGCCGCGGCCGCGCGCGAGCTCGGCTTGACCGTGATCGGCCTGACGGGCCGCTCCGGCGGCAAGCTCAAGGACCTTTGCGATCACTGCGTGCGCGTGCCCTCGGACTCGACCGCCAGGATCCAGGAAGCCCACATCACGGTCATCCAGATCTGGTGCGGAATCCTGGAAGACGAGCTCTTCCCCAACGCTCCGCTGGCCCACGGATGACGACCTCGACCGCCAAGATCCGCAGCCTCAAGAAGCTCGTGACGATGCGCGAGCTGTGGCGCTGGGAAGGCCGCGCCGTCGTCTTCACGAACGGCGTCTTCGACATTCTCCATGCGGGCCACGTGAAGGTGCTCGAGAAGGCGAAAACGGCGGGCGACCTGCTCGTCGTCGGCGTCAACTCCGACCGCTCCGCGCGCTCGCTCGACAAGGCCCCGGGCCGCCCCGTCAACAAATGGAGCGATCGCGCCGAGGTCATCGCCGCGCTGGGCTGCGTCGACGCGGTCGTGAAGTTCGACGAGCCGACCCCCGAGAAGCTCATGGCCCGCCTGAAGCCCGACGTCCACGTGAAGGGCGGCGACTACAAGCCCTCGGACCTCCCCGAGGCGAAGCACGCCGGGCGCGTCGTGATCGTGGCGCTCAAAAAGGGCTATTCGACGACGGGTCTGATCAAGCGCCTCCAAGGCAAGCGCTAGCCCGCCGGCGACTGTCCTTAAGGACAGTCGAATTTTTCCTCCAAATTAGGCCCTTGTGTCGAGCAACCAGGCCGGCGGCATGTTATATGCTCTGCGCATGAGCTCGATAATCCTCGCGTTATCGTTTCTTCTGCCCTCCGCGCCCGCGCATGCCGGCTTGAATCGCGACGCCGCCTTCGCGGCCGCGCTCGACTCGAAGCCGCTCGCGCTCGAAGCGGCCGCCTCCAAACGCCGCGCGCGCTGGGACGATCGTTTGCGCAAATGGCTCGGGCCCTTCGACGCCGCGATGTCGGACGCCGGCCTAGACCCGGCCGCCATGGCGGCCGCGACTGCGGCGGAGCTGGGCGCCGGCCGGTACGACGCCCTGATCCTCGGCGAGTCGCACAGCGTCGCCGCCGAGCAGCGCGCCGCGGGGCTCATCCTGCGCGCGGCCGCCTCCGCGCGGCCGGTCGGCGCGATCATCTTCGAGAATACGGACATCGTGAACCATTCGACCGGCGCCCGCTCGACGAAATTCATCTTCCCGGACACGGATTGGCTCGCTCCCGCCGGCATCGCCGCGTTCGGCTACAAGGACCATTTTAATCCGGAGGCTGATCTGCGCGCGGGCCTGAAGGCCGCCGGCGCCGGCGTCTTCGTCTCCTACACGGGCAGCGCGCACTCGTGCGACCGCGTCAAGGACCACATCCTGCATACGCTCAAGGTTTACTTCGGCCCCTACGGGCGCACCCTCGACCTCACGACCGTCGAGGACGTCCTGCGCGCCAAGGGAAGGAAGCCCTTGATCGTCGCGATGGTGACGGAGGATTATTTCGTCTCACGACTGCAGACGCTCGCGATCGCGGACGTCCTCGATTCTCAGGACCGCCTCGAGGGCGTGCTGACGGAGCTCGACGCCGCCGCTAAAGCCTGGGAAACGCGGTTTCAGTCCTACCCTTCCAGAGCGGACATCCGTTTCGTCAAAACGGCCCAGCAGAGCGCGCTATTCCTGGGGATGACGCCCGGGGACCGGCGCCCGGCGCAGCTCAGCGCGCTGCTCGAGACGCTGCGCTCGCCCGAGCTCGCCGCATGGCTCGGCGGCCGGAAGATCAAAGGCCTCGAGGCCGGCCGGCATAGCGTCGGCGACGCGGCGGGACGCGTCGCCGTGAGCTACCGGGTCGCCATCCGCGACCATAAGGGCGGCGAGTTCACGCGCGAAGTCGCGCCCGCTCCTTAAAAAAGAAGGGCCCCCGCCTTTCGGCGAGGGCCCCTCGCGGCCGGATCCTTTAAGGCTTGGCCACGGCGTCGGGGGCCGCTCCGCCCGCTTCGGCGAGGCCCGCTTTCGCGCCCTCGATGGCCTTGTCGACGTCCTCGACCCGGTACTTCGGGTGAGCGGCCTTGAAGGCCGTAAGCCCTTTCAGGCCTTCCTCGAGCTTGCCCTTCTCGAGAAGCTCGATCGACGGCGCGAGCTCGGCGTCGTAAGCCTGCTCCTTCTTGGCCCTCGCGGCCTTCACGTCGCCCTTGATGCCGGGCTCGTCAGGATCAGCGATGCTCTTCTTGTCCTGCTCGCTTCCGCGCACGGCGGCCACGCTCGTCGCGTTGCGGCCCTTCTTGCGCTCTCCGGAGACGGCGGACCGGGACAGCGTGGTCTTCAGGTTCTTGAGGAACTCGGCGAAGCCGCCCTTGGAGGGCGCCGCGGCGGGCTTATCCTCCGCGCGGGCGGGCATGACGAGCATCGCGGCGACGGCGGCGGTAAGGATCAGTTTCATGGTTTTCTCTCCTGATGGAATCATATCAGCTTCCCTTGATGAGGCTATCGACGGCCGGCTTGAAGCCCGGGACCAGCACGACGGCCTTTTCGCCCATCGCGCGCGCCTTATCGAGCTTCTTGAGGCGGAGCGAGGTCTTCACGAGGTTCAGCCAGATCATCGCGTCGTCGGGCTCCGCCTCGGCGGCCTGCGTGAAGCGCTTCTCGGCCTCCACGTTATCGCCCTCCAGGAAGGCGACGCTGCCGAGGTTGTTGAGGGCCGACGAGTTCGACGGATCGAGCGAGAGGACCTTGTTGAACTCGGTCACGGCGGCCTCGCGGTTTCCGAACTGGTACTCGATGATCCCAAGCTGCAGCTGCGCCTCTACGTCCTTGCCGTTCTTGCGGATATCGGCCTCGTACCCCTTCTTGAGGAAGGCGTACCGGTCCTTCGCGAGCACGTTGACCTGGTCGTCGTACTTCCGCTCGAGGGCGGACGCCTCGGGGAACTTCGGGCTGAAGTCGGTCGGGGGCATCGTGACGGGCTCGTAGGTGGCCCAGGCCTTGTGCAGACTGTATATCTTCACGCGGCCCTTTTCGGCTTCCGCCTTGTACGCGTACGCGGCCTTCGAGACCGCGTCGATGAACGGCTTGCCGATATAAGTCACCTCAATGGGCACCCACATCGTGCCTTCATGCTCGACGAGCAGGTCCGCGGGCATGCCGGCTTCGGCGGCGTCCTCGGCCTCGGTGTCGAACATCATCGTCATGTGGCCGGGATAGTCGAGGATGGCGACGCGAACCTCGCTGTCCTCGAGCATCGCCGAGTAAAGCGACGTGAGGTCCGAGCACTGCCCGGCCTTGCTGCGCAGCGTCTCTCGCGGGAACTGCGTGTAGTCGACGGGAAAGCTCGGATCGTCGTGCGCGGACTCGAACGGGTTGGCCGGGTTCGCGACGAACTTGAGGCCGTACTCCGACAGCGCGTTCCAGATGCGCATCGCCTTGGTCACGGGGCCGTTGAGCGCGGCCGCCTTCCGGTTCTTGAATTCGAGCGTCGAGACCGAGCGCACGAAATCCCGCACGGGGGGGTCCTTGCGCGTCACGAAGTTCGCGATGCGCTGCGGGTCCTGCCACGTGATCGCGTTCTTGGAGTAGAGCCGGAGCGGCTTCGTGATCGAGACCGTCTGCTGCTTGCCGCTCTCGAAGTATGTCATCGTGAACTCGGCCTGGATGGGTGTGTCCTCGGAGACCTCCAGCACCTTGTTGTTGAGCGTGGCGATCAGCGGGATCTCGACGGTCTGCTTCGGGTCGAGCTTCTTGATCTCGGTGTCGAACCCGAAGTCCATGTAGTCCTTAAGCTTGAACGTGAGCTTCACGTTCTGGAAGGGCGAGTTGACGTTGTTCGTCAGCACCGCCGTGCCCATCGGATTGCGCAGATACCACTTGTAGTTCGCGGCGAAGATGTCGCCGAGCGTGATCGTCGAGATCTCGACGGGCGAGCGGTTGAAGGAGCCCGCGACGAACACGCTGATCGGGCGGCCGGCGGGACCGATGTCCGAGGTCTTGGCCTTCGTGGCGACGCGATACCAGTATTTCTCGTACGGCGTCACGTCGGAATCCTCGTAGCTCTCCGTCTTCGTCTCGCCGGCGGTCGTCCAAGGCCCGGCGGTGCTCGTCGCGCGCGTCACGATGTAGCCGGCGGTCCACGGATCGGCGACCGGCTCCCACGCGATCGAAACGGAGCCGTCCTTCGTCGTGGTCGAGACCGCGGCGGGCGCGGTCAGCATCGGATGGAGGTCGTAGCTCACGAGGCGGTTCTTGCCCTTGTCGGCGATCACGAGCTTGCCGCCCTGGACGGAGACCGCGATCGGCTCGAGCAGCTCGCGCTCCTGCTTGCCGCCCGCGAAGAAGTCGGCGAGCCATTTGCCGTCCTTCGTGTGGACGCTCACGCGCCGCAGCTGGGAATCGAGCGTATAAAGGTAGTTCTGCCCGTCGAAGGCGATCGAGACGGGCGACTTGAACTCGCCGGGTCCGTCGCCGTCCTCGCCCCACGAGGAGATGTAGGCGCCCGAGGGCTCGCACTTGAAGACGCGCTTGAGGCCCTTGTCGACGAAGTAGACGAACCCCGCCTTGTCCCAGGCGACCGCGACGGGCTCGAGCAGCATGTAGCTGCCGACCTTCGGTCCGAAGCCGAACAGGAACACGCCTTCGGGGCTGAACGCGTCGATGCGCTGGTTGCCGGTGTCGGCCACGTAGACGACGCCCTCGCCGTTGATGGCGACGCCGTTGGGGTTCTTCATGCGGCCTTCGCGCTTCTTGCTGTCGAAGAAGCCCTGCGCCTCGCCGACGTTGGACTTCCATTTGCCGTCGAGCTCGAACTGCTGGAGGCGGTGGTTCGGGTTGTCCGTGACGTAAATCCCCTCGACCTTCGGGGACTTCATGGCGGCCATTCCTCCGACTCCGCGAGTGACCTCGCCGCCTTTGCCCTTAGCCGTGCCGAAGCGCTTCTTCTCCTTGCCCTGCGCGTCGATCAGCACGAACTGGGATTCCTTGGGGAGCCACGCGTATAGATCGTCGCCGTAGGGGGCGAGAACCGAGGCCGCGTAGGGCCAGGTGCGGCTCGGCCCGGAGACGGACATCTTCGTCTGCAGGTTCATCGACAGCGGCTTGACCTTCAGCTTGTTCGTGAGCTCGACGCGGTGGATGCGGTTGTTTCCCGTATCAAGGACGATGAGCACGCCGTCGGGCGTGATCGCGATGCCCTCGGCCCTCTTCATCTGTCCGACGCCGGTGCCGAGCGAGCCGAAGCGGCCCATGATGAAGCCCTCGCCGGACTGCTCGACGACCTTGCCGTTGCGCCCGTCGACGACATAGAGAAAGCCGTACTGGTCCACCGTGAAGTCGTTCCCGAGCAGCGCGTACTCCTTGACGAATTTCGCGGAGGCGTCGAACTTCTGCATGCGCTCGTTGCCGCGGTCGAGGACGAACACGTTGTCGGAGTTGTCCACGGCGATGCGCGTCGGGTTGTTGAGCAGGCCCGGCTCCTTGCCGTAGCGGCCGAACAGGAACAGCAGGATGCCTTCGTTCGTGAAGACCTGGATGCGGTTGTTCCCGGTGTCGGAGACGTAGATGCGGCCGTCGGCGCCGACGGCGACGGACTCGGGCTTGCTGAGCTTGCCCGGCTCGGAGCCCTTCTCTCCGAACGCGTAGACGAAGTTGCCGTCCGCGTCGAAGATCTGGACCCGGCTGTTGCCGGTGTCCGCCACGTATACCGAGCCCTTCGGTCCCACGGCCACGCCGCGCGGCGAGCTGAAGGCGCCCTGCTGGCTGCCCGAGCGGCCCACGGACTTGATCAGCTTTCCGGCCGCGTCGTACAGGTAGAGCGCGTTCTTCTTTTCGTCGACGACGTAGAGCCGTTCGGCGCCGGCGGCCGCCGCGACGGGCTTCACCATCTCGTCGCCGCGGATGGGCTCGAGGAAGCGGATCGTGTCGTACGCGCGCGCGGCCGGGGACAGGAGCAGCGCGAGGGCGAGAAGGGTCATGCGATTCATGCGTTTACGGCCTCCTTGATAAGCTTGTTGACGAGGGCGGGATTCGCCTTGCCCTTCGAGAGCTTCATGACGCCGCCCACGATCGAGCCGATGGCGGCGTCCTTGCCCCCTTTTATGTCCGCGGCGGCCTTGGGATTGGCCGCAAGCGCCTGCTTGACCCATTCCATGACCTGCTTGTCATCGGACACCTGCGTAAGGCCCAGCTCGTCGACGAGCGCCTTCGGGTCCTTGCCGGTTTCCCACATCCGCGCGAAGACATCCTTCGCGCCCTTCGAGGACAGCGTCCCGGCGGCGATCAGAGCGGCAAGCCCGCCCAGGTGAGCGGCGGCGATAGGCGACGCGGCGGCCGTCTTCCCCTCGGCGTTGAGTCGGGCCAGCATCTCGGTGGTCAGAAGATTGGACACGGTTTTAGCGGACGCGGCGGGCGCGGCGGCGACGGCTTTCTCGAAGAAATCGGCGAGAGCCCGATCGCTCGTCAGCACCTCGGCGTCGTAGGAGGATAGCCCCAATACCGCGATAAAGCGAGCCCTTTTCGCGGAGGGCATCTCCGTGATCTCGGCGTTGAGCTTGGCGATCCAAGCCGGATCGGCGACGAGCGGTACGAGGTCGGGATCCGGGAAGTAGCGATAGTCATGCGCGTCTTCCTTGGAGCGCATCGAGCGTCCCGTCTGGGTGCCGGCGTCCCAAAGCCGGGTTTCCTGGACGATCTTACCGCCCGACTCCACGATCTCCACCTGCCGGCGGAACTCCGCCTCGATCGCATCTTTGACGTTCTTGAACGAATTGAGATTCTTCGTCTCGGTCCGAGTGCCGAATTCCTTCTGGCCCACGGGGCGCACGGAGACGTTCGCGTCGCAGCGCATCTCGCCCTTCTCCATG
>Ga0163144_10015555_pt1 | contig 15683 bp, 7 predicted proteins | sample OliLak19BULKMAT1_FD_123175 | JGI IMG/M metagenome (GOLD analysis project Ga0163144, IMG submission 123175) | Freshwater microbial mat bacterial communities from Lake Vanda, McMurdo Dry Valleys, Antarctica - Oligotrophic Lake LV.19.BULKMAT1 | ecosystem: Environmental > Aquatic > Freshwater > Lake...
CAGGCAGCGAGGAGTACGGCGGCCAGGAGCAGAACCGTGGCGAGTAGTCGGTGCGAAGACATAACCCTTCCTCTTGTCACTGGGAGACGGCCCAAGCAGGGCCTGTGCTCTAGATTGGAACGAGCCCGGAAACCTGCCAGACTCACGCAGGGAGCGCCTGGTAGAGCGCTGCAGTAACACGTGCCGGCGATGGCGATGCGGCGGGAAGCAAGCCGCTTCTACTGAACGGGTAGGAGGTACCGCCCACTGAGCACAGCGCGCTGCCGGCTGTCGTACACATCCATCGCAACGATGCCGTGGTTGGGCTGCCGCTGCGACGGCAGCTGGTAGCTCAGCGCGACGAAGCCGGCCTGGGTGGAGTAGCTCGCCTGCCACGGCTCGCCGTAGGTCAGGTAATTCACATTGCGCTGGACCACATCCACGGGGGCGAGGTACTGGGCCAGTTGCTGCCTGGTCGCTCGCGGGTAGCGGACCTTGAAGTCACTGACACTCCAGGCGAGCAGGGGGATGGCCGGCCCGCCCATGAAGCAGAATTGACAGACCTGGCCCGACGGTGGGAAGACGACCTGAACCTGCACGTCCTCTGTCTTCGGGTCGATGTGTGGCAGGTAGAAATGATCCTCGCGCCGGAAAACCGGCGACTGGCTCACACTCGAGTACTGCGTGCCGAGCAGATTGTCCACAGCCTGCTTGATCGCCTCGATCTGCGGATCGAAGTGGCCTGCTTTGATGAGGTCAATGACTGTTCCGGTGAGCGGATGCCCCAGCACCTCCTCAGCAACCGTGAAGAAAGTCTTGAAGCCCGAGATCACTGGCTTGGGGATGCGGAGGCGAGCGCTGGCCGCTTGTGGCGACAATCCGCAGATGGCAAGGGCACCCGAGCCGGCGATGGCGTAGCGGAAAAAGCTGCGACGATCCATTCCGGGCCTCCCTGTTCGCTTGTGTTGTGTAAGCGATTTGCTTACACTCACAGCATAGGCGATGGCCGCCGGATCCCCTAGCGAGACAGCCTCAGCCCTTCCTCACGCTGCCGTAAGCCTCCGGCGCCAGGCGACTCCGTACGTCCTTATCGCCTGAGCAGCGGCAGAAACACGCTCAGTCGGCGTGGAGGAACGGGCGCGGCCGCCAGGCCCTCGATCCGGGCGGCCAGCTGCTCGCGGGCGGTGTCGAGGCGCTGCTGCGATACATCGGTCGCAAACATGCTCGGGAACAGCTCGCGGACAACGGCCCGAGCAAAGGCCTCGTGCTCGGAGCCGGCCTGCTGGAGCAGATGCAGATACTCGTAGTCCTCGCGCCCATCGCGAATACGTTTGAGACGGATTGACTCGACGGGAATGTCGTGCATTCCGCCGATCTGCGCCGGCGTGCCCGGGTAGAAGAGCGTCCCGTCGCCATTGACGCCGTCCTCGTAGAGCTCGCCGGCCCAGGCCCGGTCGAGCCGCAGGGTAGTCTGGTAGTACAGCTCACCGCGAACCCGATAGCTGAACGCCAGCCAACCCATCGCCCTGGCCTCAGAGGCTGCCCCGTCGATAGCATACCCCGGCCAGCCGGAAAATAGCTCGCCATGCTGCCCCGGCACCACATTCTGGCAGCCGTAGCTCATGCAGCTGGTGTAGAGCCAGAGCCGATTCGCCGGGGGCACGGGATCCTGGCTCAAAAAGGCGTCGTACTCCGCCCGCTGGTTGCCCGGCGGCACGCTCTGGAACGCCACTTTGCCGTGCATCGTGTTTACCAGCGGCACGATGATGTCGATCTTTGTCTGGTCGCCATAGGCCTGTGCAGTCTGGATCGCGGTGGTGACTAGCACGGGCAGGCCGGGCCAGCGCTGTCGCGCCCGGTCGGCGTTGGCTGAACACTTGCGCTCGGCCCACTTGTCGACCCCCGGTTCGTCGCAGCCGTAGAGGAACATTCTGTCTGCAAAGCCTCGCTGCTCGGCCAGGTGTCGCCACTCGATGATGCACGCCTCCAGGCAGTACTCACCGGAGAGCTGGAGCGCGGTGAGCCGTGCACCAGAGAGGCGCACCGGCGTCCACAGATTCGCCGAATCCTGTGGATCAGTGCCGTCGATCAGCGGCAGACTGTAGCGCTCAAACGCCGCCCGCTGCGCGGCTGTGCTCGGCGCGGCGCTCGGATCAAGGGGCCAGGGGTTCGCGATGGTCACCCGGTGCTCCAGGGCCGCCCGAGCGTACAGCGTGTAGAGTTCCCAACGGACCGTGGCGTCTCCGCCGCAGTTGACGCTGCCGGTATGGGCAGTGCAGATCGAGGAGCTGCCCACGTACTGGGTCAAGAACGCGCTCCCCAGGGTCGCGGTCGATGGCAGCACAAAGCTGCGCACCGTCAGTTCGACGGCGACGACTGTGTTCGCTGGCAGCCCGTCGCCCTGCAGGGTGAGGCTGCCGCTGTAGCGACCGGGAGCGGCGTCGGCGGGGACAAACAGATCGACCCAGACGACCACTTGTCCGCCGGCCGGGATGGTGTGGCCCACAAAGGCGTTGCGCTGCTCACCGTAGAAGGGGTCGACATCGGGGATCAGCGCATCGGGCCAGGGGCCGGTTGGGCCATTGCGGGAGGGCAGCACGATACTGGTGAAGCCAACCCGGTAGAGCGTGAAGTTGCTCGCGGCGATGGTTGCGCCGCCCCGCCCGAGCAGATCGTCTGCCCGGACGCGAAACTCGTTGATCGGAGTGTCGCCGGCCTGCACAACGAGCTGGAAGGACTCGAACTCGTTGCGGGCGGCGCTGATCTGCGCTATGCTGCTCACCGGGGGCAGCGGCGCGCCCGGCCGCACGGTGGTTGTGCTACCAACTACGGTGATCAACGGGCCGGCGGCAGCGGTGCCATGCACCGGCAGCAGCGCGACCAGCAGCGTGCTCAGCACGACAAGCAACACCATGTGACGCGGCAGGGGCGGGCGAATGGTGCAATCGGCGCTCATGGCAACCCTTTGTCAGTTATTCCTCTTGGGGTGGCAGTAGCTGGCTTTGATGGTAATGGCTCTACCACCCGGGCGCCAATGGTTGAAGTTCAGGCTGGCGCCTGGGCGGTCTCGAGTTGGATCGTCGCCCGGGCGCTTCGGAAGCAGCAGGCCAGCAGAACAACCGCTACCAGTAGTAGGTTTGTGAGCGCCCACATCGGCTGCACGCCGATCTGCTCGGCCCCGAACCCGGCGAATAGGTTGGAAAGCACGAAAGCTACTGAGAACAGGCTGGCGCGGAAGCTGAGCACGCGCCCCCGCAGCTGGTCGGGTGTGGCGGCCTGGGCCATGGTGATGCTGGGGATGAGGGCCATCATGTTGCCCGCGCCGCCAATGCTGAGCAGCACCGCAGCCACCCAGAGGTTGTCGATTAGCGCCAGCGGGGCGCTGCTCAGGCCCATCACTAGTAGCCCCACCAGCACCGTCAGCCCCTGGGGGAGACGATCGCCCCAGCGTCCCATGGCGAGACCGCCAAGTACCGCGCCGATGCCGATACCGGTCTCAAGGACGGCGTAGCCGAAGGCCCCGGCGCCGATCTGCTCGGCATAGCCGAAGGTGAGCGTCCACGAGCCGAACACCAGCAGGATGCCTAGGCCAAAGACCACGGTGTTGGCTCGCAGGACCTTGTGGCCCCCGACGAAGCGCAGCCCCTCGCCGACCATGCGCAGCACGACCCGGGGCGACACCGGCTCCTCGTTCTGCCTCGGGCTAGGGAAGTGTACCCCGGCGACGAGGGCGGCCGCGATCAGGAATGAGGCCGCATCGAGGTAAAAGGCTAGGTTAATTCCTGCCCCGCTGCCAAACAGAGCCGTCAATCCGAGGACGAGCCCGCCGGCCAGGGGGTAGCCCAGAACATCGAGAGCGGTATCAGTGGTCGACGCCAATGAGTTAGCGCGAACTAAGCCCTGCTCGGGCACAATATTCGGAATGCTACTGTCTCTGGCCGGCTTGAAAAACAGGTTCGCCGTGGCGATCAGAAACGAGATCCCATAAACCCAGACAATATCCCAGCGAACCAGGGTAGGGAGCGTGGCTACCAGCAATCCCTGCGCAATTGCGGCGACAATCATCACCCGGCGACGGTCCCAGCGGTCCACCAGCGCCCCGGCAAACAGGCCGAAGAGCAGGTCGGGGAGGCCAATCGTGGCGAAGAGCAAGCCGATCTGCAGCAGATTGCCGTCGGCCAGCCCGCCCACTAGCACCACCAAGGCGATCTGGTGCAGGCGATCGCCCAGGACAGAGATCAGCTGACCGAGCCAGAGGGCGCGAAACGTACGGTCGGCCAGCAACGTGCGGTAGGTGGTTGCAGAGGGCGAGGCGACAAACTCCATAATGTTCCTCAGCTTCGCGTCGGAGCCACTGGTAGGTCGCGGGCGGACACAAGCCGCTGATCGAGACCAGCGGCTTGTGTCCGTGGGGCGGAGTCAGGCGGTGGGCGCCTGCGGGCCGGCGTTGTTACCGAAACTTGTGCCGGCAGCTCAGCGCTGGCGGGCTTGAGCGGCGGAACGCGGCCTGCAACGTCGGCGGGCTTGAGCGGCGGAACGCGGCCTGCAACGTCGGCGGGCTTGAGCGGCGGAACGCGGCCTGCAACGTCGGCGGGCTTGTGCGGCGGAACAACATAACGGGCTCCTTTGGTTCTGCCACCGTTGTTCGGCGGCACTGCTGGTCACAGCCCGAGCATAAACGACGCTGCTCATAGGGCATAGCGTCATAGCCTCAGCCGATCCTCACGCTGCGCTGAGTTTTGTCCTTCCATGTCATTGACGGCGACTCCGCTAGTGATTACAATACAGTTCCTCACACTTTCCCACACCCGGCCTGGTGTCAGAAAGGCCACCGATGAGCCTCCGTTTGCAGCTGCCACTGCTCTGCCGCAACTGCGCCCACCGCAATCGCGGGGTCGCCCGCTTCTGCGGCCTATGTGGCACACGTCTGCACCGACCGCCCGCAGCGCGCCTGGCGCCAGGCGACACATTAGGCCCCCATGGGCGCTACCGGGTTGAGGCTGTGCTCGGCCAGGGCGGCTTCGGCGTCGCGTACCTCGCCTCCGACCAGCAGCTCGTACGGCGCTGTGTCGTCAAGCAGCTGTGCTACGACTCAACGTGGGATGCGGCGACCTGGGCCGGGCTTCAGGAGAATTTCGCCCGCGAAGCTCAGCTGCTGGTAAGCTTGAACTCGCCTGGCCATCCCAACATTCCTGAGATCTATGAATACCTGCCGGCCCACGACGCGCTGGTGATGAAGCACATTCAGGGGAGGACGCTTCAGCACGTGCTGAAGAGTCGGCTCGATCCGCTGCCCGATGCCGATGCGCTGCGCTATGCCCGCGCCGTGTGTGCGGCCCTGGTGTACATGCACAGTCGCGCGCCGGAGCCGGTGCTGCACCGCGACATCAAGCCCGCCAACCTGCTGCTCGACGCCGAGGGCCGCGTCTGGGTGATCGACTTTGGCCTGGCGGAAGCATTCCCCGTGCGAGCCGAAGCGGCCGACCACAGGCGCTCCCAGATCGCCGGCACCCTCGGCTACACGCCCCCGGAACAGTGGCGCGGCACGGCCGATCCCCGCTCCGATGTGTACGCCCTCGGGGCGACCCTCGCCACACTGCTCGGTGCTGACCCACACGGGCCGGCGACAGGCCGGGGACAGCAGCTACGCCCGGCGCTGACAAAGCTGATCGCGCGGGCCACCGCCGAGGAGCTTAACGCCCGGCCGCTGGCGAGCGAACTGCTCGCCGCCCTGGACGAGCTGCTGGATGATCTGGCGGTGCCGCCCCCGCCGGCGCCAAGTAACATCCCCCAGCTACTCCAGTTTGTTGGACGCGAGGCCGAGCAGTCGCTCGTATGGGAACAGCTGACCAGCAATGGGGTCGCACTGCTGCTCGGCATGCCCGGCGTCGGCAAGACGGCCCTGGCCGCCGCCCTGGCCACCCAGGCCAGTACCACGACCCCTGTTTTCTGGCATACCTTTCACAGCGGTGATGGCTTCACGAATCTGCTTTGGCAACTCGCGACCTTCTGTGCCGCCCAGGGCTATCCGGAGCTCTGGGCCACACTGCATAAGGGCCGGGCTGGCGGACCGGCGCGGCCCCCAGCTGCACTGATCAACTATCTGCTGCAAACCCTGGATAGCCAGCGCTGGCTGCTCTGCCTCGACGATCTCCAGCTGGCCGAGGACGACCCCGATGTCCTGCTGCTGCTCCGTCAGCTTATCGCCGCGTGCAGCGGCGACGGGCTAATCCTACTCGTCACCTCACGCCATGCCCCGCCCGACGTGTCGGCCGAGCTGTGCCTCTCCCTGAACGGCTTGAAGGCCGCCGACGCTGCCCTGCTGATCGAAGCCTACAGCCGGGCCGTGAGCCCGACCCACGCTACAAACCTCGCCGCCATAACCGAGGGCAACCCCCAGCTGCTGCTGATGGCCACCACCGCTCTGCACCGCAGTGTGACCCCGACCGATCTGCTCAACCGGCTAGCCATCGCCGACGACCTTGAGCGCTACTTGCTGGTAGAGGTGGACGGCAGGCTCGATGCCGACGAGCAGGCGGTGATGGGCGCTTTGGCCGCGCTCCTGGGTTACGGCGGCACTCACGATGCCGTCGCCGCCCTACTTGAGCGTCCCAACCTGCGCCGGACGCTCTTTCAGCTGCGACGGCGCTCCCTGCTGGTGGCGAGCGAGGGCGATCTGGGCCTGGAATACCGCCAGCATAGCCTGGTGCAGGCCTTCTACTATCAGCTCCTTGGGCGCCGCGAGCGCCAGGCCCTGCACAGGCGCGCTGGCCGCTACTACGAGCGCGAGGAGCCTGACGCTCTACGGGCCGCTCGCCACTACTGGCTTGGCGGTGAGAGCGAGCCGGCGGCCAGGTTGGCCACGGCCCACAGCTGGGCGCTGATCAACCGCGGCCGTGCCCGCGAGCTGCTGGAACTGCTGGAGCAGTTCAGCGCGGAGCAGCTCGATCCAATGCTTTGGAGCGCGGTCTGCGCCGCGCGCGGGGACTGCGCCGCGCTGCTGGGCGACGGGGCCGCAGCACGATCCAGCTACGAGGCCGCCCTGGCCACCCTGGCCGAGCTTCCCGATGGGCCTGAGACGACCGAGCGTCGCGCCCACGTCTACCACGGTCTGGGGCAGATCCTTGAGCGCGAGGCGCCGACGGAGGCGCTCGCGCTGCTGCGGCTGGGCCTTGCGGAGCTGGCGGGGCGCGGGCTGCCTGAAGAGGGCCTGCTCCATCTGCGCGTTGGCTCGGTGCTCCTCGACGCCGGAGACTTTTTAGAGGCGCGGGCCGCCCTTGAACAAAGCCTCTCCCAGTTGCCAGCTTCGATGCCCCGCTGGCGGGCTCGGGCGCTCACCAACATCGGGATCGCGAGCTCGATGCAGGGCGACCTCACCGGCGGCCGCGCCTTCTTCACCCAGGCCCTCGCGCTCTACGAACAGGCCCAGGACCACTGGGGCATGGTCGCGGTGGGCAACAACATCGGCAAGGTGTTCGAGCTTGAGGGCCGCTGGCCGGAGGCCACACGCAGTTTTCAGCGCGCCCTTGGGCTGGCCGGGGAGCTCGGCAGCGTTACCCACCTCGCCGAGCTGGAGCTGAGCATCGGTACGCTTCAAACCCGCATGGGCGCGTTCGATCACGCGCTGGCGCATTTGACCCGCGCCCTTGAGCTGGCCTGCCGCCATACGCTGAAGATGCACCAGCTTTATGTCTACACCAGCCTCGCCGATCTGCATCTACGGGTTCAGGAGTGGGAGGCTGCGGCACAGGCACTGGATATTGCCGAGAAGCTGGCACAGGTGCTAGAGACGCGCCAGCAGCTAGCCGAGCTGGCCCGCTGCCGAGCCCAGCTACTACTGGCACGGGGGCTGCCCGGCCCGGCCCGGGCCGCCGCCGAGCAATCGCTCGCTGTGGCCCGTGAGCTGGAGGCGCCAGTCGACGAGGGCGCCGGCCTGCGGATGCTCGCTTTGGTCCTTGACGCCGCGGGCGAGCGGACTGACGCACTAGCGCTGCTCGCTGAGAGTCGGACCGTGCTGGCCGAGCACGATCCGTACGAGCTGGCACGATCCGAGATGGAGCACGGCATACTGCTTGCTGCCACCTATCCTACATCGGCTGTGGCGCTCTTGGAGCAGGCAAAGCGTACCTTCACCAGCCTCGGCGCCCGCCAGGAGCTGGCCACTGCCGTGGCGCTGCTCCAACAGATAGGAGAGCCTTATGCAGCTTCAACACAGTGATCAGGTGCCACAGCTTCTCGCGGTAGGCCCCGAGGTTCAGCCCGGTGAGCTGGCCCTGGTCACCGAGCGCTGCGTGATCGGTCGGGCGGCAATCTGTGATCTGGTGATCAACCAGCGCCTTGTCTCGCGGCTTCACGCTGTGATCGAGCGTCATGGGCCGCGCTACCTGCTGCGGGACACCGATAGCGCGAACGGCACGTATGTGAACGGACATAGGCTGAGCGGACTCCATCAGCTCAAGCATGACGACCTGCTTGGCTTTGGCGCCCTGGCGCCCCAGCTGCGCTTTCTCGACCCCGACCCGACCTTTATGTCGGGCGGCCGCCTCGGCTACAACGAGCGGGCCCTGGTGTTTCAGTTCGACGGTCAGAGCCTTGATCTTTCGGCCGCGCAGTTTCGGCTGCTACTGCATCTCTACCAGCAGGGCGGCGAGCTGTGTAGCCGCGAGAGCTGCGCCCAGGCGCTGTGGGGGCGCGACTACGAGCCTGGCCTCGACGCTGGCGCCCTCGATCAGGCGATCAATACGCTGCGGGGCAAGCTGCGGCAGATCGACCCGGACCTGGCCGAGCAGCTCAAGACCCGCCGTGGCCTCGGCTATACGCTGGAGCTGTAGCCCCGGACGCCGTTCCTCAGCGATGTCGGACCCGGCAGACAGATTCCCGTGAGCCGGGCATTCACCTCCTAGACAGCTCTCCGTGCTACGCTGTAGTCGCTGTTGCCCGATCTCGTTGCAGGAGGCTGACCGATGGCTTGCTACCCTCATCGCCGACCCGTGCTCCGCTCTATCCTGGCTCTCGCCGCACTGCTCGTCACGGTTCTTCCGTCGTCCGTTTATACACCTCTTCTCCAAGCTGCGCCCAGCGTCTTCGGTCAGCAAAGCCTCTTCGGCTCCGGGTCCGGGCTGAGCGGGCGGGCCGTGGCGGGCGATTTAGACGGCGATGGCGATCTCGACCTGGTGGTCGGCAATGGTGGCCGTGCCGGCACGCCCTCGCAGGATGTGGTCTACCTCAACGACGGCGAGGGCGCGTTTCAGCAGGGCCTGCTCGACTGCGCTGCAACCGACCGGCTGCGCTGCTTCGGCACCGGCGATGAGGATACCGCCCGGATCGCACTGGGCGATCTGAATGGCGACGGGGCCCTCGATATCGTCGTCGGCGTGCGGCGCAGCTGCCCCCTGAGCGCCGAGGATCCGAACTGTGACCGCCCGTTCGGCGGCCAGGACGCAATCTACTTCAACGACGGGGCAGGGAACTTTGATCGCGGTGCCTTGAGCTGCACACAGGCACTCCCTCGAACCCGCTGCTTTGGCACCGGTAGCGATAACACCAGTGCCCTCGCCATCGGCGACCTGAACGGCGATGGAGCCTTCGACATCGTCAGTGCCGACCTTGGCGGCCAGTCGGCGCTCTATCTCAACGATGGCGTCGGCGGCTTCGCCTCCGGCCCGCTGAGCTGCGCGAACAATAGCCGTGTCGTCTGTGTGGGCGGCACCGATGAAGGCGCAGCCAGTGTGGCCGTCGCCGATATAAGCGGCGACAGCCAGCTCGACATCGTGGTCGCCAGCCTCTACGGCAACGATGTGGTCTATCTCAACCAGACCACGACGCCGGGCGCAAGGCCGAGCTTCGCCGCCCTTCCGTTCGACCAGGGCAGCGAGCAATCTACCAGCGTCGTCGCCGGCGACCTGGACGGCAACAGAACCGTCGATCTCGCCGTCGGCAGCCCCGGCCAGGACTACATCTACCTCAACGCCGGCGACGGCACGCTCACACGGGTCGCGCTGCTGGCTCAGGCCGACGTCAGGGTGAGCGGGGACCGCACCCGTGCGGTGGAGCTGGGCGATCTGGACAGCGACGGCGATCTCGACCTGATGATCGGCAACACCGGGCGGCAAAGCCTGGTCTACGAGAATGCGACGGGCGAGGGCGGAGCGGCGCTCTTTCCCACCGAGCGCATCGCCAGCTTTGGCCTGCCGACCGAGCAGGTTTCCGGCCTGACCGCTGTCGACATCGACGGCGATAGCGATCTTGACATGGCCGTGACCCGCGCCGGTGCGCAGAGCAGCATCTACCACAACGATGGCGCACTGAGCTTCCCCACGCCCCACAGCTTCGCCCGCCAGGCCCTCGGCTCCGCACCCACGAGCCCCACCGCCATCGCCCTTGGTGACCTGGACGGCGACCGCGACCTCGATCTCGTCATCGTCGCCGACGGACTTGACGTCACCTACCGCAACGACGGCAGCGGCGGCTTGAGCCCCGCTGGGAACCTGGGTGCCTCCGACGACGCCACTGCGGCCGTGGCGCTCGGCGATATGGACGGCGACGGCGACCTCGATCTGGTGCTGGGTGGGCGTGGCCAGGAGCAGGTGTGGCGCAACAACGGCGCCGGCAGCTTCAGCCCCGGGGCGAGCCTCGGCGGCGGCGACGATACCCGCGCTGTCGCTCTGGGTGATCTGGATGGCGACGGCGACCTCGACCTGGTTGTGGGGAACTATAACGAGAACAGCCTGATCTACCTCAACGACGGCGCCGGCGCCTTCCCGGCCAGCCATCGCTTCGACGCCCGTTGGGACAACGTGACCAGCCTGGCCCTTGGTGACCTCGACCGCGACGGCGACCTGGATATTGTGGCCGGGAGCGGGCGGCGCCTGTTTGCGCCCGGCGGCTTCTTCCTCGGCGGCCAGGATGTGGTCTATCTCAACGATGGGCGCGCCAGCTTCGGTGGCAGCACCTTCGGCCATCGCAGCGAGAGCGACAACAACCCGCGCTTTTGTAGCGAGGCACCGGATCAGCTGCGCTGCTTCGGCAGCGGCACGGACGACACCCAGGCGCTGGCCCTCGCCGACATCAATGGCGATGGCGACCTCGATATTGCCGCCGGGGCCTGGGGCCAGAGCGCGCTCTTTGTGAACGACGGCGCCGGAAACTTCGCCGAGGGTCGGCCGCTCGGCGCCGACAGCGAGGCGACGACGGCCCTCAGCGCCGGCGATCTCGACGGCGACGGCGATCTCGACCTGGTAGCCGGCAGGGGCCAGGCCGCGCCGACGCTTGTCTACAGCAACGACGGCACGGGTGTCTTCACTGCCCGATCCGTCGATATGAGCGGGGCCTCTACCTCTGTCGTCGCCCTCGGTGCGCTCAACAGCGACGGCGTGCTCGATCTTGTAGCCGCATACAACGGCGGCCCGAGCGCTGTCTTCCTCAGCGGAACGCGCGCGGCGCTACGACCGCTCAACCAGCTGCCCAGCATCAGGCTGGAGCAGCCCGGCGCAACCGCCTCGGCGCCGGGGCTGAGCAGCGCCGCTATCCTCAGCACCGCCACGATCACCGTCCCGTTCACCCTTGCCGATGCCGAGGGCGACAGGGTACGGCGCGTGCGGGCCTTCTACTCGCTCGACGGCGGCGGGAGCTGGAGCCAGGCCGTGGCGGCGCCCAGTACGCCAACCGAGAACCTCGCGACGGTGGGTGAGCCCAACTGCAACGCCGACGGCTGCCGCTACAGCTTCCGCTGGCTCCCTGCGGCAAGCAGCTTCTTTGGCCAGAGCGACCGGATTGTGCTACGAATGGTGGCCGAGCCCGCCGTGAACCCGCGCCGGAACGCCGTCGCCGGCGTGTACCAGCGCCCCTTCAGCGCGGCGGCGACGATGCCCTTCCGCGCTCGCGGTACGCAGATTCGGGTATTCGAGAGCGGCGCACCGCAGGCGGGCGTGCTGATCTACCGCGTCCCACGGGGGCAGAGCCGCAGCGGCACTCCGATCGCCGACGGCGCCGGAACGCCCTTCCGAAGCGACGCGCAGGGCTATCTGCAGGGCCGGGGCACTGTGGAAATGGGCGACCAGCTGGTTGCGCTGATGCCGGTGGAGACCAGCAGGACGTTCACGCTGTACCACACCAGCGCGCAGCCAGTTGAGCGCGGCCTGGCGGGCGGCGTGGTCGAGCAAGATGGTGTTCAGCACCTCATAGTCTCGGCGGCCAACCCGCTGCTGGTGTTCAACTTCGAGCTGTCGCTGGAGTGGGACGCACGCAACGACCAGCAGTTCATGCGACGGCTGGAAGAGCAGATCCAGCGGACGGCCGAGGCGCTCTATGATTGGACCAACGGACAAGCTACCCTCGGCACGATCACCGTGTACCACGACCGGGAGCGGTGGGATGAGGCCGATATCAGGGTCTACGCCACCAACCGCATGCGGCCAAACGCCGTCCAGGGCGGGATAGTTAGCGCCGAGCGCACCGACCCGCTGGTTCCGGACCTGCGCTACACCCCCGGTCAGATCCGCATAGGCGCGGTCTGGAACCGCTACGGCCAGGCCACCGACACGCTCGGCGATGACTGGGCGCGGGCCCTGGCCCACGAGGTGGGCCACTACGGGCTCTTCCTCGACGACAACTACCTCGGCGAGGACGCTGCCGGGCTTATCGTACCGGTGGACAGCTGCCCCGGTGCGATGGCTGACGCCTACCGCAACGAGTACAGCGAGTTCCACCCCGATGCCGACTGGTTACCGGGCTGCGCCCGAACCCTTTCCCATGTGCACACCGGGCGCTCGGACTGGGCGACGATCACCACCTTCTACCCCTCGCTGGCGGCCCCCTCCGGCGCCTTCAACAACGTCAACCTTGGCCCCAGCGTGCTGCCACTTGCTGTGACACAGGTTCGTGAGGCGCCCCGGCGCGACGCGCCGACGACGCTGCAAGTGCCGCTCTTCGTCCTGACCGGGCAGCAAGCCGCTACAGCGGCTTCACAGCGCATCTTCCTGTTCCAACGGGGCGCAGGCGGTGCCGATGAGCGGCTGATCGACCTCGGCGCCCCTGCCTCAAATCAGGTTGTTGCTCACGGCGCGCGGCCCGGCGATAAGCTGTGCGTGTTCGATGGCGCACGCGAGCGCTCCAACTGTATCACCGTCAGCACGAGCAGCTCCGAGCTGCCACTCCCAACCGGCGAGCTGTGGCGGCCCGGGCTGACGCTCACCGCAGTGAACTCGCGTACACTCCAGCTGGAGCTGGCCCTGAATGGCGCACCACTCAACGGCCTGGATGTTCGCGCACGCCTCTTCCCCAGCAGCGGCCCGGCCCGGCCCGCAGTTGCCCTTGCCGTCGAAGGCGATCGAGCGACCGGCGCCCTCGCTGTGGACACCCAGGCCCCAGCGTTCGAGGGCTACGTGCGAGTCTGGGTCGAGGAGCCAGAGCCTCGGCGGGAGCTCATCGTCGACTACGCCCTCCGCGGCAACCCGGGCAGCAAGTGGTCTAACGGCGCACCACGGGGTAACCCGGGCAGCAAGTGGTCCAACGGCGCGCCGATCATCTCCTCCGACGGCCAGGTTATTCTCTTCGGCGAGGAGATCACGCTCCCAGATGATGCGTTCCTGCTACTCCAGGGTGTTACAACGCCCCCTGACGTGCCGCCGTGGCTCACCCTGGTCGGGCAGGCTTACCAGCTCACGCTGCCGCCAGGTCTCGGCCCGCTACAACGCTCGTCGCTCAGCTTCAGCTACCTGGGCCGCGACGTCCCTGGGGGCGATGAGGATGGACTGAGCGTCTACGAATATCGTGGGGGCCAGTGGCACGAACTGCCGACCAAGGGCAACACAAGCTTCAACATCGCGTCAACCCAGGTGCGCGGCGCGGGCCTCTACGCCCTGATGCGCAGCGCCAGGGTGGCCCTTGAGCGGCCGGGCTGGAACATGGTGCCCTACCTTGGCAGGAGCGCGCAGCCGCTCCCGATCGCCCTCGGCTCCATCGACGGCGTCTACACGACGGTGTACGGGTACGACAGCGCCGATAGCGCCGATCCCTGGGCCGTGTATGACCGCGATGTGCCCGCCTGGGTGAACGACCTGCAAGGGCTAGAGCCAGAGCGCAGCTACTGGATTAACGCAACCAGGGCGGTGACGATCTCCTTCCCCGCCGCGCTGAATACCCTACCCGAACAGGAGGCCAGCGCTACCGCAGGGGTGCCGATCCCGCCGACGACCTTCTACGGCGCTGTGACGATGGATTCCGGCGTCGTTCCGCCAGCGGGCACGCTGGTGCTCGCGCTGATCGGCGGGCGAGTCTGTGGCGAAGGCCGCACACTGCTTCAGGAGGGGCGGGCGGTGTACGTGGTCGACGTGCTGGCGGACGACGGGGGCGCTGCCACGGGCTGCGGTGTTCCTGGCCGCAGTGTCGACTTCCGCGTCGGGGCGCAGACGTTCGCCGTGGGTGTGCCCTGGAACAACAACCGACCCAGACTGGTTACCCTTGGCGCACGAGCGTCGGTGTTTCTGCCGCTGCTGCGACGTGCTGATGAAAACCAGCGCTAACGGAGCGACAGCCCGCGTGAGACAGAGGCAGGGCGGTGGTGAACTCCGTCGCCCTGCCAATGACGAGTGACCAGGATATTGTTCGCATCATGCAGGCGTTCAGGTCGAACAACAAGCACGATAGGGTAACAGGCGTCGCCCTCGAACTCGAAGGAATCTGATGCGCCACTCCGAACAACAATGCCGGTCCTACCAGCAAGCGATCGAGCTGATCGGCAAGCGCTGGACAGGCGTCATCATTATGGTCTTGCTCGCGGGGCCGCGGCGCTTCAACGAGAGCGCAGAGCGGCTGGAGGGGGCGAGCGACCGCATGCTCTCGGAACGACTAAAGGATCTGGAGGCCACCGGCATCCTCGAACGCTGTGTCTACCCTGAGACGCCGGTGGGACTCGAGTACCGGCTCACTGAGAAGGGCAAAGCGTTGGCTCCGGTAATCGATGCGATCCAGCAGTGGGGCCACGAGTGGCCTACGGCCAGCCCGCTGCCGGCCACCTGAGATGCTGCCGCAGCGTGTGATGCCCCTGTGACCTACGTTCGACGTTATCCAGCTCGCTGGCTACGCGGCGTAGGCGAGGGCATCGGTCAGGCGGTTGAATTACGATGCCCGAACATTCAATCGGAGATGATGCTGACGGTACTTGTACTGCTGGAAACGTTGATCTCGTAGCGCCGCTCGGCTACCTCATAGCCTGGGCTCTCTACCCTTACGTCGTTGTACAACGTCTGCTCGTCGCACACAAACTCCGAGGCCCAGCCCTTGAAGTCCACTCGCGCAGCCACACCTGCTGGTCGTTGCACCACCATCGCTGCTGCTCCACCGCTCATCCTAATCGGAACGCGACCCGCCGGCATAGGGAGTTCCAGCCGGATCGTTCCAGCTTCCCCTTTCACCTCGAGGCCGGCCAGCTGAAGCCTCCCAAGCTCTGCGTTGACCTCCATGCCCGCACCCTGGATCATGATGGTCCAGGGAATTGTGGCGTTGAGGGCAATCTCGGTCGCGCGCTTGCTCCCAGGCAGTACCAGCAGGCGTCGTGGGTAGCGGATACTCACCAGGCCATCTATGGTGGACCCCTTGTCAAGCACAGTCGCTGGGTCAGTTTTCCGTATGGCGCCTCCCAGCGCCGATGTGAAACGGTTGACACACGTAGCGAGCCCAAGCGGTGTGATGCGATGCCGGCGACG
>Ga0163144_10015556_pt1 | contig 15683 bp, 17 predicted proteins | sample OliLak19BULKMAT1_FD_123175 | JGI IMG/M metagenome (GOLD analysis project Ga0163144, IMG submission 123175) | Freshwater microbial mat bacterial communities from Lake Vanda, McMurdo Dry Valleys, Antarctica - Oligotrophic Lake LV.19.BULKMAT1 | ecosystem: Environmental > Aquatic > Freshwater >...
CCCCATCATTTGTTTCATAATACGCACAACATCATCAACTTTATTAGCATTTTTCAAAAGACCCACCGCTGTAGTTTTAGTAATTTTTCCACCAGGGATAAGATCTGCAATTCCTAGAGCAAATCCGACTGGTGCTGCAAATTTAGATTTTTCTGGTATACCTACTTCTGCTCCAAAACTCCGTGCAGTTATAGGTTTATCAGTACCATAAAGTTCTTTTTGGAAAAAACTAGAAGGTGTTAGAACTGGTCTATTTTCTGCTAGACTTTGTTTAGCACTTGGAAAAATAGTGCCTAAGCTCTTTTCTCCTATATCATATAGTCCTGTTGCTGCAGCAGATAAACCCCTTAAAGAAGATTGCCCAGCTGACTGTAATCCACCTAAAATACTACTCCCTGTTTTCTGAGTACCACTTAATAAGTTAGACGGGTTTAACACATCCCTAACTCTTGTCTCGTCTGGACTAGGTGCAAAATATTTTTTTATGTAATCTGATACAGCCATTTTTAATCAAGCTCATCATCTGAAGAAGCTTTTTTCTTTACATTTGCCATTGTGCCATCTCGGTAAGTAAGCCATGCTTCCTTTAAGACAGTTGGTGACAATGATTGTCGTTTTTCATTCTGAATATATTCCTTAAACCATGCGGGAGGAGTATCTGAATCAAAACCTTTACTATACAAATCATCTAAAACCTTTGATTTTTCTGTAGGAGTTAGTTGAGAACCATCTATAAACCCGTCTAAAACTTGCATAGTCCTAGAGGAACTTTTATTAGAAGTGTCTTTAGTTTCTAATCTTTTCTCCTGTCTTAATTTCATACTATTATCAAACACCTGTTTCTGATACTGTGTCGTCAAAGCTTCTTTAATAAGGCTGAAAGGTATACCTGCTCGTGCCGCCATTGTTTGTAGAGAACTTATAGAAGTAGCGTCCATACTCTTCGGATTAACACCTTTTAATTCCGTTAGTAAAGTAGTTAGAGTAGATTTAGCGTTATCCTCCAATATATTTGCCTTATCAAACAAAGCATCTTCTCGTGCATTTAACGTATCTTGAACTTTAGTTTGCAACTCATAATCATCAGCAAGGAATGTCAGTTGTTGTTCAATAGATTCTCCTTTCATATTTTGTAACTCTTGCTCTAGTCCTAGTTCTCCCAAAAGGTTGGCTTGGTCTAAGGCAAACTCCTGATTTTTAAATGATGCTTTGTAGTCGAGTTCAGCGGCTCTACCCCCTGCAAAGCCAAGAGTTTGTCCCTGGTACTCCGCCATTTTATCTTGTTGTGTTTGCAATTTAAACTGAGCTGCTTGGTTTTTTATATTTATAACCTTATTAGACAAGTCTTGCGCCTTCTGTGAAGGTGTCATATTAGCCGTTAACTCTTGTCTTAAATCTTTTATGGAATTAAAATATTCTGTCTGTTTATCTTCAGCAGCTGTCCTATCTGCGGAAGCCTTAGCTGTCCAATAATCCATAGACTTGTAATCCTTAGATTCTAAAGCCGCTTTAGCTTTAGCCACAGATGCCATTGCAGTATCTTCAGCGTCTTGGGCTTCTTTTAACTTTGCTCTTTCAGCATCTGTTTGACCTACTTCATTCTGACCGTTAACTTGATTAATAGTATTAGTCATAGCACTAGAAACTGGAGAAGTTGAAGTGGTACGTAGAGCTTTGAGCAAGGCTGTGTTCTGTCCTGCTGAACCTGTATAACCTGTTATGCCTTGCTCCTGAGCTAGTTTTTGACGTGAGGCAAAATCACTCGCTTTTCCAGCTGAACCAAGAAAATCTACAACAGACGGGCCGAGATAACTCGATTCCATTTTTTGCAAAGACGCAGTATTGCTATCCACAATACTCTTTCCCGCATTACTAGACAGTACAGTTACGGGTTTAGTTGCACCTCCGTTTATTGGATTACCTCCCTGTCCTAGTTCAAAATAGTTAGCATTTGGATTCATTTTAATATCTATTATTTAAATTTGGTAAAGCTGCGTAATTTCTTGTTTTCTTTAAAGCCTCGGATGGATTATTACTTTCATATTTCCTTTTCAAATTCTCATACTCACCTTTAAAATAAGGAACTTCATCGTATTCCTTCAGCTCTTGCGAAGCATACTCGGCCGCTTTATTGGCAATCATTTCTATCTCATCAGTGTCACCTAAAAGTAAGTCGGTAGTAGTTGTAGACTCCTCAATATAAGCTAGTGCCGATGTCTGCCAGCCGTACTTAGAGTAATACACAGTGTCGTACACATCACCTAAGACACAGATAACATCATCTAGTCTCCAGTCAGTATCAGCTTCAAGAGAAGTTGATTTAGTGACAGTTAGGCGAACGTAGTCGATTGCGGAAGGAACGACTGTCCCCACTTCTGTTGCGACACTCCAATCAAATCTAAGTAAATTCCAACCATCGTGGAGTGTATTGCCTGCGTTATCAACAGTCACAGTCCTGTGCCAGTAGTTAGAAGAGTCGTTACCCCATCGTAGTATAAAATTAGTAACCGTATCTGCCTGCTCGTCAGCGTAGTCTGGAATAAAGACCCAAGCAAAAAGTGATCCTTGTTCATCAAAATCTGTTAGATTAACTTGGGTAGCGCCTGTAAGTTCGAGTACTCCAGTTGCTGCTCCTTTAGCCATATCAAAATTAAGAGACCCATTGCCTGTGATAAAATTCCCAGTATCAACTGTTAAATTAGAAGCGTCAGCCGATGCAGCCCAAGTACCATTAGAAGTTATAGAATCACACCCGTGAATAGTAGCTTTACTAGAATTAGGCAGTCCACTAACTTTCATAAACTTTATAAAGTTTTCATCTCGAAGAGCTATTTTATAAAAAGTTTTCTTTCTATCAAACTCGCTATCATCAACCAAACTCCACTTTTCAAAAAATGGACGATTAACTTGTCGTCTGATATCAATAACCTTTTCACCCTTTAAGTCATTTGGTGCCGCATAATCATATATACCTTGAAACATATTTGGTGAGAGCGGCGCACTTCTTTTAGAAGAACGAAGGTCAACGTCAGCTACTACAAACCGTACAGCTCGGTTCATGATTATCTGTGGCGAGCTACACTGCAAAAACTTCTGATGAACCATACCGTTCACGATTGCTTGAAATTCTACTTGATTTATTGAGGGTGTGGCCATTATAGTTTTTCAATTTCTTTCTTAACCTCATCCAAATGGTCTATCCTATCTTGTATTTTTACCATCTCTTCTACTTTTTCTGATTTTTCTTTTATAAGATCCACCAGTCTAACCTTTACTCGACTAACTTCGGGATATTCAATAACATAAATCTTATCCTCTTCTGGAGTGTCTACTGGACTGTTTAATTTTATATTTAATTTTGCCATGAAGATTGTATTAAGTATAATTATACCACGAATCAGCTTTGTTTTATACTGGTTTTAGTTTTCATCACTGGAATTAACTCATCTATCTGAACATCAAAACCTCTCATTTCTATTTTAAATTGTATAAACTCTCCCTGAGTATTTGACTGAAAAGGCACTCGCATATTTCCCACAGTAGTTGATGATATTACTGTCTCAGTTTTCCAATTATCAAAACGAACCATTGCAGTGTCAATTGAAGATGTTGGTGCTGCTTCTGCGATAGTGACCGTAAGTAAGGTAGTGTTATCTGGGGTGCTCGAAATAGCCAATATCGCAAAAGAACAGCCAGCATTATCTCCTACCAAGACTTCCACCTCATTACCTACAGATACTCCTGTCGGAACTTTGCAAGTAAAAGATGTAGTATTCACCCAGGTTATTGGAGCGTTAATGCCTCCATCTTCAAAAGCATTACCGTTCTGATCTGCGGCCGAAGAGTTGTAAAGCGGGTCAAGTACCCTGAACTTCACAACTATACGATTATTAGAATTTACAAATCTTTTAAATTTCACCACCAATGCTTCCCAAAGTCCTTCAGCTTCAGATATCGGAATGTAGGGTGTTATAAAGTAACCTCTATTTCTACCTGCGTTACTAGCTTGATTGATACTTTTTTCTTGTATATAAATACCAGAAGTTTGAGTGGTCATTAGTGTTCCCCCTGTGTATATAGCAGCACTAGTTATCATGTCGCTTGAGTCAGTCGCCTTCGTTAAAGCTCCAGCTCCACTAAAAGGTGAAGTTCCATAATTTATATCAGTCCCGCTAGAAGCGTGTTCACCTATACCCATGTGATGATATAAATTTTTATTATCAATATTTAAAATCCAAACACCAGATCTTAGTCTCCTTGCTCCTCTGTATGTACTCGTAGCTGAAAATGATTGAAGTGTTGGTGCCGCTAGATTTATATAAATGATATGCCCATCGACATAACACCCATAATTACTGATGGCATTACCTATATTTGCTGCAGAGAGAGGTAATCTAAGTTCTGGTGCAATAAACCTCTGAAATTCATAAAATCCTCCTCCTGAATACCTAAAAATAATCCCTGCGTCTGTTATGAAATATGGAATATCATCTACAATAAATCCTGTTATCGGATTAGAGCCTGTTAATTCATATTCATTATTATAGGTTAAAGATGATCCGTCCCATTCAATAATCTTAGCCTTACCTCCTCTGTCATGTTTTAAACCAATCCAGTAACGATTAGAAGAGGTGTAAATATTTTGAACACTATAATCAGTGTCAAAAACTAAACGATTAAGTGATACCACATCATCTTTATTAATCGTATGTATACAAGGAACATCAGCAGATGACTTATCTCCAACTGCCACTAACCTTTGAAGTCTAGCGATTGGATGCCCGACCGCAGTGCTCATAAGAGTTTGCGCTAAAGTATTATCCCACCAGTCTGTTGTCCACGCATTTGCTGAACCTGTTCTATTTAAAATAGCAATATCCCCATTAGATTTTGTGACAAGTAATCTTTGCTCACCATTAACGTTCTCATGTGTGACCATATCTAAAACAGTCGTAGTTGGAGTGCTAGCAATAGCATCAGCTGTCCAAGTTGTTTCTGTAATAGAACTATTATTATTTTTAAATAACCCTACACTAGGAACAAGCGCCCACCATCTATCGGTAACATCAGCGTTGGTTCTTAAAAACTTTGTAACTAATCCTGATGTAGCAATTCTCTTTAGTTTATCAGAAAGCACAATCCTCCCTGGACTTCGCTCTAAATCCATATTAAATGTCTGCCATAAATTACCCGCGTAATTCCCGGGAAACATTCCTGACCATTTTTTATCTTTTGGTATACTCATATAATCATTGGTGAACTAACTGAATAAAAAGGATTAGGTGCTAAAGCCACTACAGAAAGCATAAAGTTCTGGTTAAGTGAGCCACAACTTATTGCAAGACTTTTACTTCCTGCTGCTCCATTATTTAAAGAGGTGGACTCTAGTGTCCAGTGAGACCTACCTACTACCTTTAGTGAACTAATTTCTACGGTATTAGTACTTGGTGATATTTCATCAGATGCAGAACCAGTGAAGAAAGCCATACCAACTAAGGCACAGTTTTCTACTGTTGTTGTCACCGACACCGTGAGACTAGCTGGTCCTGGGTTTATTACCTGATTTGTATTTGATGCGTCTGGGAATGTTGCTGTCCTTGACACTCCTGCATAACTTACTATGCCACAAGTTGTTCTATTGTTTGTTAGTAACGGCTTAGTTATAACTAAATTTTGTGTTCCAGAGGGTGCATCTTTTAATCCCCAAATAGTATCAGTTTCAACTGCTCCAGCCCCTGCATAAACAATATTTGTTATTTTAGTCATAGCTACTCCTGCATAAGTAACCCCAGTAACTACATCTCCCTCGTTTCCGACATAAGCCATTACGCAATCACAAGACCCTCCAGAGTGGGAAACAGTAATCGTAGTAGTGTCATTGTCTACTCTAGCTATAGCTGTTGATGATATTCGTTTAATCATGTTGTTATTACTAGTACCACTGTTAGCCCTTTGGCTGGTGTTGTCTGCACAGTATCTATATCAACTGTTATTATGTCACCTATACTAACCGAAGAAACCGATATGACTGCAAGCGTCGCTGCTGTTCTGGAAGTTTTCTCTGTTGAATCCACTGTTATTCTTGTAGAAAGAATAGTAGTTCCATTTTTATTTATATCTACTGTAAAAGTACCTGTTGTCCCTGCTGTATCGGCATAAGCGTAAACATTTACAATCGTTGCATTGAAAGGCAGTTCAAAATCCCCGCCTACTATATTGCCTGTAGTTTGTGATGTTTGGTAATCCAATAATCTCCAGACAATATACCGTGTATTTTCGTCTACTTCATGACCTAGCCATCTCCGTAAACTCTGCTGAGTCACTGGATCAATTGGCCAAGAAATCACCGCATCCTTTTTTGGTGCAGCTTCTTCCATTATTAGTTTTTCTTATATACAACTGTTATTAGTGATGCTGCCGCTGTGACAATTCTTAATCCCACTGCAAGTCCAACATTAAACTCATGAGTTCCTGGTAAAATAGAAGCCTGTAATTCACCGACATTTGTTGTCGTACCAGTATTATTATCAATTATTTTAATTGAACCTGCTGCTGTTGTACCCACCATTATTGCAATCAAAGTACAAGCTCCGTCAAACACTTGAGTAGTCGTAGCTGTACTTATGTATGCGTACGAATATTTATCATTCTGCATTTTATTTAATTAATTAATTTTTAATGATTCCGTACTTATCCCCACCCACCATATAGGTGAGTAGAGTAAGCACAGAATTTAGTTACAAGCTCCGTAGCGAACTACAGAAATAACTCCTGCAGTTGACGGTGTTGTAGACGCAGCGTATGTCCTGTTTAACACGGTATCAGAACTCGTCGCATTAAACTCCACACAGTAACCTTGTGTTGCTGATGAAGATCTAAAGCTTGTTGTTGTTGTACCAGTTGTTAAAACTGACATTCTACCTGTAAGAGATGCAGTAGTACCTCTAACTTCTCCCGCAACAGGAGAAGTGTTATTAGCACTAATTCCGTTAGGGAAACGAGAACCTGAAGCTCCAAAGAACTCTGATTGATTATTAACACCAACCAGTGCCATTGCGCCTAACACTACCGCAACTAATGCTGCGACCAATGCTGACCACGAAAGAACTTTTGAATTCATATATGGTTGATAGTTAAGGTATTAATAATTAAACAGTTCCGTTTGAAGAAACAACTGCTGTCCATGTACCAGGGAAATGAGCTTCTGCGAATTTTGCTCGCATAACGTATGTATCATTATCTGTGTACTTTGGTTCTAGCATTGATGTCTCAAGACCTGAAAGAACTTTTCGGCAAATCTGATGATTTCGTCCAAGGATAGTGTAAGTTGTATTTGCATTAGACGCACCGTTGTAAGTGCTTCCAAGGAAAATAGATGACTTTAACATAACCTGTCCGTAATCTGTCTCAAAAATGTTCAACTGATTTTCACCTGAGAATGGAGCTAGTGGTGAACCAAGTGTCTCTCTTGCTGTTTTGAAGAGGATAAATGGTGTAACAATAGCTTCAAACTGATGTGACCCAGCATCACCGTCTTGAGCTTTTTGATTAGCCAAAGATTGTGTAACTGTCCAAAGATTGTCAGCATTAAGAGAGCCTGTCTCTAGGTTATCAATAAGTCCACCTGTTCCTAAAGAAACGTGTGAATTTGATGCTAAAGGAAGACCGTCTGGAGTAGTGTTGATACTACCAGCTATAGCGTCTCCATAAGTGTTAATAATCGCCTGGTGGTCTTGTGTAACTCGAGCTCTGTCGCCAACTTGTTTGCCGATAGCATCTCGTTTACCCATTTGTGAAGTTTTAAACGCTTCCCACGAAAGTGGAATTTGTTTTGTGTACTTCGTGACTCTCTTAGTCTTAGTGTTTCCGATTCTTGTTGAAGTAGAAACAACTTCTTCTTGTTCACCTGTTTCAGTGAACTCTCCTACGTTTGAATCTTCATCGTAGATAAATGCCATTGAATCGATAGAATCTGTTTTGAAGAAAAACGCATCTTGTGCTGACATATAGCCAGGCACTGCTGTGCGAGTAAATTCTTCATACATAACCTTATCAATTGCTGTTTGACAATCATCTGGTGAGAGCAAACTTGTGTGTCCTCCTGTATAACTCATGTTAGTAAAGTGTTAAATTAATAATTATGTAATGTCTGTTCTTGCTACAGCTCTTGGGTCAACAACACACTGAAGAGTAGCTCTTACTGCATCGTACCATCGTGCTTGGAAACCTGCTGTGTCTCCACCAGCTGCATCCCATGTATATATTATACCAGTAAGGTCAATCATGTATATATCATGTAGTAATCCTATTGCCTCTGATTCAGTGTCAGCGGTTGCTGCTGTTTTCACTGCAGCCTCAATTCTAGTAATCTGAGGATATGGAACGTCAACTACTGTTCTGTGAGCTAACACAGTACCAGCAGCGTTTGCATCCATATCTTTTGCAAGAATTCCTATAAACTGTTCAGTAACTACTGTTACGTCGTCATCGACTGCTACAACAATAGTATTTACAGATGCAACACCTGAAGTGTATGTACCTGCGAATTTCATTGGTTCACCAACATAACCTCGAGTTGCAGATGCTGCTACTCGGAAAGGTTGTCGTGAACATTGACCAATTGTTTTCATGTCAAATTTAGCCATTTTAATTATAGTTAATTGTCCTATGGCTTTTTAAGCCATAGTTCATGGTTTTTAATAATATTGAGAAATAGATTTAAGCTACCCAACTAGAAGGTAATCCAGGCACTGTAATTGAACGCTTGTAGTGAGTTTTTCCACTGGCTAATTTTAGAGAGTAAACATTGTTACCTTCGTGTTTATAAGCCTTGAGTGGAGAACTCTCTGCAAGTTTTGGTTCAGTACCTTTTTCACCGTCAAATTGAGTACTAGCAGTATCGTTACGAGCACCGTCTTTTGCTTTTAGAGCGCGGGCGATTTCAGAATTTTTAGCTTTCATTTCAGCTAATTTTTTGTTAGCCTCTACGAGAGCTGTAGCTTCTATTGAATCATCCGTTTCTACTTTAGGTGTATTAGCCTTAATAAGTTCAAGAACTTCTTCCCTTGTTAGGGTAGTCGTCTCTACTTCTTTGACTTCTGCACGCTTAGCAATAGCTTTATTTTTTACAATAAGCGCTTCGGCTGCATCGGCACGAGCTTGTTCCGCTTCTGCGAGAGCTCTATAGTCTATTTCTTCGTTTTGTAAAGGAGCTTCTAAAACCTCGGTTAGTGCCTCGGCTTCTACTGCTTTCCATTCTTCTTCATTCATATAATGAGACGGTTTGACCCCCGCTAGGTGTTCTTAATTATTAAAGGTTTTTGCCTTACGGATTACTCCCCGCTAGAGAAGTTTCTCACAAGAGAAGCTTGGTAGGGTACTGGGGTTTAAACAGTAACCTACTAAGCCTCCCTTATCAGCTACTTAGTAATATCATTCAACTTATCGTCTACCACTTGTGTCAAATATCCTTGAATCTGAGCTACTCGAATATCTGTCTCAGATGAGCCTCGCTCCATTAAAGTCTTGGTAGCAGACCACTGTAACTCTGTCTTCAAAACTTGCCAAAGGAGGGATTCTTTGAAATTCACAGCTTGGATTTTTAATCTCTCCTGTGTATCAGAATCCATTTCTTTTCCTTTGAAAGTCCAATTACCCCCTTTGATTTTGAATATATCGTCAGGGGATATGCTGTGAAATATGTCTTTTACAAGGAACCTAATGAACCACTTTTGTAAGTAGTTCCTCATTTATTTAAATTTCGACTTTGACTTCTTTTCTTTAACCTTCTTCTCCTTCTCTACCCTTGCAGTCTCAACTTCCTTAATGGCTTTTGAAAGGTTAGCAGGTTCATCTACTTCTATTGTTTCTCCTGCAATGTTAAAAACATACATTACCTCTGGAACTTTTCTTGGAGCTTTAGCTTTAAAGTCCCAAAAAGAACCCGGTCTTACCTTTGTACCGTCTTTAGTTATGTGTCCAGCTAGTTTGTCATAGTGGGCTAGAACCAATTCTGGTTCAGCGCCCTCTCCTAAGCCACCTTCTAACACACCACCACGACCCATATTTCCACTAACCACTCTTTCCAACTTATCTGAATTCTCTAAAGTGAATCCGTTTACTACACTAAATTTTTCCATTATTTTTTATATTATTAGTAATTAACCTCTTTTCTTCTTGGTTGGAGCTTTCTTTTTAGCTGCAACTTTTTTTACTGTTTTTTTCATATATTTATTATAACATTATTTTATAAAATTAACCATTACTAGAGGCACTGATAGCAGGTGCAAGTTGTTTTTGCATTATTTGATTAGAAATAGATGTATTTTGTTGTTCACCTCCCACCGCCGCGTTAGCATTTTTATTGACAAACCTCGACCCCTTACTCTTAAAGAAGGAGTACATAAGTTCTTGTAGAAGTTCCTCTTTATTAGCTAGTGGATCTTGCGCCAACATGGTGTAGAGTTGGGTCAACATACCTTGTAGAGCCTCGTCACTTTGTACAAAAAGCTCCTTATAGTCAGCAGTACAATAGTACTTCATTTTAGCCACAATCTCAGGATTAGCCTTCATAATAGTGACATCAGAATCTTCTCCTTCCTTATACAAATCAAGATTAGCGCCCCTCTTTTCCTCATCTGTCATATCTTTACCAATAAGCGATTCATCAAACATAAGTTTCTTAGACATTCTTTTACCTCCAACGTCTTTGTTATTCAAAACGAACTTTCTATATTTTAGTTTTGTATCATCACCTACAATATCCTCTACTTGAGGTGTGGATAAGTGGTTGATAGCGATGTCGGCCATAAGTAATCCATATTTTGAAACAGAGGAGGCTAGTCCTTTTGCAACACCGCCGATAATCTTTTTAGAGTTGGCTTGCGCCTGTGAAACAGAGTAAGCTTTTTGGGAGGCTTGTGGTAATTGTCCTGAAATAGTTTCAGAAACCGAACCTTCTGACATCGAATCTTCCGTAAGATTTAAAGAAGACATAATGTTTCCTAGTTGAGACTGAGGCATCAGAGGAGTGATTTTTGTATTGATATCTTTGAAAGCAACAACAGAGTTTGGATAAATAATATCAGAATCTATACTATCTGAACCAGAAACAGCAATAGGCATCTCAGCATCAAGAATTGCTCGATTAGCCATAATCTCAGTAGAAGCGTCGTACAAAGCGTTATCCCAACGCATTGTATTCATCATAGATTTATAAAACACGAAGTGAGAACCGATAGGGTAAAAACCAAACTGCTGCACATTGTACCTTGGAGCGCCAAAGTTATCTCTGTGCTTTATTGGATTATTATCTACATTTTCTTCACCCATATAAATCCCTGCGATAAAACAAACTTCGGTATCATCTCGGCGATACATCGGAGTATATTCTTCTACTAGTCCTTCATGGTTAGTATCTTTAATATCATAAAATAATCCGTCGTCTTCACTAAAAATAGTCATGTGTCCTGACTGCACATGTTTCCAATTAGTGTGTTTATTGTATTTAGCTTCCGCCTCGCCATAGGAAATCCAGCGTCTCTTTCCAAGGTGTTTGTGCTTTTGTAAATTTCTTTCAAAAGGATTCGACATCAATATTTGATCTGCGGTGTACACCGGAGCTTTGAAACCTGAAAGCACTTCATCCATAACTTCTTTTTTAGTAAACTTTCCATCTTCATTTTTCATCTTAATTGTCTGCATTACTTCCTGATATTCAGCTCCCATGTAAACAATCGGGTCAGACTCCATCGCGAAAACTAGAGATAAGAAATTCTCCTTATAATTAGAGTTTTCATCTTGCGCCATCCACTCCACTAAATCGGTCATAAACTCACTAACATCTCGGTCAATATCGGAGTCATCGTTTTGCGCACGAAAATTAGGCATCATGTAAGATGCTGTTAAGTTCGCGTGCATAGCAATTCCCTTGTTGCGCGCTTTAGAACGGGTACCTCGCCACTTCCAAGCTTGGGAAGGGTCTTCATAACTCTCATCTACAAAGGCGTTGAACATTTTTCTACCACGATTCATATCGTCTATAACAGAACTATTATTTAATTCATTCCAAGACTTGTTTAAAATATTATGACCTATTGCATAATCTTTTTTTACTTGGGCAGTAAAATTCCTTACTCCTTCAGAAGGTGAATAAGTAGAAGTTGAATGTTGTTCTTTATCAATTTCTCCAATCATTATTGGTACTAATTATACACTATTTTTGCAACCTTTCATAGTTATCAAGATCACCAAAGTTCTCTTCAATCATTTTTACATTACGCCGTGTCTTTTGTTTTGAAACATTTTCAATTTTATTGACCACACTCTTTATTCCTCTACCAATACCTTTAACACCCTTATACATACCTGTAGCTAGTTGTAATGCCATATTTTTTGCTCCTCTTCCTGCCATATAGTTTAAAAGTTAATTAATATAACTTACATTATACCATACTATCCTTGGTCAAGGGAAACTTTATCTTCAAATGACATTCCACCATTAGCATCCAGCTCCGATAATTTTTCATTTTCAGATAAAATGTTTTCTTTTTTAGCCCAATAAAATCCTAATTTTTTTACTGCTTGAGCTAATACCATTTCACCTTCACCTTGTTGTATCTCAGGTTCTTCAACCACTAAAGTTTTAATAGTTATGAGCGATGCCACAACGGATGTAGCGTGTTCAACCGCGTAATAAACAGCTTCAGTCGGGTCAATAATATCTTTACTTACAGTAATACCTCCTGAGTTTATTTGAATTTGATTGTGAGGAGCAAGTAAAGCTGTTTTTAAAATATGTCCATCAGGCAAGGTATCTGCAATATCTTTAAGACACAGGCCACCTCCTTTAACATAACCACCTCGAAGAGCTGCACGACAAGCTCCGACCACATCTTCAACTTTAAGTTTAAGTGGAAGTGACTCAGCGTCAGTTGGTGAGCCGACACGAATAGTTCCACCAGCAGAAGCTAGGGAAGCAATTCGTCTCTCCATTAAAAGTTTAAACTGGGGTTCTTTAGTCTCAACTAGTTGCCCTTGTAGAGTCTTAATTCTAGCTTTTATTTCCTCCTTCTTACCTGCCCCACCCATAGCGATAGCATCATCGTTTACTTCAACGTCAGAAACAATAAGTTTAGCTAGTCTGCCAAACTCAGTTCCATTTAAATCCTCCAATCTCATCCCTTTGTGTTTATCCACAAGCTTGGCACCTGCATACGCTGCCATATCCTCTAGTTGTTCTGTTCGCAAGGAGGGAACTTTCACAGGCCAGATAAAAGCACCGTCCTTAAAAGCTAGCGCCATTTTAGTTAGGACTAAGTTAGAAAAGTCGGGCGCGATAACAATAAGCTTGGCAGAGTTCGCTAGATTTAAAACGTGTTGCACTAAAGCATCATTGTCCAACTTGTAATTAGTTATAAACATAGGGCAATCTTCCACCTCCATTTTAAATTGTTCCTTCTTGTTAAGAAAAGCTTTATCGGCGACCTTGGCTCGGAAACGCATACCCTCCACTCTTTCAACTTCAACCTCACCCTTATAACCTTCCACCACATCTATGAAACCGTCAGTCCCAACATCAAAAGCAAGCTTGGCAATAGTTTTAGATAATTCGCTTGTTTCACCAAGGGAAATGGCTGCAATCTTCTCTAAATCCTTTAAGTCTTTAACGGGTTTTGAAGCTTCTTTAATTTGAGCCTTGACTATATCCGCCTCTTTTAAAATTTCTCGCTTCATAGCCATAACCCCTAAAGTCTTATTAGTCTCCTTAGTAGAAAAACCTTGAACCTTTGGAGAAAGGGTAGTATACAAATAATTGAAAAGAGCACCCGCAATGATAGTAGTTGCGCTAGTTCCATCCCCAACCTTCCGATTAGTTCGCATAGTAGCCTCTTTAAAAAACTCTGAAACCAGACGAGTATGGGGATCTTTAGGAACTATGACCTCACTAGTATAAAAACCATCATCTACATTTCGTGGACCACGATTATAAGTTCGGTACATTAAAGTAGTGCCTGCTTCTGGCCCAAAGGTTTTTGAAACCGGTATAGTAATCGCATCTACTCCTTTTTTTAAATATTCAAGAACTCGTTTATCACTTATAACTTGTGTTGGTTTAGACATTATTGTTTTTTATTTACTACTAAATTAAACTTATTTTACCTTACTTATAAATTATATACAAGAAAACTATCCCCTTCTAAATCCCGCGTTCTTCGGTTTGTAAATATGCACAGTGTTTACTGGGGGGCGTTGGAGGGAGACGATGGCATATCTGGTGGCATCCATTATATCGCTCCAATCATGTTCAGGAATGTTAGGTGACATGATATTTCCATCTTTATCATACTTCCAAAGATAGTTATCATACGCCTTTTTAAGGTTAACAGAACCTCTAGTAAAAGAGATTCTCTGGTCTTGTACCACACCAATACCATTCCTAACTGAGTCCTTACCTTTTTCCGCACCAAGGATAGTTACCCCGTGCATAGCGATTTCAGCAATAGACTTCGGTTCAGCACTGTCCGCAATAACAAGAACTTTTTCCGAAGTATAGTTGAGGATAATGTCAGCAATCTGCTTATTAGATAGTTCCTTTTGAAAGGCTACCTCATCCAGTATGTAACCACTGTTGTACCGGTAGACCGCCACAATTGCGGTTGGATCACCTGAGTAACCGAAGTCCACACCTATTCTCTCCAAGTGTGCTTCGTGTGGTAGTTCAGGGATTGATGTCCAATCTTTGTATATCTTCCCTTCCACCTCACCTAACTGGCCGAGACCATAAACAAGCCACCACCCTTTACGGTGCATACGTTGTTCAATAGAAGCTACAATGTTTTCCGATAAGGCTTCGTTATCCTTGTAAGTAATAGTCAGCTCATCCCAATCATTTCGCTTTGGTGTACCGTCAGGTTTATACCCTTTAATCTCCGTATACCAGAAAAACTCATTAGTCGGATTCCAATCTAATATAATAAACTCCTTTGTTCGCACCTCTAACTGCTCAAAAGCATCAAAGGTAACGTTGTTAGCCTCATTGATAAACAACCTGTCACGTCTTGCTCCTCGTAGCTTATCACCGTTATCTGAAGAGAAGAACTCCATCTGGCTTTTGTTCTCGAATGTGTAGATAGAGTCAGTGGCGTTCCAATTAGCATCCTTCCAATATCCTTGCATTTGCATAATATTCTTAAAATCTCGCATCGCTCCACGTTTAAGATGGGGAATAGATTCTGAGACGACTGAGGTAAGAGTGCGGTCAAGAGGTGCATCCTTCTGAGAACGAGTAATCAGGTAAAGAAGTATCGCTATAGTTTTTCCAGCACTAGTTCCGCCTGGAATACCGTGAAGACGTTTAGGCTGAACAATGTTACCATCAACTAATTTAGTTGGCTGGCACATCTTTATAATTTTCTTCGCTGCTGTGGTCTTAGTGAAGGACATTTGGTTCTAGAATTTTTACATCTTTCTCAGGTATTTGGTGGATATGTGTTTCATCATCAAAGTCCATAATAGGGCGTGGCATAACAAAGACTGGTTGGTCAGAAGTACGCTTCTTTAGCTTATTGTAGTGCTCAATGCTTTTCATCTTAGTCGGCAAGTCCCTATGCTGGTTAATAAGATAAACGTGTTGCATATCTACGTTAAGGTCGTTAAAGCCAGAGTCCTCAATCAACTGGTTA
>Ga0163144_10015557_pt1 | contig 15682 bp, 13 predicted proteins | sample OliLak19BULKMAT1_FD_123175 | JGI IMG/M metagenome (GOLD analysis project Ga0163144, IMG submission 123175) | Freshwater microbial mat bacterial communities from Lake Vanda, McMurdo Dry Valleys, Antarctica - Oligotrophic Lake LV.19.BULKMAT1 | ecosystem: Environmental > Aquatic > Freshwater >...
CCGCCGCCCTGACCCCCGCCGCCGGGGAATGTCAGCTGGCGAGATCCAAAGGCCGGAACGCCCGGAGGATCTCCGAGTGAATCCTGCACGTTAAAGTCAAAGTCCACACCGATGCGTTCAAAGAAACTGTCCGACACACTGATGAAGCGGACTTCGACAGTGACCTGCAGATCCTGGAGCTTCCGGAGCTGTTTCAACAGATCCGCAATCTGCTCATGAACGGCCGATGTCTGACGAATCACAAGACTCAGTGTATTGTCGTCCGTACCAATCGTTCCGCTGCCGCCGTCCAGATCCCACGTGCCTGGCTCTACGGTCGTCGTGATGAGATCAATCAACCCGGAGAAGTCGGCATTGCTGTCGTTTCCACCCGACGATCCGCCATTCTGAGTTCGGCCTTTGCCGTTGATTCCGACGGCCAGATCATCATTCACCTGATAGAAACCATTGCCCGGCGTCGTTCCGTTAGCAGAACCAGCTGCCAACGGAACATTTTGCGTGGATCCGGTCCCATTCGATCCAAGCGGCACCACCAGGTCAGCGACGTTGTATGCCACCGATTCAAACTTCGTTTCCTGCTCAAGATGATTCGTGATCATCAGTGTCTCGTCCTGAATCGAGTAGACCAGACCACCGGCCTGATCCAGCAGCAGATTCAAAGCACTTTTCAGAGTGATCCCGTCGACATCAATGCTGACCGGCTGGCTGGCTGTCAGACCTTCCGTTTCGATCGCACGACTCTTCATCGCGATGTTGATCCCGTGGACCGTGGCGATGTGCCGGATGACTTCCGTCAGAGGCACGTCGTGGAAATGCAGCGACACTTTCTGACCAAGACTCTTCTCGATCTGGAGCTCGCTTTCTGTTCGTTCCCGACCGTCGCCGCTCCCGTACCGTTCACGGCGTTTCGACAGATCGCCCCATGACTTGGCGTCCGGCAATGTGTACTCGCCTGACTGAGCGATTGAGGCCTCGTCAACCTTACCGAGCTGCTCCATAAAGCTGTCCGCCTTGCGTTCGCGAATATCTTCGCCGAATGCAATGTTGCGCTGAAGCTTCGCCTTCTCCACCATGATCGTGGCCTGTGGCAGATCGGAATTCAGATCACGGGCCTTCTTGGCGATCAGCTCCGCTTCTGCGTACCGGCGTTCCTTCATGAGCTGGTTATACTGGTCGACCAGTTCCGCAAATTCCTGTTCAATGCGGATCTTGGCTTCTTCTTCCCGCTTGATGGTTTCCATCACGTTGCGGTTTTTCTCTGCCTGAGCAAACCGCGGAGACTGAGTTTCCTTGAACGAACGGATTGTCTCCTGGCTGCGTCGCACATATCCGGCGAGCGTCTCCAGAGAATCTGGATTCATGTCGGCCGCTTCCACGGTGGCCAGCGTGTTGTCCAGGATCTGCAAGGCTTCATCCGGATTGTCATTCTTCAGCTTCTCAGCCCTGAACACACTGTTCATGACTTCCGTTCGAAGCCGGTCATAACGGACATCCGATTGTTCGGTGGCCGCGGTGAGCGGGTCCTTTTCGGACAGCGGGCTCATCGGCTGATCGGTGAAATCGACCGCTGACGATTCGTCTTTCTGACCGGATGCCAGCTGCACGTCGGTGGCCCGAGTCGTCGCCAGGTCCTGCAGGAAGTCCTGCAGCTGACGGCGATCCATGAGACTCAGCTCACCGGCGTTCTTCCAAGCCTGCTGGAACGCGGCTTTCGCCGCAGGGCGGTTGCCGCTGCTTAACATGGCGATACCCCGGCGATAGTCCAGAGTGGCAGATTCGCCTCCCGGAGCCAGCACCGGGAATTCGGTCCCGTCGTAATTGGCCGGTGAAATGGTTTCGGCAGCAAACGGATTCACATCCGCCGGTTCGTTCGGAGTGACATCGACGGGGCTGTTGTGAGCCACCGCCTGATTGCCGCTGCGTTCATGTTCTCGTTGAGCGATCAGCTGAGCGTCTTCCAGAACCAATTCAGGACGGTCTTCAAACAGTCCGTAAGCCGAATCCTGCTGCTGAGCCTGAAGGGCCAGTTGCTGAGCCGACCGATGATCACCGCTCTTCAAGACCGTGCGAGCCTGAGACGTCAAGTGACGGGCGTCTGAACCCGATGTTGTTTCTGCACCTGCGACGCCTTCGTGCGTCTGAGCAGCGGAGGTTCGTCCCTGGCCACGCATCGCCGAATCAATGTCGCTGAGAATACGTTCGGGTGTGTCATCCAAAACGTTGTAGGCCACGTTCAGGCTGGATGCCTGCTGAGCTTTTTCGCGAGCCACACTCAGTTTGCCCTGCAGCATCGCCGCGCGGGCATCCCGCAGCAGCTGGCGAGCCTGAGTGGCTTCCGGTGACGCATCGCTTTCCGCAGATGCAAATGTCTGACCAGCCGATGAACCGGCACCGTGCAGACGCTGAATATCGCGACCAACCAGTTCCGGACTGTCTTCAAAGATTCCATAAGCCACATCAAAGGCAGCTGCCTGATCGACAAACGCCTGAGCTTCCGGCAGCTGGTCAGCATCCATGGCCGCACGAGCCCGCTGGAGCAGGGCGGTTGCCTGCTGGTAGGAATGTTCGGCATCCTTGGACCGGATCTCCGGAGCATGCGACGGCTGTCGCCCTCCGGCGATAAAGGTCGATGTCTTCGACTTCGCATCGAGGTCCGCCAGAACATGTTCCGGACGGTCATCCCACAGACCCCATGCCGCATGCAGCTGGCGAGCCTGAATTGCACGTGACCGGGCAACGGTTGTGTCTCCGGCGGCAATCGCCTGGCGAGCTTCTTTGACCAGCCGCTGAGCCTGCTTCTTTTTCAGCAGGTCGGTGCTCGTCACGGGAGCCTGAATCCGCTGCCCGTCAGGGCCAGTCTCTTCCGTCGCAGCTTCCTCGAAGGGATTGACCTCTGCGGATTCCGCAGGAGGGTCAAGCGGTGCAGCCGGGTGATCGTCCGTGAAAGCGAAGTCGCTGGTCTCCGCTGACGAGCCGCTCTGATCGAGCGACTTCAGAAAGTCTTCCGGCGACTGTTCAGAATCACTCCAGTCGGAAGACAGCGAAGCTGCCGTTCCCGCCAGGCGGCGCGCTTCGGCAATGTTGCCTTTCTGCGCCTGCTCCCGGGCATCCTGCAGAAAACGTCGGGCGACAGCACCGTATCCGTTTCCGCTTTCGGAGTCGGTCTGGGCTGATAACGTTCGTGACGAATCGCCGCCGCTGAACAAGTACAGCGACACGGCAATCACCGAAGCGCATGTGATGAGTCCGATGGCCTTTTGCAATTTAGGATCCTCCTTCAGAAGTGCTCGGCGACGTTCCTCAACTTCGCCGGCGATCATCCATGATCTCCGAATCAGGCAATTCCGATCCGGATCATGATGCCGTTCCTGTGACTCGATCCGCACCCGGAATCCGTTTCCGCGGCAGCGTTATCAGTGTTGAAAAAGGTGTCTGGAACTTTGGAGGCAGTTCAGGAATTCGGAATGATGAAATGCCGGAGAGTTCCAGACACCTTTTTCAACAGTCTGTTTTGGCAGATGCTTTCAAAACCGGGGCTGGCTCCGAGTCTGAAAAATCCAGCTCGATTCCCCGGGCACGTTCCTCGGTGCCTGTCCTGATTCTGAAAGCCGTTCTGATGTGATCGGGTTCGTCTTCAATCGCCGTCGCCCGCGCCCACTGAGAGCGCAGATTCCGGACAATCGACGCGGGGTGATAGCTGTCGCGTTCCGGCAGCGTCAATACGATGCAAAGCACATCAGACGCGTTTTTTTTTGCAATTTGCTCACACCATTTCCGCTCCGGCATCCACTGCCGAAATCACGAAAAACATGGCATCAACAGCCGCTGACTTGCTCCGAAAGCTGCACTTTCCGCGCATTATGCCCGTCAATCGCTCCGGGCGTTTCCGTCGTGAACCGCGAATAGACGCGAATAATCGCAGAGGGGGATGCGATTGAAAGGATGCCGAGAGTCGCATCGTCAGTGCCCTGCGATTTCATTCGCGTCTATTCGCGACCATTCGCGGTCAAAAACCCGTTCCCTCCGTCACGCTGTCGGCCATGCGGGTCCGCAGTCTTTCAAGCCGCGCACGGGATGCAGCCAGAACCAGGCATGGATGACGAACTGATCAAACGGTGGCTCAAGCTGAATAAGTCGCCGTGCATAGCAGCCATCAGCGACACCTTCGGCTTCATCCAGTCGCCGCAGACACTCGTCATCAACCTCGTAGACCTCGCCCTGCACCGACAGACCGTTCGGCCATTCGACGATCCCTGGATAGGTTCCCAGATCGAACAACCGATAAAGCGGTTTTGTGACGGCGCTGCCGCGCAAGGTCTGTGAGTCCAGCAGATGATGCAGCGCGTGGCCGCGCTTGAGGGAACCGTAGACGAAGATCAGCGGCTGCGCCAGGTCGCCGGGATTCTCTGACGTGTGAGTTGACCCAGGTGGTATCATCGGGAAATCTTCCCGCATGATCACTGAGCATTCAATTCAGATCCGCGTCCGCTACAGCGAAACCGATGCGATGGGTTTCCTCCATCATTCGAACTACCTCAGTTACTTTGAGGTTGGGCGGACAGAGCTGTTTCGCGCTCAGGGCGGCAATTATCGGCGGATGGAGGAACTGGGGCTTTACTTTGTCGTGGCGAGAATTGAAGTCCGGTATCGACGACCTGCCCGATATGACGACCTGCTGACACTCGACACGGCAATCTCGCGAGTCACACCGGCCAAGTTGCAGCACCATTACCGAATTCTGCGGGGTGACGAACTGCTCACGGAAGCCGACTCCGTTCTCGCCTGTGTGAACGGACAGGGCGAAGTACAGCGAATTCCCGAGGATTTGGTCGGGCTCACCACATAAGTTGGGACGCCGCAGACTGGCCCACCGCAGGCTGGCTCCGTTTGGGCCGAGCGATTCGTCGAATCCATTGTTGAAAAACTAGGCAGGTTGTTTGACAGATTCCGGTCACGAAACATACGGTGCCCCGGAGTTTGGAGAGCTTCACGCGGTCTGAAAGCGTATTTCGGGAGTTTGCGGGAGCTCGTCGGTCGGATTTCTGGCCGGCAGTAATTCGATTGAAGGAATGAAATGATGCGACGTCTTGGAATGATCTTCGCGTTGGCAGCCATGCTGCTGACCAGTTCGGCAGAAGCTGGCCGACGGAACCGGTGCTGTAGGCCAGTGAGGAATCACTGCCATCAGAACCATCACCAGAACCATGGCTGCTGCGCTACGACACAAGCTCCAGCCTGCGGCGGCTGCGACAGCACCTGTGACACGGGCTGCAATGTGATGACTGCTTCTTGCGGCAGCAGTTGTGGTGCCATCAACACCTGCGGATACAGCAGCGGTTGTGACACCGGTTGCAACACGGGCTGTAATACTGGTTGCAGCACGGGCTGTAACAGCGGATGCGGCACTGCTGGATGCGGCGTCGCCGCGCCCGCAGGAGCTCCAGCAGACGCACCAGCTCAAGACGCTCCGGCGGTTGAAGAAGCACCAGCTCCTCCAGCCCCACCGGCAGCGGCGTAATTTTGTTGATCGGCGGTCAGGACAGCGTTCCGGTCTGCCGGAGTTGTCTGGCTGGCTGATCACAAGCCGCGTGTCGCTGAGGTTGTAATTTCCCCGGCATGAACGTGGTCGTCGCTGATCACAATCGAAGCCGTGGACCTCAAATTGCCAGAGCGGTTTGCAAAGCGGCAGGGATGCCGCTTTTTTTGTAAACAGACGGTTGTCTTGACAAGTGTCGTCCAAACGGGGAAGCTTACCGGTATGGCACTGCCTTCTGCGAAACTGCTTCCCGTAAAACCGTCGAGCCGGAAGCCTCGCTTCGATTCGCCCGAGCAGGAAACGTTCCTGAACCTGTGGCGAACGTACGACTGCCTGAAAGCTTTGGAAGAGGAGCTGTTTGGAAATTTTCAGATATCAGCTCAGCAGTACAACGCGTTGCGTCTGCTGCGGTCGGCCTGTCCGGCTCCAATGCAGACCCTTGCGCTGGGCAAACGCCTGATTTCTCGAGCTCCGGATACAACTCGGATGCTGGACCGGCTCGAACAGCGTCAGTTGATAGTCCGAGAACGCCGCAGCGAAAACCGTCGAGTGGTTGAGATTCTGATTACTGAACAGGGTCTGGCGCTGCTGGACGAAATGGCGGAGTCTGTTCAGGAGATGCACAAGCAGCAATTGGGCCATTTGAGTCGAACCGAGCAGCGCGAACTGATTGCCTTGTTGAAACGAATCCGCGAACCGCATGAAGATGCCAGCTGTGACTGGCTGGATGAATAAAAGAGGAGTCACGATGAGAACTTCGATCCTGACATTTCTCAGTGTCTGCACTGCGTGCGTCGCGGCGTCCGGTGATGACTGGACTCATTGGCGAGGCCCGAATTTCGACGGCTTGTCGGCTGAAACCGGTTTGCCGGACAAATGGTCACCCGCGGGCGAAAATCTGCTGTGGCGAAAAGTGGAATTTGCTTCACGGTCGTCACCTGTCGTCATGAACGGGCGCGTGTACGTCGTCTGCCGGGCGTTTCCTGAAACAACACAGGAAGGCGAGAAGACTGTTTGCCTTGATGCGACAACCGGCGAACTGATCTGGGAGAGCATTCATAATATCTATCTGTCGGATGCTCCGGCGGAACGAGTCGGCTGGTCGAGTGTCGTCGGAGATCCGGCGACTGATACGGTATTCGTCCTGGGACTCGGCTGTCAGTTTCAGTGTCTCGACGGCAAGACGGGCAAGACGATCTGGGAGCATTCGCTGAGCGAAGAATACGGGATGCTGTCGACCTATGGCGGCCGCACGAATTTTCCTGTCGTCTTCGAGGATCTCGTCATTATCAGCGGCGTGATGACGGGCTGGGGTGAAACCGCTGTTCCGGCGCACCGCTTCGTCGCATTCGACAAGAAGACAGGCGTCGCACAGTGGCTGAAGAGTACCAAAGTGCGTCCGGAGGACACGACTTATAGCACTCCCGTGTTCACGCACTTCAAAGGCCAGGCGGCAATGGTCGTCGGTGCGGGCGACGGCGCGATTTATGCCATCCAGCCGCGCACCGGCAAGACGATCTGGAAGTATCAGGCGTCGACGCGCGGGCTGAATACGACGGCGGTGATCGATGAAAACGGAATCGTCTATTTCGGACATGCCGAGCAGAACGCAACAGATACGACGGTGCTCGGTGCCGTGTTTGCATTCGACGGCAACACTGAGGGTGACATCCCCGAAGACAAACTGCTGTGGAAAATTCCCAAGAAGGCCGTAGGACGCAGTGCCCCGATCAAGGTCGGGGACCGGGTTTACTTCGTCGAAGACAATGCCGCGCTGGTAATTGTGGATGCAAAGACCGGAGAATTGATTGGTGTCAGGAAACCCAACGGAACCGTCGAGCAGAAGAAACTCGGTCGAACAATGTTCGGCAGTCCCGTCGCCGGTGACGGCAAGATCTACGTTGCCGAGAACTCAGGCCGGTTTTATGTCTTGAAGCCGAGTGACAAGGGAGTCGATGTCGTCAGCGAAGCACGACTGGGCGAAGGGCAGGGCGAAGAAGTTTTCGGCTCACCTGTGATCTCGAACGGACGGATTTATCTGCCGTCGATTGAAGCTCTGTACTGCATTGGAAAGCCGGATGCCACTGTCGACAGGCCCGCCAAGCCAAATCCGGCTCGTGAGACCCCACCGGAAAAAGACAAGTCCGTCGCGCAAATCATGCTGACGCCCGTGGAACTGATGCTTTCGTCCGGCCAAAAGGCCACGCTGCAGGTCCGGGGCTACAACAAGAACGGGCAGTTCGTGCAACTGGTCAAGGATGCAGAGATCGCAGTTGTCGGCGGCGGATCTCTCAATCAGGACGCTGTCTATACAGCACCTGCATCCGGAGTGGCCGGAGTTGTGTTCACTGCGAAGTCCGGCCCGATGACGGCGACCGCCCGCATTCGAGTCATCCCTTCCCTGCCCTGGAAGTTTGATTTCTCAGACGACAAAGTTCCGCCGGTCTGGATCGGGGCAGACTATCGCCACAAACCTGCTCCGCTCGATGGCGAAAAAGGGCTCGTGAAGATCAGTACGATTCCGAAGGGAACTCGCAGCCAGGCATGGATGGGCTGGACCGATCTGCACGACTACACAATCCAGGCCGATTTCAAAGCGACTGAAAAAAACGGACGCCTTCCTGATCTTGGGCTGATCAATCAGCGATATACACTCGATCTGCAGGGATCTCAGCGGCTTCAGGTTCGTTCCTGGTTTGCTCGTCAGGAACTGCGATTCGCGAAGACCATCGCCTTCGAGTGGAAGGCCGACACCTGGTACACGTTGAAATTTCAGAGTGAAACGAAGGACGGCACGGCAATCCTCCGCGGCAGAGTCTGGCCGCGCGGCGAAGCCGAACCGAAGGACTGGCAGATCGAAGCGGTCGATGCGACTCCCAACCTCAACGGCAGTCCTGGCCTCTTCGGCAACGCTTCGGATGCAGAGTTCTTCATCGACAATGTGCAGGTTGTCCCCAACGCAAAGTAGTTCCGCCCCATCAGGGCTCAACATGACAGCCTGGGCCATCGCCCCTGAAACTAATGACAAATGACGAATAGCCCGAAAGGACAATGCCGTGAAGAATTCTTCGCGGCACATTTCTACCATTTCGCCGCGTCCCTTCTCCCCCTGGCAGGGGGAGAAGGTGGCCGATCCCGGCGCGCCGGGAGATGAGGGGGTTATTCGTGGGATCTGACGCGGGAAACTCTATGACGGCGTCCGGTCACTCGTTTTCTCTCGGCCGACCAGTTCTTCAATCAACAGAAGGAATCCCGCAGATGTTTATTCATAAGAACCGAATCCGCTTCGGTCTCTGCCTGCTGACTCTCACGCTGGCGCTTGTGAATTGTCCTCCGTCGGCTCTTGCGGAAGATCCCACGGCATCTGTCGTCAGCCGAATTGGGGAGATGAAAGTCGGCCCCAAAGACTGGCCTCAGTGGGGAGGCAGCTATTCCCGAAACAACACGCCGGACGGAAAAAACATCCCGATCAAATGGGACGTGAACACCGGTGAGAATATCCGCTGGTCCATGCCGCTGGGATCAGAAACGTACGGCAATCCCGTCGTCGCCAACGGCAAAGTGTATGTGGGAACGAACAACGGAAACGGCTACATCAAACGTTATCCAAGCTCCGTCGACCTGGGATGTCTGGTCTGCGTTGATGAAAAAGACGGCAAATTCCTCTGGCAGCACTCCAGCGAAAAACTCCCAACCGGACGAGTTCACGACTGGCCTCAAATGGGCATTTGCTGCGCTCCGTATGTCGAAGGCGATCGACTGTGGTACGTCACAAGTCGGGGAGAAGTCGTTTGCCTGGACACCGAGGGCTTCATGGACGGTGAAAACGACAGTCCGGTTGTTGACGAAAAAGTGCCGGAGAAAGATGAAGCGGATGTGGTGTGGGTGCTTGACATGATGAGTCAGCTCAAGATCTCTCAACACAACATGTGCAGCTGTTCTGTGACCTGTGTCGGCGATTTACTGTTTGTCAATACGGCAAACGGTGTCGCTGAAGATCACTTCACAATCCCGGAAGAACAGGCCCCGAGCTTCATTTGCGTCAACCGCAACTCGGGTGAAGTGCTGTGGACCGATAACACACCGGGTGCCAACATTCTTCATGGCCAGTGGTCCTCACCGGGCTACGGCGTCTTCGACGGAGTCGCGCAGGTACTGTTCGCCGGTGGAGACGGATACATCTACAGCTTTGCGGCGGAAGGCAGGGATGGGAAGGCCGAACTGCTGTGGAAGTTCGACTGCAACCCGAAACAGTCTCTGTACATGCTGAACAGGGCGACTCGAAATCATCTGATCGCAATCCCTGTTGTCTACGACAACCACGTTTACATCGCGGTCGGCGAAGACCCTGAACATGGCGACGGACAGGGCCACCTGTGGTGCATCGACCCAACCAAACGGGGTGATGTGAGTCCAACGCTGGTTTACAACTCAAAAGATCCGAAGACACCGATTGCTCACAAACGCCTGCAGGCTCTTGTCGAGAAGGAAGGTGATTTTGAACGCGAGAACCCCAACTCCGCCGCCGTGTGGCACTACACCGGTGCCGACTCATCTGAGTTCGAAACCACGATGCACCGCACCATGGGAACCGTAGCCATTAAGAACGACCTGTTGTTCCTGCTGGATTTCTCCGGACTGTTTCACTGTCTGGATGCGAAAACCGGCAAGCCCCATTGGACGTATGACATGTTTGCGGAATCCTGGGGCTCGCCGCTCATCGTGGAAGACCACGTCTACATCGGCGATTTCGACGGAGACGTCTGCATCTTCAAACTGGCACCGAAGATGGAACTGTTGAGCGAAGTGAATATGGGCTCATCCGTCGTCTCGGCTCCGATCGTAGCCAACGACACGATCTTCATCGCCAACAAGAATCGCATTTTCGCGATTCAGGAAGGGGCGAAGAGCGAACCTGTCAAGTAATCCCTTCAGCGACCAGCGTCCGCATCCGCCTCGTTACCAGGCTCCAGCCTGGTAACGGATTTCCCGGAAGCTCCGCTTCCCGTCGCAGTACCACCCGACGGTCACTGCATAACTGTTTGCGAAGCAGAGCTTCGTGGACGTGCGTACCCAGGCTGGAGCCTGGATACGAGATCCGGCGATGTCAGTCCGGTCAGGCAGGCTGCGGAGGCTGTAGCCGCGAAGGCGAAAGAATGATGACCGGCGAAACGAATGCCGATCCTCTGAGTGGCTGTCGTCTGCCTCCAGGGATGGAATGCGCAGATTTTGCCGTTGGCTGACGTCTGACAAAGACTCATCACCTGGCTTGCCGGATTTCAGACGCATTGAGGTTCAAGCCATGGAACGGCTCCGACTTGTGCTCATCATCGCAGCCTGCGGCATGACTGCCCGTACTTCGCTTGCACAATTTCCGCCGACCTCGGGGCTGAATACACCGATTGCCGCTCAGGCGAGCTTTGTTGTCATCGGTGACGTGAAGAACTTCAACTATTTCCCACTCTCAGCGACGCAGCCCACGACGGTTCGGGAAGCTGTGCTGAACGCCGGACTGTTTGCGGGCTCCGCAACTGAGTCCGTACTGCGGGGAGCTCAGGACCGGACGCTGTGGACGCAGATGATTTCACCGGACTCGGCTGACTCCGGCGAATTCGTGATGAACGGCGACGTGCTGATCGTGCAGTCCATGGCTCCGATTTCCGAACCGATTCAGAAGTGTGCCGCACTTCGAACCGAAGCCGGCGTTATCATCGTGGCCCTCGCAGACGAGACCGTTGCGATCGGCGACGTGCTGCAGCAGACCAATACGCTGGCGGCCTCTGGACAGCAGCAGCTGAAGATCATCTGTCGGCTTCAGGGCAGACCGACTGTTGCAAATGCCCTGATGACCGACAAAGTGATTCACGGTGACGTCATAGCCCTGACGGCCGACCGTCAAAACGAGCTGACCGGTTTCGGCGGGATGGCTCCGTCTTTCTCCGAATGGCGGGAGACGGCTCCGGCGATCCTGGCAGCGCAGTCCGCAGTCGAATCCGTACCTCTGACCATTGAAGCGCCGAATGTTCCTTCGGAGGATACCGATGAGTATTCGCTGGAGATTCCGGCATCGTTCCAATCAACTCCCGTCCCTGCCAACGCATCGCTGCAATCGGATTCGCGATCGTCGGATCCGTTCGTCGAAGTCGGTCCTTCCGACAAGAGTTTGTCGCTGGAAGTCCTCACGATTTCTCAGACATCGCAGGATCCAGACTCGGCTGCGTCTACCGCCCAGGCAGCCCCGTTGCCGCCTGCGGAAGTGCCACTATTGGCAACTTCGGAATTGGTGTCCGCGGAGATCAGTCCGTGGAATCTGGTCTTTATTGGTGGTCTGCTGATTGCGGGAATGCTGATTCTTGCGGGTTCGCTTCGAGCCGACGACGAGACGTCAACGTTGCGCGACGTCGAGTCCGCTCAGCGTGAGCGCTTGCAGACATCTGATCTGACGCTGTCCGAGACCGGCGTCTCCCCGAACACTGCGATCACGGCTCTTGCAGCGGAAGACGCAATCAGGGCCGCCGAACGGCAGGCAGCTGCAACAGGCAAACGTCGGATTGTGGATGTGACCATCGCTGAATCGACTTCGATGAATCCGGTTGCGTCCACGGAATGGTTCAGCGGTGAATGGCGCACAGGGCAGCTGCTGAGCCCTCTCGCCGAAGAAGTGAGTCAAGGTGCCTCGCCACTCCGTTGCGAGCTTCTCGCCTCCGCCGCCCATGCGTCGCCATCATTGAATGCCGCGACAATCGCTGAGCATTCAGTCGACATGCAGTCGAAGGAACAGTTTCCCGATCTGGAAGATCTCATTCAGAACCGTCTGCCGATTGACCTGTGCGAAACTCGCCTGCCGCTGCGAATTTCGCTTTACGGACGACCCGCCGGGCCTCGTCGGCTGCGGATTGACGCGGCTCATTCACTTCTCGCCGGTCCTCATTCAAACATCGCTGCCGACCGTAGGCGTGATGACGCGACCGCGGTCGGTGCATCGGCGACGGCGTCCAGGAACCAGCTCAGCGGCAGCGGCCCCGACCGGGCACTTCAATCACTGCAGGAACGGACTGACTCATGATTTGCGCGATCGACTTTGGCAGCTGCTGGATTCGTTCGGTGTTCCGCAAACCGGAGACGCCCGATCGTCTGGCCATGTATTCGGAGAAATCCGAATATGCGCTGCTGACGAATTCGCAGGATCTGCGCCGCACTCTGGACGATCAGCAGATCCCGTATGCCGATTGTGAAGGTGCACTGGTCGTTGTCGGAAACAGTGCCGCAAAAGCCCACTGGCTGAGTCGCGTTCCCTGCACGCCACTGCTGATCGACGGAATCGTTCCGACTGATGATCCCCCGGCCCGGCAGATGCTGAGTGTGTTGACGGACGCAATGCTGCCGCCGCTTTCGGGCAGTCGCAACCTGTGCGCGATCACCGTGCCCGGTCTTCGTGACGGTTCTGAGCTGGCGGTCAAGAACGAAGAATTCCTCTGCCGTCTGGTGCGCATGCGAGGCTACCAGCCTGTGGTGGTCGATCATGCTGAGGCCGCACTCCTGGCAACGTGCAGCGATGCGTCGTTTACGGGCATCAGCATTGTCATGGGAGCCGAAACAACCACGATCTGTGTGGCTCGCTACGGTATGCCGGTCGCCACCGAAACCGTTGCTCTCGGCAGCAACTGGATTGATGCCGAAGTCGCTCGTCACTTCCGTATTCAGACCTGGGACGATGAAGGAACCTGTTATCTGGATCTTGAAAGCGTTCGTCAATGGAAGCACGCAGGCAATGTCCATCTCCGCAACGCCCTCGGAGACCGCGAACGGATGATGGCCCGACTGTACACAGTCGCGCTGGACCGCATCTCGGGGACAGTCGCTCAGATGCTGACATCCACGCCCGTCCGCAACGCTCTGCAGCGTCAGCGTTTGTCGGTGATGCTGTCCGGCGGTGCGGTCATGATCGAAGGCTTCGCCAGCCTGCTGACGGAGCGTTTCATCGAGCACGAAATCGCCGAACGGATTCTTTCCGTCCGAGTCTCCTCCGATCCCGCCACCGCCGTTATTCGCGGTGCACTGATCTTCGCTGAACTCGAATCCAGGGCACTGGCGGTTGAGGAAGCGGCGTAAGGACTTTCTCAGATGCCTCCGGCTGCGCGGCAACTGATTGAAAAGACACGGACAAATTGTGCTAAAGCCGCCCGTCTTCCAGAAAACTAAAGTAATCCGCCCGGTTGAAAATGATATGGTCCAGGAGTTCGACCCCTACGATCTCTCCGGCGGCTTTGAGTTGTGCAGTGATTTGAACGTCGCTGGCAGAAGGTTCCACGCTTCCGGCCGAATGGTTGTGGGCGACGATGATGGCGCTGGCTCGATCGGACAGTGCGTCAGCGTAGACCTCTCGCGGATGTACGGGACTGCGATCGACGAGGCCGATAGACACCACTCAGATATTCAGAATCTCGTTCGCCCCGTTGATCGTGGCACACAGGAAATGTTCCTGCTTGCGGTCGGCGTAGTGGCGGACATGTGGCAGCATGTCGGCGGGAGTCTCGATCTTTGAACCCTCCGGTTTGATCCGGCGGCGAGCGAACTCGATCGCCGCCAGAATCAATGTGGCCTTCGCATCACCGACACCGTCAAACTGACACAAGTCTTCTGCGCTAACGTCCAGGCCCTTTTCATCGATCAGCCTCGCCAGTTTTCCGGCCAGTGTCATCACGTCCATTGTCGCGGTACCTTTGCCCAGCAGCACGGCGAGCAGTTCCTGATCGCTCAGTGCTCTTGCCCCTTTGCGCAGCAGTTTTTCCCGTGGGCGATCGGCTTCAGGAATGTCGTGAATTGACTTGTTCATTGGAGCATTCAACAGAAGTGTTTCCGCACCGATAAGAATCGTGAGTGACCGACAAAATGTTTCCAGGTTGCTGACTCAATCGTAACCCGAAGCGTCAGCGAGGGATTCTATCCTACACGGTCCCTCGCTCACGCTTCGGGTTAAAAAGACGCACTAAATCAAAGCCAGCGCCTTGCCGCTCATTCTTCACCAACCACACCACACGCACTACGATGTCAGATGGGTCTGGATGACGGTCACCGCCATGATGTCAAAGATACCGCCAACGCCGACATATTTTTCATCGGCAAGTTCCTCAAATCGTCCGTGATCCTGATATGTTTCCTGAATTCCACGATCGACCTGGTCCTGGAACGTGCCAAACAAGAACGCCGAATCGTCGCGATGATCCTTCACGGTCGATCGGATCACGGGGTCGGCTATCTTTTCTTCCGTGACTTGTCGGATGTACAACGCCTCTGCATCACTGATTTGAAACTGGGCCTGAATTTCATCGATCATGTCGTGAACGGAGATCTTGACCGGCCCCGATCCTCCGCCTCTTTTCCCTCCTGCGGGTTTCAGCCGTGGCTTGCCGTCACCGGTCATGACGCCCTGGTATTGCACGGCGGCTCTGGTCACTTCGGTAGCCCGAATTTGCTTCATCAGGTCCGAGACGTTTCCTTCTTTGATGAGTTGCGGTCCAACGGCATCAGCAAATGCGGCAAACTGCCGAATCGGTGCCGAAAACGTGACAAAAACACGTAAGAAAATGAAAACTCCGCACGAATTTCGCGAGCAGATAGACGAACGATTTGCGATCTTCCCAGTCGCTGACCCGGTTCAGGAATCGTTCGCGAAGAGCATTGATCTGGAACTGCAGCTGCGCGTCAGTCCCGTCTTTGGCGATCCTGACGATGTTCTCAGCGTCAGCAGCCGTGAAGACGCCTGTATCGAGAATCTTTTTGTGCAGTTCAAGGCAGACCTTTTCGTCGGGCTCTTCCGGTACGACCGTCTGTCCGGTGCGATACTTAGCAAATGCTTTCAAAATCTCTTTTGCATTGTTCGTGAAGTCCACGACCACAGCATCGGACTTGCCCTTGTGGCAGCGATTGAGTCGTGAAACTGTTTGTACCGCGTGGCGATCCTTGACCGGCTTGTCGAGGAACATTCCGGCCAGCAATGGCTGGTCAAAGCCCGTCTGAAATTTGGGTCGTCCGCAGAATCTGTGGGTAGTTTTGGACGCCGCGAGCTCAGCTCAGCTCGACAAAAGGGGCCGCCCCTCCCACCTTCGCCTCGCATCGCCCCGTTTTTGCGTGGGCGATGCGAGG
>Ga0163144_10015560_pt1 | contig 15677 bp, 15 predicted proteins | sample OliLak19BULKMAT1_FD_123175 | JGI IMG/M metagenome (GOLD analysis project Ga0163144, IMG submission 123175) | Freshwater microbial mat bacterial communities from Lake Vanda, McMurdo Dry Valleys, Antarctica - Oligotrophic Lake LV.19.BULKMAT1 | ecosystem: Environmental > Aquatic > Freshwater >...
GCAGCCTTTGCAGCGGCCCACCCAAAAGGCCGCAAAAAAGAAGACATCAGTATAAATGAGCCCTATACAGAAAAGGCTAATAGAGAAAAGCCCAATATAGAAAAGCCTAATACAGAAAAGCCCAATACAGAAGAATAGCAAGGGCCCAACACTTTAGTCTGCGTAACGCCGGGCTAGCTCTAGGGTAATGGCATTTTCTGATAGTATTACAAGCCGCTCCACAATGTTGCGCAGCTCCCGTACATTACCAGTAAAGGGCAACTGTTGCAAAAAAGTAAGGGCATCGGGCTGTATAGACTTTATTGGCAGGCCGTAGTCGCTACAAATGAGGGCCAGAAAATGCTGCACAAGAGCGGGTATATCCTCGCGCCGTTCGGTAAGGGCAGGCACCCGTATTACAATTACAGAGAGCCGGTGGTATAAATCTTCTCTAAAGCGCCCGGCAGCTATTTCATCTTTCAGGTTTTTATTGGAGGCAGCCAGCACCCGTACATCCACCTCTATATCTCGCTCTGCACCCACTCTTGTTATGCGGTTTTCTTGCAAAGCGCGCAACACCTTAGCCTGGGCAGAGAGCGACATATCGCCTATTTCATCCAAAAAAAGAGTGGCTTGGTGGGCTTGCTCAAACTTGCCCACCCGTTGTTTTACGGCAGAGGTAAAAGATCCCTTTTCATGGCCAAACAATTCTGACTCTATAAGCTCTGAGGGTATGGCCGCACAGTTTACCTCTACCATTGGCCTGCCAGCACGGGCAGAGTTTTCATGTATGGCACGTGCCACCAGCTCTTTGCCAGAGCCGTTAGGGCCGGTAATAAGTACGCGCGCATCTGTTGCAGCCACCTTAGCAATAGTGTCTCGCACTTGGGCCAGGCTTTGGCCACTACCCACCATGGCATCTGCCACAACTGCCCGCTGCTTAAAGTGAGCAGTTTCTTGCACTAAGTCCTTTTTTTCTACGGCATTGCGCACAGCCACCAGCAAGCGGTTGAGATCTGGGGGTTTAGTAATAAAATCAAAAGCGCCCAGTTTGGTAGCCTCTACAGCCAGCTGCACCGTGCCGTGGGCAGAAAACATGATAAACTCGCCCGGTAGCCCATCGCGCTTTGCTTGTTGCAGCACCTCTATGCCATCCATACGCGGCATTTTTACATCACACAGTACCACATCAAAAGCCTCTTCTGCCATTTTACGCAGCGCTTCTTGGCCATCTTTAGCTTCTGTAACGGTGTGGCCTTCAAACTCAAAAATCTCACGCACGGTAGCCCTAATGGAGGCCTCATCATCAACTATCAATATTTTGGGCATATAACAAGGGGTGCTAATGCCCTGCTGGCATCAGATAGATTTAGATTTGGGGCGCAGTAAACCTGCACACACCCCAAAGATGGAAACTGTTGCCTACTCTTTTACAAATGGCTTAGCTACCATAACGCTAAACCGCCCCGACAAACGCAATGCCTTAAACGCAACCCTTACCACAGAGCTGCGCCAAGCCTTACATAATGCCCAAGCGCAAGGCGCTAAAGTTGTATTGCTGCAAGCAGAAGGGAAAGCTTTTTGTGCCGGGGCAGATTTAGCCCACCTTCAAAATCTTAGCCATTTTAGCCCAGAAGAAAACCTAGCAGATAGCCGAAATCTAAAGGATACGTTGTTGGCTTTTTGGCAAAGCCCCTGTATAATAGTAGCGCGCGTGCATGGGCCTGCCATTGCTGGGGGGTGCGGCCTAGCTTCTGTTTGTGATTTTGTGCTGGCACAAGAAAATGTACCTTTTGGCTACCCAGAAACCCGCATTGGCTTTCTGCCTGCTATTGTGGCAATTTTTGCTATTGCCAAAATGGGTACCGCACACGCTGCCCCTTTGTTGTTACAGGGCAAGCCTTTTAGCGCACAGCAGGCACTTGCACTTGGCTTAGTACAGCAGGTGTTTATAGATGAGCCCAGCCTAGATGCCGGTGTGCATGCCCTTTGCCAAGATTTGCTTGCAGGCTGCTCTGCACAAAGTCTGGCCAGTACAAAACAGCTTATCCGCATGGCCGAGGCTGACGGATTAGCCCAAAAATTAGAGCGCGCCTGCCAGCTAAATGTACTTGGCCGCCAGTCTAAAGATTTTGCCCGCGGGGTGGCTAGTGTGCTTAACAAAGAGAAAATAAATTGGCTTTTATAAACTAAGCCCCTTAAAAGTAGAGTCTATGTATGGATAAACAAGGTCTTTATCGCTTAGGTATGTGGGCTTTACAGGCCAGGCAATATTAAAGGCGGGATCATCCCATCTAAAGCCAGCCTCATAGCCTGGTTTGTACAAAGCCGAGTGCATATAAACAAGTTCTGTAGTGTCTTCTAGCGTTACAAAACCATGTGCAAACCCTGCAGGTATATAAATGCCCAAATGATTTACGGCTGTAAGCTCTACAACAACATGCTGCATAAATGTGGCAGATCCTTGCCGAATATCTACAATTACATCGCATATGGCACCGCGCACTACCCGCAGGTACTTAGCTTCTGCAAAAGGTGGGTGCTGGCAATGTAGCCCCCGCAGTGTGCCCTTTTTTGCGTTCCAGCTTTGGTTGTTCTGCACAAAAACTGTTTCTAACCCGTAAGCAGCAAACTCTTTTACACAAAATGTGCGCGCAAAAGCGCCCCGAGAATCCTCTCGTAGTTCTGGTTCTATTAAATAAGCACCTGCAAGGGCCAGTGGCATAAACCTCATGCTACAAAGCTACCTTTTTACTACTATTTCAAAGTTAAAATACATCTTTGCCATACCAATGCCAGATATACACCCTTTGCTGCTGCTACTGCTACCAGAGCTAGCCCTTGTAGCGGGTTTTCTGGTGGCAATGCTGTGCTTGCCTACACTAAAAAGCAAGAAATTAGCACCTTGGGTATGTTTTTTGGCCAGCGGTGGTGGGCTTGTTGCAGAGCTTGTGCGGGCCTCTGTGTTACAATCTGAAACTGCACTGCCTTATCTGCACGTTGTATTGGCCCCCTGGCAGGAGCCTTTTTTGTTTGTGGTGCACATGGCTGGTTTGCTTGCCCTGGGGTGGGTATGCTTAGAAAAAAATGAGGATACAGACACAGAGGCTGGTTTTATTGCCTTAAGTATTTTGGCGGCTTTGCTGGGGGCTCACATGCTTATCCTTGCCAATACCCCCGTAATGAGTGTGCTCTCACTAGAGTTGCTATCTATAGCCAGTTATGCAGGCGTGGCTTGGGGCAGGGGAGGGCTTGGCCTAGATGCGGCCCTGCGGTATGTGCTGCTGGGTGTGTTTAGCAGTGCCTGCCTTATTTATGGCCTCAGCTGGGCTTACGGGCTGGCGCTTGTGCCACCATCAGATGCCTCTGCGGTGGCAACATTAGCAGTAGAGGCGCTTTTAGTAGTGGGAGTACTCTTTAAACTAGGGGCTTTTCCGTTACATGGCTGGGTGCCTGGAGTTTATGAGAAGGCACCCTTACCCTTTGTTGCTTTTTTAAGTGTAGCCCCCAAAGTAGCAGCCCTTGGCTGGGTATCTCACTTGGTGGTTTTTAGCCATGGCACCTTGGCATCTGTGGCTTTGCCGCTGGGCGTGCTGGGTGCCGCTAGTGTGCTTGCGGGCAATGTGGGGGCGTTTTTTCAGCCTAAGTTTATGCGCCTGATGGCTTTCTCATCTGTGGCTCACGCGGGGTTTATGTTACTTTGTTTAGCCAGCCATGCCCCCTTAGAGGTAGCTGGTTTTTACTCTTTGGCTCTTTTGGGTATAAACTTTATGGCCTTTGGGCTTTGGGGGCATCTGCAACGTATGGGCGCGGGCCCGGCACTGGCTACTGTAAATGGCTGGGCCCGTGGGCGGTTTTGGCTGGCTGCACTTGCTGTAGTGAGTGCCTTAGCTTTAGCCGGGCTGCCGCCCACAGTAGGCTTTATAGCAAAGTTTAAACTAGTATTAGGCCTTGCAAACCAAGCCGCTTTTTTTGGAAAAGGATGGGCATACGGGCTTGCTGGTTTTGTAGCTTTTAATACCGCATTAAGCTTGTACTATTACCTGCGCCTGCCTTATCATCTCATTTTTAAAGTAGCTGGGGCGCCCCCTGTTGGTGCTGTTACTAAACTGGCAAAAGGCAGCCTGCTATTGCTTGCAGTATTACTTTTGTTCTTTTTCTTTGCTGGGCAGCTACTAGAATTGTTTTTGGATAGCTAGTTTTTGCTGATATTTCTTGTGCATAAAAAAAGGGAGCTAGGCCCCCAGTAATTTTTAAGCCAAGTAAGGCTATCTGGTAAAGCAATTATCAATTTTGCTTTTTAGTACTGCCTTTACGGGGGCCGGCAAGGCATATAAAATATGATACCCGGTTTTGCCACACTGGCATCTGCACGTGTACAGAAAGTATCCCAGCCTGCTTTGCCTTGTATGCTATTGTTTTTTGCCGTAATAAAGAATAAGATACAGGGCAAAGAAGCCGCGCGGGTTTTTAACAGTTTGTGCAGAGGCGTTAGAACCCTGAAACTTTAGCAGCTCTACAGGCCGGCTGTATATCTCTGCCAGCATACCCCCCTCTAGCCCAAAAACAGAGCTGCGTGCCTTGCCGCTCTCAAAAGCCAAACCAGCACGGGCATGTAAGCCGGGCACAATGCCTAGTTGGTCTAGCCCATCGGTAATGCCTCCTGCGCCCACAATGCGGTTCAGATTTAAAGATGGGTTATAGGGTCTTGAGGTAGCCGCATCTCCGTTTGTAGAGTCTGCATAGAGCACATAATAGGGCTTGGTAATACCAAAAGTAGGGCCAGCTGCAATAATGGCGTTTAACTGTACGCCTTCTTCTGGCGCTTTTCTAAAAAGCCGAATCTCTTGGCCAAAACTAGGCCTGATTGCCAACAAATACTGGTATTTATTGGGGATAAACGTAGATACTACCCCTCGTGCGCGGAACTCTTTAGGGTGTTTCATATTGGCAAACTCTAGCTGAAAACGGTTGTACAAGCCAGGTTTGCGCTCTTTAGCGTATTTTAAAGAGATGCCCCCAATAAGCCCACCCTTTGTATAAAACATAAGCCCATAGTTATACTCGCTTTCATATTCTGTTGTGGCCTCATCATCTTCTTCTTGAGCTTGTGCCATAATGGGTACCAGCAAGAGTATTAATACACCTACAATAAAGGATTTAGTGGCTGCCAAGGCAAAAGGGTAATAAGCAAAGGGGCCAAACATGGGGGTAATTTACAGAGCTAAACCCTGCAGTACAGTCTTTTTAGAAAAGTATGTTTTTTTGCAAACATGGCCAGGATACGCTGCACAAGTATGAGTAAGACACCTGTTACCGCTGCCAGCTACCATGTGTATATCCCTGTCTCAAAGGTAGTAATAAACAAGTTAAGACTTTTTAGAAGCATTGATGCTAACTAAAACGTAAAAATCTCTGTAATGGCACCTACCTTTGCGGCAAATTAAGCGAAGACTGTAACCTGCTTTCTGCCTAAAAACAGAAAGCCACGCACACAAGAATGCACAACCTAGGACATATTACCCAAGTTATTGGGCCCGTAGTAGATGTTAGTTTCGAGAATGAGGGCAGCAATCTGCCAGCCATTCTAAACGCCCTGCAAGTAGACCGTGAAAACGGCCAAGTGCTTGTGCTAGAGGTACAACAACACCTTGGCGAGAACCGGGTGCGCACCATAGCCATGGATTCTACCGATGGCCTTACCCGCGGCATGGCCGTAAAAGATTTAGGCGGCCCTATCTCTATGCCAATTGGAGAGGCCATTAAAGGCCGGCTATTTAACGTTATCGGCGAGCCTATAGATGGTATAAACATAGAAACACGCACGCCAGGCCTAGCTGGCCTGCCCATTCACCGCAATCCCCCCCGTTTTGAAGATCTCTCCACCTCTTCTGAGGTATTGTTTACAGGTATTAAGGTAATTGATCTATTGGCACCCTATACTAAGGGTGGCAAAGTAGGTTTGTTTGGCGGTGCTGGCGTAGGTAAAACGGTTCTTATTCAAGAGCTAATAAATAACATTGCCAAGGCCTATGAAGGTCTTTCTGTATTTGCTGGCGTGGGCGAGCGTACCCGTGAGGGCAATGACCTCCTGCGAGAAATGATAGAAGCCGGCATCATAAAATACGGCGACAAGTTTAAACATTCTATGGAAGAGGGCAAATGGGATTTAGATTCCATAGACCCAGAAGAGCTTAAAAAAAGCCAGGCCACCTTTGTTTTTGGCCAGATGAATGAGCCTCCAGGAGCCCGTGCCCGCGTGGCCCTGTCTGGGCTTACCATTGCAGAGCATTTCCGTGATGGAGACGGTACCGGCAAAGGCCGCGATATCCTTTTCTTTATTGATAACATTTTCCGTTTTACCCAGGCAGGTTCAGAAGTATCTGCCCTGCTGGGCCGTATGCCATCTGCTGTAGGCTACCAGCCCACGCTGGCCACAGAAATGGGTCTGATGCAAGAGCGTATCACATCTACAAAACGCGGCTCTATAACCTCTGTACAAGCTGTATACGTACCCGCCGATGATTTAACAGACCCAGCGCCAGCCACCACTTTTGCCCACTTAGACGCCACAACCGTACTATCGCGTAAAATTGCAGAGCTTGGTATTTATCCAGCGGTAGATCCGCTAGATTCTGCCAGCCGCATACTTAGTGCAGATATTTTAGGCGATGAGCACTATAATACTGCCCAGAACGTTAAAATGATTTTACAGCGCTACAAAGAGCTGCAAGATATTATTGCCATCTTAGGTATGGACGAGCTCTCAGAAGAAGACAAGCTTGTTGTAAGCCGCGCCCGCCGTGTGCAGCGTTTCTTATCTCAGCCTTTCTTTGTTGCAGAGCAATTTACAGGCTTAAAAGGCGTACTAGTAAACATTAAAGACACCATTAAAGGCTTTAACGCAATTATGGATGGCCAGTATGATTACCTGCCAGAGGCAGCCTTTAACCTTGTAGGCACTATAGAAGATGCCGTAACCAAGGGTGAAAAAATGATGGCCGATATAAACTAATCTTCGCTAGTTTACACTACATTGCGAAGATGATACACCTTTTGCACTACCTACGCACATGAAAGCAGAGATTTTAACCCCAGATGCCCTTATTTATGAGGGAGAGGCAGAAATGATTACACTGCCCGGTGAGCTGGGCTCTTTTCAGGTTTTAGATAACCACGCCCCTATCATCTCTACCTTAGTGCGAGGTACCATCACGCTCAAGAACAAATCTGGCATACACAACTTTTTGGCCACCGGTGGTGTGGTAGAAGTAACTACAGACAAAGTTTCTATTTTGGCTGAAAGCATAATAACCTAGTTCTGAAGGTAAGTAAAAAGGTTTAGGTGCTTTTACGTGAGCCTTTTTATCCAATTATTGCATAATGTACGGAAAGGTGACAACAGGGTAAAGAAGCTGTTTCATCTTTAAGCCCAAAAATTTAACAAAATAAGATACGGTATATCGCGATAATCTTACATAGTAATGTACAAACGCGGCTCGTGTTACTAATTTTAACCCAGAAACAAAAGCTAAGTGCTGGTAGTGTCTCAGGCCCATTTACCCTTACAAATAGGCTATACAACACACTGCGCATTCTTTCGTTTCTAAACATGTGTATCTATTGGCCCTTGGGCCAGCCCTTAAACTACTTCTACGATTTCTCTAGTCTAGAGTCTCTAAGCCCTATCATTTTGCTCTATGCGTAACAGGTATATGAATTTTTCCTTATTCAGACTTTCTTCTCTTGCATGGGTAGCAGCAGGCATGCTTGCACTACAATCATGCTCAAAAGAAAAGCCCACCAGCATAAACCCTGGTGATGCCTCTACCACTACCGGCCTTGCTTACGCCACAGGCGATGGCGACGAAGGTTTCCCTGTAAAAGACTATAGCGGGCAGCCACAGGCACCCGGCGTAGTATATATAGAAGGAGGTAGAACGGTACTCGGTAGCTCAGAAGAAGACGTAATGTACAGCCGCGACAATGTGGAGCGCGCCGTTACAATTATGTCTTTTTACATGGATGAGGCAGAAATTGCCAACATCCACTGGTTAGAATATCTCTACTACTTAAAGAAAGATTCTACCCAAAACCCAGACCTATATACAAACGCCATGCCAGACACTACTGTGTGGCTGCGTGAGCTTAGCTATAATGACCCCTACCGTGAGCACTATCTGCGTTACCCTGGCTTCCGTTATTACCCTGTGGTGGGCGTAAGCTGGAACCAAGCCAACGACTACTGCCGCTGGCGCACAAATGTTGTAAACGATAAATTGGCTAAAGACGCAGATTTAATAATCCCTGCCGGGGGCCGCATCCCTTTAGAGTCTGGCATTGTAGTGCCAGATTACCGCCTGCCCTCTGAGGCAGAGTGGGAGTACGCAGCCTCGGCGCTTATAGGCACCCAGTACAACGACGAAAACCAGACCGTGAAACGCCTATACCCATGGGACGGCCACGCCTTGCGTAACCCTTACGGTAAAGAGATGGGTAATTTTGTGGCCAACTTTAAACGTGGCCGTGGAGACTATGCCGGCATTGCTGGAAAACTTAACGATGGCGCCATGATTACGGCATCCATCTTTGAGTACCCACCTAATGACTATAACCTATACAACATGGCTGGCAACGTAAATGAATGGTGTCTTGATGTATACCGCCCGTTCTCCTTCCGTGATTTTGATGATCTAAACCCGCTGCGCCGTAATGACTATAAAGACGATAAGAAAAACTACGACCCAGAAGGCTCACTCATAGGCCAGTTTACAGTAGGTAATGAAGACCCCCGTTCTTTAGAAGTAGGCCGTAAAAACAAGCAACCCCGCGTTTACAAAGGTGGCTCTTGGGCAGATGTAGCTTACTGGCTATCTCCGGGCACACGTCGCTTCTGGGCACAAGACTCATCTACCAGCACCATAGGTTTCCGTTGTGCTATGATACAAGCTGGCCGCAACTACTAAAAGTTGACCCTATTTTATACTGAAAAAGGCGCCCTAAAGCGCCTTTTTTAGTGTCTATACCGGCGCCCTAAAGCGCCTTTTTTAGTGCCTATACCGGCGCCCTAAAGCGCCTTTTTTTTTAAGTCTATAAATAAACGTGTGTTTAAATATCGCCCAGCAAAGGCCTAACCAACAGCTCTTCTATAACCGTGCTTGGGGCCATTTGGTAGCAGCTCCAGATAGCAGAGGCTATATCGGCAGGGGGTATAAAGCGGTCTTCTGGCAAATCTACGCCATCCCAGCTTGGGGTTTTAACGGCGCCAGGCAGTATGGCAGTAACCCGCAGGGCAGTGCCAATAAGCTCGGCACGCAGCACCTTGGTAAAACCCAGCAGGGCAAACTTACTAATAGAATAGCTGCCACCGTTTGGGTAAGCCATTAAGCTAGCTACAGAGCACAAGGTAAAAATATGCCCCTTTTTAGCCAGCAGCATAGCCGGAAGCAAGGCGCGGGTAAGATGATAGGCAGACTGCACATTGGTGGCTAAAAGGGTCTCTAGGGTACCCTCTGCCTCTGTTTGTACATTGCCAGGCAAATAAGTGCCGGTATTGTGTATGAGCACGTCTGCAGGGGTGGCAGCTAAGGCAAAAGTAGCAAACGCTTCTATGCCCGGGCGGGTACTTAAATCTGCTGCCATCACCCGGATAGAGGCGTGGTTTGCCACAGCAACAGGTAGTTTAGCTACAGTACGGCTGCAGGTAGTAACAATAAAACCCTCTTGCAAAAACTTCTCTACCAGAGCCAGCCCAATGCCTTGGGTGCCTCCTGTTATTATGGCGTGTTTGGTCACAGTTGTGTTCAATTTTAAAAAGTTTAATCTAACATGGCAGGCAGGGTGCCCTCATGCACGGTCTGGGCTTCTTTTACAGAGAAAAAAGGCTCATTATTTACGAGTAGGAATTTGCCGCCTGTTGTGCCCAGCTGCCTAAACGGTACCCTTGCAGAAGTTACTGCTTTTTCAAAAGCCGAAATATTTTCTGGTTTAACAGACACTACCACACGGCTCTGCCCCTCGCCAAAAAGAACAGCATCTGCCCGCAGGGTTGGGTTTAAGGTAATAGTAAAGCCAATACCCGATGCCATGGCAGATTCTGCCAAACACTGAAAAAGCCCACCATCTGATACATCATGGGCAGAAACAATTAGTTTTTCAGTAATTAACTCATAAACAGCATTTTGTACAGCCAGCTCTTGGTTAAAATCTAGAAGCGGGGCCCCAGATGCCGTAATGCCATGTATGTGCACCAGATATTCTGATTGGGCAATATCGTCTGTCTCTGGGCCTAAAAGGTACAATAAATCTCCATCGCCAGTAAAAGCCAACCCTGTTTGCCGGTGCAGCCCATCCATTAAGCCCAGCATACCAATAGTTGGGGTAGGGAACACAGCCTGCTCAACCCCTGCTTTCTCTTTTTTAGGGTTGCTCTGGTTGTAAAAGCTAACGTTGCCCCCTGTTACAGGGGTATTTAATGCAGAACAGGCAGCGCCCATGCCCTTTATAACCTGTGCAAACTGCCAGTAAACCTCTGGCAGGTACGGATTGCCAAAGTTTAAACAGTTGGTAATAGCCAGAGGCTGGCCACCGCTGCAAACAATATTGCGGGCAGCCTCCATAACTGCAATGCTGGCCCCCTTGGCGGGGTCTGCTTTTACGTACCTGGCGTTACAGTCCACGGTGATAACAATGGCCTTGTCGAACCCTTTTATTTGCACAACGGCAGCGTCTGCAGGTTTATAGGCAGATGCATTAGCTGCACCCACCTGGCTATCGTACTGCTGGCTCACCCATTTGCGGCTGCATAAGTTGGGGCTGCCAAGCAGTCTGCGGGCTATAGCGGGCAGCTCATTTAAGGCTGGCACGGGTACCAAGCTGGGGTTAAATTTTTTATATTCTTGATAATAAGCCGGCTCTTTTTGCTCACGCTCATACACAGGTGCACCACCGCCAAGCACCAGATCGTGGGCTGGTACATCGGCCACAAGTATTCCTTTCATATAAAAGTGCAGGCGGCCCGTATTAGTAACGGTGCCTATCTGGGCACAGGCTAGATCCCATTTCTCAAAAATGGCCTGCACTTCTGCTTCGCGGCCTTGGTGCACAACAATTAACATGCGCTCTTGGCTTTCTGAGAGTAGAATCTCAAAAGGCTGCATATTGGCTTGGCGGGTGGGCACTAGGTCTAGGTTAATGGCCATACCCACGCCGCCTTTAGCGCTCATTTCTGATGTAGAACAGATTATACCAGCTGCGCCCATGTCTTGTATGCCTACAACTGCCCCAGAAGCAATTACCTCTAGGGTAGCCTCTAGCAGTAGTTTTTCCATAAAGGGGTCTCCCACTTGTACGGCGGGTAGCTTTTCATTGCTTTTCTCTGTTATATCTTCTGATGCAAACGTGGCACCGTGTATGCCGTCTTTGCCTGTGGCAGAGCCTACTATGTATACCGGGTTGCCCAGACCCTCGGCAATGGCACGGGCCACTTTACCATGCTCTACAATGCCGGCAGAGAAGGCATTTACCAGCGGGTTAATGTTGTAGCAGGAGTCAAAATAAAGCTCTCCCCCCACTGTAGGTATGCCAAAGGCATTGCCATAATGCGCAATACCCGCTACCACCCCGCGCATGTGCCAGCGGGTGTGTGCAAGGGCGGGGTCTCCAAAACGCAGGCTGTTAAGCTGTGCAATGGGGCGCGCACCCATGGTAAAAATATCTCTGTTAATACCCCCCACACCCGTGGCCGCACCTTGGAAAGGCTCTAGGGCAGAGGGATGATTGTGGCTCTCTATTTTAAAACTACAAGCCAGCCCATCGCCAATATCTACCAACCCAGCATTCTCTTCGCCAGCCTTTACCAGCATACGGGGCGAGTCTTTGGGCAGCGTTTTTAGCTGAAGGATTGAGTTTTTGTAGCTGCAATGCTCGCTCCACATTACAGAGAATATAGACACCTCTGTGAAGTTTGGCTGGCGGCCTAGCTTCAGCAGAATCATAGCGTATTCGTCTGAGGTGAGGCCCAGTTTCTGGGCAGTTTCTACCCCAATAACCGGGAGAGTAGAGGCAGTTTCTGATGCGGAGGCAGCCATGCTCTAAAGGTACGCCCCAGCCGTTTCATGGCTCTTTTGCAAGCCTGTAAAGTGGAATATATTACTGTTTAAAATAGGTCTAGTACTTGTTTGTAGAGCGCCCCCCAGGCCTGAGGCGTAAGCACTGTTTGCCACAAAAGCCCATAAACAGCCCCTGCAAGGTGCCCCTCGTGGTTAATATTCCCTTGCCCTCTGCGGCTCTGGTAAACACTATATACTAGGTACAATATTGCAGCCACAACGCCCGGCATACACAAGGCAAAGTAAAAGCAAACATTGTTAAACGGATCTATTAACACAGAGGCAAACAATACTGCTGCCACGCCCCCGCTGGCGCCCAAGGTGGCATAATTTCTATCTTTTCTAAAAATGAGAAGTACGGGTATGTTGGCTGCTACAATGCCACTAAAGAAAAGAAGGGGCAGCGTAAGTGCGGGCAGGTCTAGCCCTAGGGTGTAAAAATTCTCTACAGAAGAGCCAAAAAAATACAGCGTTATCATATTAAATAACAGATGCCCCCAGTCTGCATGAATAAGCCCTGCAGAGAAAAGGGTAAATACCCGCTTACCCTGCCAAACCTGATATGGCTCTAATACCCACTCACGGGCAATCTTCGTGCTCTGAAACGCAAATAAGCTGGCAGCCACCACTAAGGCAATCAGAATAACAGTATAGGAGGTTACCAAAACAATGCAGACTTTTTATAGAGCAGACACTGTAAATATGGCCCAGCCACGGCACATATACGTGGGCTTGGGCGGTAATGTGGGCCAAGTAGAAGAGACTTTTAAGCATGCGCTGCTCGGTTTAGCCAATGCAGGCCTGCAACTCCTGCGGGTAAGTGCTTTATATAGTACTGCTCCTGTGGGCGGTGTGCCCCAGCCAGATTACTTAAATGCAGTGGCAGAGTTTAGTACAGATTTACATCCAGAAACGGTACTAAAAATATTACTTGCGCAAGAGCGGGCACAGGGCCGCAATAGAGAGGCCGAGCTACGCTGGGGCCCACGTACGCTAGATCTAGATTATTTGTTAGACCAGCATTTTATTAACTACAGCTCTGATGCCTTGCAAGTGCCTCACCCGCGCATTTGGCAGCGCGCTTTTGTTGTAGTGCCTTTAGCAGATTTGCTACCAGACTTAGTAACTCCCACCAGGCTAACGGTAGCAGACCTAGCCCTGCAGCTTAACCAAGAGCATATAGTGGTGGCCAGTAAATAAAAAAGGCATACCGTAGTATGCCATTATAGTAAACGAAGTTGGTTTTGGGGCCAGTGCTATAAATTTTTCCAGTTAGCCACTACTAGTGCTGGCTGGTATTCTGTTTGATATAAATCTGGGTTTATAACCCCTCTTTTAGGCAAACAGTTAGAAACGTTTTGGGTAATGGTTGCCTCTAGCAAAGGTGCTGGCGATGTGCCAGTTAGCTGCTCATAATGATTTAAAAAGCCATTTTCATATTGATGGTACAATTTCATAAAGGCCGTATATTGATGCTTATTAAGTTTGCAAAAGTCTATTGGGGCGCCTTTGGCCACTATCACCTCTTGTGAGAAGTCTGCTAAAAAGTAGTTAAAGGCCTTGCGCAAACCGTTGTACTCTGCCTGAAAGCTGTCTAGCTCGTTTACCGATAGATTTTTCATCCCCTTAATATTACGGGCGCGCTCCTCCATATCACGTTTCATTTTGCTGTAACAGCGCAGTATATCTGCTTGCTGCAATAGCCCTTTATTTTCAGATTCTATTTTGTCTTCTTGGGCAAAGGCCAAGCCATTGGTATTTAAAAGCAAGCAAGTAAGTAGAAGATAAATAAGATTTTTCATAGAAATAATTTACTAAAGGATACGTGATTTGGCCTGTAATTGTAAATGTACTAGCCCGATGCCAGATATCCTTTAATTTTTCAGCTTAAGGCTACTTTTACTTTCTTAATTTTTTATAACATTTCTGGGCATGTTGTTTTTGCAGAGATTGTACGCTTTATATGTCTTATTGTGTTTTTTTATAACATTCCTTTTATTATTCCCCTTCTTTTATATAGGGATTACCTTTAAAAGTAGGGCAGGGGTCGTATTCATTAACCGTCTTTGGTGTATGCTGTTTTTTCCGTTGGTTTTACTGCGGGTGCGTAAAGAGGGCCAGCTACCCAACATTAAAGGAGGAGCGGTAGTAGTGGCTAACCACGGCAGTTATTTAGATATACCCGTACTCACACATGTGCTTTGGCGTGATCATTCTTTTCTTGGCAAAAGCAGCTTAAACAGTGTTCCACTTTTTGGGTACATGTACCGCAACCTGCATATACTAGTAGACAGAACAGATCGCCAAAGCAAACAAAAAAGCATAGCAGAGGCCAAGCGCCGGCTAGAGGCTGGCAGGTGGGTGGTGTTTTTCCCTGAGGGCACCATCCGGCACGCCATCCAGCCAGGCCTGAGCGATATGAAAGATGGGGCTTTCCATCTGGCGGTGCAGGCTCAGGTACCTATTGTACCCATTACGTTGCCTTACAACTGGTACATTTTTCCCGATGATGATACGTTTTTAGGCCGCTGGGTCTCTCCCTTGGCCATCATTCATCCTGCTATTGCTACCTTGGGTTTAAACGAAGAACATATCCCTATGTTAAAAGAGCAGGTGCGCGCTATTTTTGTACAGGACATTGCTATCTACAACAGGCAAGCAGGCTATAAAAAAACCTAACATTTTTGTTAAGAAGGCCCCTAACTACCATGATAATCAATCAAGAAACGGTTTATAAAGTGGCGCATCTTTCTCGCTTGCAAGTGGCAGAAGCAGATCTGCCTGTGCTAGCTGCAGAGATGGAGCAAATACTCACTTGGATGGACACCCTAAACCAATTAGATACTACGGGTGTGGAGCCGCTGATACATATTTCTGCAGAGATAAACCGGTTGCGCGCAGATACAGCCCAAGCAGGCCTTGGCGCTGCAGCAGCCTTAGCAAATGCCCCGGCAAAAGACTCAGATTATTTTAGAGTCCCTAAAGTGATAGAGTAGTATATGTTTTTTCGTTCTCTGCAATTGTGCAACAATACTTGCATATTGTTGCGGTGCACAAAGGGTAACTGTATATTTGTTGAGTAGTAATTCTTAAAGCAATACCCTTACGCACATGCGCTTCTTTATCGCCTTTGGCATGTTATTTTTAGTTGTGGCCACATCTTGTGCCCCGCAGAAAACCTGCCCCGTTTATTCTAAAGCCACCCCAGTTTCTCCCGCTGCCCAGCCAAGGGCAAACGGGTAGTTGTCTTAGGCTTTTTTTTACCAATCCTCGTGCCACGGCAATGTTTAGGTACAAGTTACCAACTGCCGCGGCCTGAGGTTTTTGTGTTTAAATGGGCTAGTTTAGTCCTAGTTTGCCGTTTATAAACAGACAGTTTTGCATCTACAAAAAGACAGGTTTACGTTTATAAAAAGACAGTTTTACCTCTATAAATAGACAGTTTTGGGTTAATAAAGAGGCAGGTTAGTATCTATAAACATACAGTTTTACGTCTAAACGAAAATAGTTTTACGTTTATAGAGAGAAATAAAACGCTGATATAAAGCTACTGCCGCCACAAACAAACCTGCAGAGAGCCCGATCCAA
>Ga0163144_10015561_pt1 | contig 15677 bp, 14 predicted proteins | sample OliLak19BULKMAT1_FD_123175 | JGI IMG/M metagenome (GOLD analysis project Ga0163144, IMG submission 123175) | Freshwater microbial mat bacterial communities from Lake Vanda, McMurdo Dry Valleys, Antarctica - Oligotrophic Lake LV.19.BULKMAT1 | ecosystem: Environmental > Aquatic > Freshwater >...
CTACCCCACCTTCCTCATCACACTCACCGCCGCGTACAACCCCGCCACCATCTCCCGCGCCAAAGTCCGGGGGGCATACGTGCTGTTCAACGGTTGCAGCCGGATCAGCGCATCGCCCCCTGCGGAAGTCTCGAAGTACACGCGCTTGAACGTAGTTTCGTGGTCCGGCTCCAGGCGTGCGAAGCAGTCCGCGCCATCCTTGACGGGGCGAAGGGGGCTGAACACAACGATGTCGCCCTCGATGTAGTTGGGTGACATCGAATCACCCACCACGCGGGCGGCGAAGGCATCGGGGTCTTCGAGGTCGGGGCAGCGGACGTATTCATCGGCGATGCGGGCGGGATAGCCAAGATCGGTGAACTCGCGGGGGTAGCCCGCGGCGACTTTGTTAATGAGTGGGACTTCGCGCGTGAGCGTGATTGGAATCACCGCGCGGGCGCTCGGCTTGCCATCGCCCGCGGGGCTTGCTGAGTTTGACCCATCCCCCCCACTGCCGCCGGCGTCCGGTGAGAGTTGATCCACAAGGCGGCGGAGTTCGCCCGATGCGTAGAGCGCATCAAGGGCTGATTTACCCCCGCTCGCGCAGGGTTGCCGGAGCAGGTCGGCGATGCGTTTGGCCGCAGCGCGGTCTTCGTGAAGGCGAGCGACTTCGCGGCGGACATCCGGCCCGCCGACGGCAAGGCTTCGCTGCCAGCGCGCAATGGCGAGAAGTTCGCCCAGGGGGAGTTTGAGGGCATCTTCGAGTTTGGTGAGAAGTTCATCGCCCGGGGCCGTGCGCTGTTCGTTTTCGAGTGCGGAGAGGTAACTTTTCGCGCAGCCGATCTGCTCAGCAATGCGCTGGAGGGTGAGGCCGAGGTGTTCGCGGCGGGAGCGAATGGCGGCGGCCAAGGAGTTGGGGGGTGGGGCGGACATGTATCACATGAGTTTGAGTTATAGGACTGATTAATAACCTCTAGAAGCGCAAAAGGTCGATTTTGATTCCTTTCTGTCAGCATGTTATCCACATTCGAGCGATTTTCCAAACAAAAAGCGTTCGGAATCGCAGATTTTCCTTGAACTTGGTTCGATGTTCACTGTATAGTGAACATACTCGTTCGGTGGTCGAACGGTAATTGCCCGAATGGGTGTGGCCCGTTTGGTCGGAACTCGGGGCGTAAACAAGAAGCCGGAGGTGTGGTATGACGGTGGAACTTAGGCCAACTCGGAAGAGTGACGTCGGGACGATGAATGAGGCCGCGGCGGATGGAAAGCATCCATCAAGTTTGAGTCGGAAGAACGAAGAAAGGGCAGGGGCTGGAAGCCGGGGCGACGAGACGACACGGACCGGTGGCCGAGGCCACGGTCGGGCTTGGAAGCGTCTGGCGCGTGCGGCGAGTGTGCAGTCGCTGCTTCGCAACTGTCGGCAGGAGGTGCAGCGGATTGTGAACGCGAACGCGCACACGGTCGCGGTCGCGGCGGGAGCGGACCACACAGCGGGCGAGACCTGCGTGGCGGTCCCGCCGAACAAGAAGACCAAGTTTCAAAGTTCAAAGGTCAAAGTCGAAAACGAAACCGGTCAGCCGCTGCTTCCGGTCGCGCCGCTGAATTTTCACCCCGCGCAATCGCGCGGCGCGGCGACGGGCGAGTTGCTCTTCAAGCACCGCGACCAGTGCAACGAACTTGCGGAGGTGGTCAAGGCGTTCGGGCCGGTCATGCGGGCCGAGGATCACGCGCTCCTCGACGCCGTCATCGTGCGGGGGCAATCCGTCAAGATGGTGGCCCGGCTCCTCGATGCGCCCGAGTATCGCGTGCGGCGACGCCTCGCGGGGCTGCTTCGCATTGTGACCAGTTTCGAGTTTGAGTATGTGCTCCGGAGGCGGTCGGAGTGGACGCCGCGGCGGCGGTGCGTCGGTGATGCGTGCTTCCTGCGCGGGCTTTCGATCCGGGCCGCGGCGAGTGTGTTGGACTTGACGCTCGACCAGGTGCGGCGGGAGCGGGCGTATATCAGTTGGCTGGCGGAGGGGGCGAAGGCGGCTTAGAAAAATACCGAATAGCAAACGGCAAATAAAGAGTTGGCGAAACGGGCGCGCTCTGGATGATGCCATTTGGTTTGCGCGATTCGTGCCGGAAGGGAAAAAAGGGGGATACACATGATGCGTGTCATTCAGGTGACTGCGACGCCGGGGGAGCGGGTGCTGCGGGTGTGTGCGATGCTGGGCTTTGGAGTGATGGTTCGGGGCAATCCGCGGGAAGAGGCACCGTTGGGGCGGCGGGTGCAGGCAGGTGTTAATCGTTTGGGGCCGGGGGAGAGTTTGTTCATCACGGGCGCCAGCGGCGCGGGGAAGACGCGGCTGCTTTCGCGTATCCGGGCGTATTTGCGCAGCGCGGGGCACGTGTGTGTTGAGTGCGGCTCGGTTCCCGTGGGTGGGGGTCGGTCGTGGCGGAACTGCGCGGTGATCGACCTGCTTGAGGGGACCATCCAAGACGCTATGCGGGTGCTCGCGAGCGCGGGGCTGAGCGAAGGAGCGTTGCTGGTGCGGACAGCAGCGGAACTCTCGGAAGGACAGCGCTGGCGGCTGCAACTCGCGCTGGCGATGCAGCGGTGCGAGCGAGAGAGGATCAAGACGGAGCGCGTGTTTCTGATCGTGGATGAACTGGTCGCCAATCTCGATGGGCTTACGGGGCGATGCGTATGCAAGATGCTCAGCAAGTGGGCCGCGCGCTTGGCAGTTTCGATCATCGCGGCGGGGCCCCGGGCGAGGGCGGGCGGATGGCTCGACGCTCGGATGGTGGTGAGGTTGAAGGGCGGGCGTTCGTGAGGCATGAATGGGAGCGTAAAGGGAAGGGCGGGACGATGAACAGCGACCTGAGCAGCGCGCCGGAAATGCCAGCCTTCTCCGTGCGGATCGAACGGGGCGGGCGGTCTGACTATGCGAGACTGGCGCGGCATCACTATGTCGGCGGGCCGCCCGCAACGTTTGATCGTGTGTTGCGGGCAGTTGAGAACTCGCGCCACCAAGGCGCCGGGGGCGCCGGTGCGAGGATCGTCGGCGTTCTGGTTGTTTCACGGGCACCGCTGAACGCGGCGTGGCGCTTGGCCGCTTGGCCGGAACGCGAGAAGAGCATCGCGGGAGCATCTTCGCGGCGCGACAAAGCCCTGTTCATCAATCAACACATCCGACGTATCTCGCGCGTCATCGTCGATCCCAGGTTTCGCGGGCTGGGCATCGCGCGGAGTCTTGTACAGGCGTATCTCGCGGACCCGATCACGGACATGACCGAAGCGGTTGCGGCGATGGCGCTGGCTTGCCCGATCTTCGAGCGCGCGGGGATGCGGCGGGTCGAATCCGATGCGATGGTTTCACACCGCAACAAGGCTCTGGGCGCAGCGATCGCCGCCGCGGGTTTGGAGCCGTGGGAACTCATGGATGCCGCACGCACGCTTGGACTGATCCGCAGCGATGACGCGCTTCACGCCGCGGCGAGACGATGGGCCAACGACAGCCGCCATTCGCGCAACGCCGCGAGCGATACGCGGCTGCTCGCGCGGGAGGTGATGTTTGGGGCGGCGAGGCTGGTTTCGGGGGCAAAGGTGTTTGTGTTTCCGTAAGCACGAACGCGGGTCGGGTCAACTCGCCCGCGCGAGGGGACGGCGAACGGAGTTCGTTCACACAAGGGGGAAGAGCAATGGCAAAGCATGCGAAAAAAACGAAAATCAACGGCACCGCGCCGTTCATCCACATTGGGGACACAGATCACAAACCGCCGCGTGATACCGAGTCAACGTCCGCGGACAATCCGGGGTCCGGCGAGGGGAACGTTCCAACACCTGCCGCACCCTCGGCGTACAACCCCAACGCGCCGCTTGCCCGGCCCCCGACCCCCGATTGCCTTCACGAGTGGCTGGTCCGCACGCTGGGGTTGCACATCCCCCGCCTCGCCCTCAACCCCGAACACAAAGCGCCATTCGCCTACCTCTGCCATGCCTTCTTTGAGCCGCCCGGCCCCCCCACCACTCCCCCGCCGCGAAACATCGCGCTGCCGGTGATCCAGGCGCAGCCGACCCCCAAGGCCGCGGCGGGTGTGATCGCTTCGTACAGCGATCGCGATGTTGTACTCTGGGCCAATCGGGGCGGCGGCAAGACGTTCCTGGGCGCGCTGGCGACACTTCTGGACCTGGTCTTCAAGCCCGGCATTGAAATCAGGGTGCTTGGCGGCAGCAGGCAGCAATCGCTGCGGATGTACTCGCATCTTCGCTCATTCTTCAGCCCGCGGCGAAGCCCTTTGCTTGCCGAACTGGTTGAAGGAAGGATGTCGCGCGAGGGGCTTACGCTGATCAACGGCTCGCAGGTTGAAATTCTCAGCCAATCCCATACGGCCGTGCGCGGCACGCGCGTCCAGAAACTCCGCTGCGATGAGGTGGAGCTTTTTAAGCCCGATGTGTGGGAGGCGGCGCAGTTTGTCACCAAGAGCAAGCAGTGCGGCGAGGTGTACGTGCATGGCGCCATCGAGTGCCTGAGCACGATGCACCTCCCCTTCGGACTGATGCACAAACTGGTGGAGGAATGCGGCGCGGAGAGGCGACAACTCTTCAAGTGGGGCGTTGTCGATGTCCTTGAGCACTGCACCGATGCGTACGTCTGCACGACCACGAACGCCGCCGGCTTCGTGGAGAACTGCAAACTGCTTGAGGAATGCGGCGGGCGGGCCAAGGGCATCGCGCCGCCGGGCGGCCACTTTGTAATCGCGGATGCCATTGCGCAGAAGGGGCGGGTGTGCGAGGCCGCGTGGGAGAGCGAGATGATGTGCGTTCGCCCAAGTCGCTCCGACTCGGTCATTCCCGAGTTTGATCCCAAGATTCACGTGCGGGCCTTCACGGTGCGCGATGATTGCATTGAGTGGAACGCGGGGACGGGCATCGTCGAGCGCCGGCGCATCATGCACTGGACGGGCGGCATGGATTTCGGCGGAAGGTCGCCCACGGTCATGCTGTGGGTAGCCCTCGATGACCGCAACACGCTCTGGGTGTGCGATGAGCATGTCAAAGCGCGGTGGTTCTTCGAGGATCACATGGCCGTGATCGACTCGGGCAACGCGCAGCGGTGCTCGGAGGACGGGCTGCTCGCTTGGCCGCGGCCTGAGTATCTGGCGGTCGATCCGGCGGGAAAGGCGGACTCAACGACGGGCGACTCCGGCGCGGTGACGCTTCTGACGCGCCGCGGGTACGATGTTCGCGCACCCTCCGCCCACGTGAAACCCGGCCTCGCGCTGGTGAGAGCCCGCTTTGCGCCCGCGGACCTTTCTCCGCCGCGGCTGTTCGTTCACGAACGGTGTCGGCACACCATCGAGTCGCTCGTGCTGTACCACTACAAGAAGGAGGACATTGATGGCGTGACACCCGTGAAGGATGGGAACGATCACTGCGTTGATGCGCTCCGATATCTGGTGTGGAGCGTGGATAAGAACGTGGCGGTGGTGACTTCCAACTACATCAGGCCGTAACGGCGAGGCGGGCCGCCAACTCAAGGCTCGAGGGCTCTTGCCGCGCACTGGTTGCTTGGAATACTTCGGAACAGTTCTAAACCTGGGCCACCTGACCATTTATCAACCGAATGTTTTCCTACCCCCAGCGCCTGATCGGACGGTTCAGACGCACATTGGGGATGAATTTCCCTTCATATTACCGCGCCGAGTTGATATACTTGGGTCTCTCTGTGGGATTGAGGGAATGACGATTCTTTCTACATTGTCATTCAGCGCTTTGCATAGATTGTGAAGGCGATTAGCAAAGGCGCGCAAGAATAGTCGCCCGGGCGTGTGGATTTAGCAGGAGAGACAGGTGAATATTGACAATGAACAGCGTGCCGCACGCCACGGGTTTTTGCTCGGCGTGAGGCCCACCTTCGGAGCCGTGAGTGCGCTCACGCGTGAATCAGCGGGGGCGCCGCGCTGCGAAACAGGGGCGGCATTGCAGGCTTTGGAGGCCCGAACACTCTTGGCCGCAGTAGCGTGGACAGGCGCGGCCGGAGATAACCTCTGGAGCAACGAGGAGAACTGGTCGGGCACGATCATGCCCGGCGAACAGGATGATGTGGTGATCGACGCCGGCGAGTCCAACCCCGTGATTCGGTTCACGGCCGAGGCGGGTGTGCAGCTCGTGCGAAGCCTGGTGCTTTCTGAATCAATGACCATGACGGGGGGCACGCTGGATGTGACGGGCACGGCCTGGCTGCGAGCGGCGCTGACTGTCTCAGGCGGCACGCTCTCGGGCGGCTCGTGGGACAGCACGGCGGGGGCGCTGTCGTTTATCGGCCAGACGGCTATCAGCCGGTTGGAGGGTCCGCTGTTCATCACGGGACACTTCGATGTGGTGAGCACGACGGTGCGGGTCTCGGGGTCTTTGTCGCTTTCGGGGACCGCCACGATCACCAACGGCGGACTGGACTACATCGGCAGTGTGCTGGTCTATTCGGGCGAGTTCATTCTTGCTGGAGGGCGACTGGGCCTGGCGGGATCGGGCGGGGTTCAGTCGACGATGACGATCGGGGCCGGGGCGACGGTGCGGGGATGGGGGAGCGTCGGGGGCGCGCTTTTCAGTCAGCGCGTCGTCACCACGCTTGTCAATCAAGGCACTATCACCGCCGATGCGCCGGGCAGGTTTCTCGAGGTCGCGCCGGATGGCGCGTATCTCGCGACGTTCACGAACACGGGCACGGTGCGCGGCACCGCCGGGGGTTTGCTGCTCGTGAGCGCGACGCGGGTGACCAACTACTCCGGTGACAACTTTGGGACACTTACAGGCGGAACCTGGCGCGCTGATGCTTCAAGCGCGGTCACGCTGGCGAACGGGCGTGATATTGCCGTCAACAACGCCGTCATCATCCTGGGAGGAAGCGGCGCGACATTCACAAACTTCATGGAGACCTTCCGCACCAACAACGGCACGATCACCGTGAAGAACGGCGTGATCTGGAGCCGCTCCTTCCCCATCAACAATAACGGCGTGATCACCCTTGAAAGCGTCTCAAACCTCAACTTCTCGGCCGGCGGAACGCACACCGGCACCTTCAACATCGGCGGCAACTCCGTTCTGGTTCTCACCGGCTCGACCATCTTCGCTCCCTCCGCCCGCATTCTGGGCACGGGGTACCTTCAGTTTTCGGTGGGAACGCTCTCTCTTACCGACATCTTCGGGCCGGCCTCCGGGATCACGCTCGTTGTTGGGCGCAACGCGACGATCAACCTCGCGTCGTCGCTGCGCCTTGGCTCGATCAACAACTCGGGCACGCTGAACATCGAACACCACGCGCTTTCGCTCACCAACACCTTCACGCAGACTTCGACGGGCACGCTGGTCCTCGACTTGTTTGGCGCGGGCTCCTACGGGCAGATCGCCGCGTCGGTGGGTGTTGTGATGGGGGGGGCAATCCGAGTCACCAACTCGCTGGGGTTTGACCCCTCGAACGACCGCGAATACTTCTATACCGCCCTGCTTCTCCAGGCGCCTTCGATGAGCGGATCGTTTGCCTCGTTCGCGGCGCCAAGCCTGCTCGCGGGCTCGTTCATGTGGACGGCCGCGGCGCACTCCTTTGAGCTTTGGCACAACATCGCGGACTACAACGGTGATGGGGGTGTGGATGGAAACGACCTTGAAGGTTTCCTCGCGGCGTGGGCCACGGGGGCCCTCTACGGCGACATCAACTGCGATGGGGGCACGGATGGGAATGACATCGAAGTGTTTTTCAGATTGTGGGAGATGGGGGGGCGGTAGGGCCCAAATACCAATGCGCAATTAGCAGATGGCAAACTCGCAGCGGAGAGATCGGAGGGGATGAGTTATGAATATTGACTGCGCCCGCCTATGTTCTAACTTGATGCGGGCAAGCCGCGATGGCTGGACAACCTGCGCTGTTTGGGCCCGCGTCGATAACCCATAAATCACTGAGCATTGCCCCATTCGGGGCGGGGGGATCAGGGGATGGTCGATGCAGCGGTTGGCTTGGGTATCAGTTCTTGCGGGTGTTCTTCTGCCGGGAAGCGGGCGCGCCATGCGGCGTGTGATTGATCGCTGGTTCTCTTCGTTATGGTATTTCTCCTCCTTCCATTGCTGCTGGTTGCGGTCCTCTTCCTGGTGATGCCGCGGACCATACGGGCCGCGATGTTCAACAGGACAGCCCCTCCCAACGCCTCGGAGTTGGGGCTGCAGCCGGCGAGCGTAGTTGAAGTGCCCGCGAGCGAAGAAGCGCCCCGCCGCCCCGACGCATGGAGGGGGCAGGGGGCCGCGTCGGCGAACGCACTTGCCGCCAGTGAACCGCAATACATGCTGATGTCGCTGGCGTTGTTGGGCGCGGGGCTGCTCGCGGTGCTCCACTTGTGGACGCTGTCTTGGTTTGGCCCCGGCATCGGCGCCGGATTGCGGCGCGGGCTGGCGAACCCGGAGGACGCTTGGCAACTTGCCCAGGTCGCTTGCTTTCCCGTGCTTCCGCTGGTTGTGTTCCTGACCTTTGCGGTGCGGGCCGCGGCGAACCTCAATCGCAATCTGCCGCTCAACTGGCAGCACCCGGCGTGCGGAACGCTGCTGGCGATCCTCATCGAAGGGGGGATTGTCCTTGTGATGCTCAGCAGTCAGCAATACACCAGTGTGCGCTGAGCGTTGCGCGTGACCAGCGTTTCACAGCCTCTCAAACCCCGGCAACTCGCCCACCAGCGGCAGGCAGAACTCGATGAACTTGCGGCTGACGTTGTTGTGGCCGGACAGAAACTCGGGGGGCATGTGGCGGGTTTTCGCCGCGATTGCCGAGAGTTCGACGCGCTTGTAGTCGCTCGCATATGCCTCGCCCTGCGGCTGGTAGCACGCCGAACCTGAGCCGGTTCGCACGATCGCCACGCTGCCCGAGATGTGGCCCTGAAGTGCAAGTGTCGCGGCGAATCGCCCCGATCGGCGCGCTTCAATCCGGTCGATGATGCTGGCATCGGGCCAGCAGCGCTGCACATATCCGAACGTATCCGCCCGCACCCGCGGCGGCTTTCCCCCCACCGGAGTAAGTTTCGCCTTCAGGAAGTCCCCGAGCTGATCGCCCAGCGCGCCGCTGCCCGACAGTTGAACGTTGCCGTGCGCATCAACCTGCCCGTTCTTGATGAGGCTCGCGGCGATGGGTTTGCCCTCGCGATCACAGATACCCTCGCTCACGACGATGTGACACCGGCCCTTGACGCTGTAGATCGAATCGACATCGGCGACGAAACGTTCCATGTCGAAGGGAACCTCGGGGCAGTAAATGAGTTGCGGTCCATCGGTCGAAGCAGTAGGCACTGAGTCGTCGAGGGCGCGGTCGCGCCGCCGGGCCAAAGCGCTCGCGCCGGTAAGAAAGCCCGCGTGGCGGCCCATGACGACATTGATCTTGATCCCCGGCAGCGAGATGTTGTCCATGAAATCGGCCATGCACGCCATCGCGACAAAGCGCGCAGCGCTCGGAAAGCCGGGCGTGTGGTCGTTCTCCATCAGGTCGTTGTCAACGGTCTTGGGAACGTGGAAGCACCGCATGTCATAGCCGGTGCTTTGGGCCATCTCGCTGATGATGCGGCAGGTATCGGAACTGTCATTGCCACCAATATAGAAAAAGTAACGGGCTTTGAGTTTCTTGCAGGATTCGAGGACTCGCTCGCAATACGCCGCATCAGGCTTGTCGCGCGTGCTGCCCAGCGCCGCGGAGGGCGTGAGGGCGAGGTTGTCCAGTTTGTCCTGATGCATGGCCGTGCAATCGACGACTTCGCCCTTGGTCAGGCCCTTGACCCCGTGCCGCATCCCCAGGATTCTGTCGATGTGGCCCGAGGCGAAGAGGCCCATGCGCAGCCCTTCAATCACGCCGACAAGGGACTGATTGATGACGGCTGTGGGTCCGCCGGATTGGCCGATCAGGGCGGCGCCGCGGGGAAGGGAACTCAGGCTGGTTTGGTCTTGCATGGTTTCGATGGCTCAAACGGCGCGGCAGAATGAAAATGTGGGCCTAGAGCCTACGCACGCGGCGGATGAGGTGCCAAGTTTTTCCAGGAAAAGTGGTTGCTTGTAACCGTTTCAGCCGTAAACCTGTCGCTCAATAACTGCACTCGCCTTACCCGCCACGGCGCGTGCATCAGAAGAAAGTTCGGGGCTGCCCTCGCAGCATCCACAGCAAGGAATGTGTATCCAGCAGAACCCTCACTCCATGTACTCCCGAAAGTCCTCCACGGGCTCATCGAAGTCCGGCGCGATGTACGTAACGATGTCCTTGCCCCAGCCCAGGCGCTGCGGCGGTTCCTCGGCGGCTACCGACCCATTCGCCACCGTCCCATTGCCGCCCACCCCCACCCCCACCGCAACCGCAATCATCCGCGCAACCGGGTGCCCATCGCGCGTAATGACCACATCCTCCCCGGCGGTAGATCGCGCGATCATCGCCTCCAACTGGGTCTTGGCTTGTTCAACCGTGATTGTCATGTGAATAGTACCGGGATTGTTCGTCTGACCTTCTCCGAGCCGCACCGGTTGGCCCTTCCGTGATACCATTGCTCGAACGCAACCCGAGGCACCTCATGATCTCATCTGCCACCTCGGAAATCTACGTAGAACGCGAAGAGCGAGAACTCATCCCGTCGGATCGTCCCCTCGCGCCGTTCATCTCTGTCAATCCGGGACGGATGCACGGCGAGCCCTGTTTCACAGGCACAAGGATTCCGATTCAAACGCTTTTCGATCCTGTTGAAGGCGACGATCCAATGAGCGAGTTTCTTACGGACTTTCCGGATGTGTCCAAAGAGATGGCCGTCGCGGTCTTTGGCTTGGCTTCTCGCGGGCTTTTGCGCTTTCTCCGAGAGGAGCAAGAGCTTGTACCCGCGGAGAGTCCGTGCTTCAAGGGAACGCGCGTGCCAACTCAGATGCTGTTCGACCATGTGACAACCGGCGATCCGCTCAGCGCGTTTCTTCAACGGTTCCCCGATGTTTCGCGCGAGCAGGCGCTAGGGGTGGTTATTCTCAGCCGCGGGTTTCTGAAAGGGCTTCGGCGCTTGTGAGGAGCCTTCTCGATAACCGTATCAAAGTTCAAGCAAACCGCCGTTCCGTGCGCCCAGATTTGTGCCTCCATAAACCGGCGCTCGCCGCCGGACCTCTGAACGCATAAGATTCTTTATGCTTGATTGGACCCAATGCCAGGCTGTGGAGCGGATTCCCGGAAAGGTCGGGGGCGTGTGGCTGTTCAAAGGCACTCGGGTTCCGGTGAGGGCCCTCTTCGAAAACCTCGAAGGGGGAGCTCGCGTGGACGAGTTTCTTGAGTGGTTCCCCGGCGTTAAACGCGAACACGTTGAAGCTGTGCTTGCGCACGCCGAACGTAGCCTGGTGGCTTGAATCGCGTTTGGGAGTTTTGTAATAGCCGTGGCCCGCCATGAAAATCCTCTTTGATCAAGGCACCCCAGCCCCCCTTCGCAAGCGGCTCATCGGACACGATGTTGTCGTCGCGTACGAAATCGGATGGGACCGGTTGATCAACGGCGACTTGCTAGCCGCCGCCGAGACCGCTTTCGATGCCCTCATCACCACCGATCAGAACTGGGAGTATCAGCAGAATCTCGCGGGCCGACGGCTGGCGATTGTGGTGCTTCCGACCACAGATTGGCGGCGAATTCGCCGCCATGTCGCTATCGTGTCGGACGCGGTAAACTCGTTTGTTCCGGGGGCGTATGTAGTACTGGTTTTCCCCAGAAAGTTTTGAGTTCATTTCGCCCCATTCGCCTTCATCGCAATCCACCCAAGCACCCGCTTCTCCAGCACGGGCATGGGCAGCGCCCCGCCGCTCAGAATCAACTCGTGAAACGCCCGCAGATCAAACTTGTCTCCGAGGTTTTCCTGCGCCGCTTTGCGCAGGCCCGAGATCGTAAGTTCCCCCACCTTGTACGCGCACGCCTGACCCGGCCACGAGATATAGCGGTCCACTTCGCTCACCAGGTCAAGCTCGGTGCCCGCGGTGTTCTCCATCATGTACTTGATCGCGGCCTCGCGGGTCCAGCCTTGCGCGTGGATGCCGGTATCCACGACCAGGCGACACGCGCGCCAGATTTCATCCGAGAGTCGGCCGAAGTTGTCGTAGGGGTCGGCGTAGAAGCCCGTGAGGTTCGGAGCCGGCTTGGTGTCGTGATTAATTGTCCGCAGCCCCGTGCCGGGGTCCATCTCGAACCCAAGTTTTTCGCAGTAGAGCGCCCATCCTTCGATATAGGCCGTGTAACCCGAAAGCGTGCGGAAGGTATGAACCGAATCGAGCTCATCCGCGATAGAAAGTTGAAAGTGGTGGCCGGGAACCGCCTCGTGCATGGTGAGCGAGATCATGCCGTATTTGGGCCGCCGCGAAAGGTTCGAGGCGTTGACCATGAAGTAACCGGGCACCCCCGAGCGGATTGACCCTTGGTAGCAGTACGCCGCGGGGCTGGTGCTGGCGGCAAACTTGGGGATCGCACGCACGCCATACGTGTTCCGCGGCAGCGTCGTGAAAAGTTTGGGAAGTTCGGGGTCGATGCGCTTGCAGATGTCGCGATAGCCCGCAAGCATCTCCTCGGGATCGGTGAAGTAAAAACGCGGGTCGGTGCGGAGGTATTTCAAAAACCCCGCGAAAAGCTCATCATCGCTCGTGTAGTCGCCCCGCGGAAAATCGGTCTGTGCAATCGTTTCGAGCATGGTGTTGCGCAGCCGCGCGACTTCCTTCAGCCCCAGCGCGTGGATCACATCCGCCGATTTGTCCGTTGTGGTGTGAAACCGGAGCATGTGCCCGTACGCCGACTTGCCATCGACCCCCGTGCTGTACCCGATGGCGTCGCGGCACTTGGGGATGTATTCATCCTTCAGAAACGCCGCGAGCCGCGCGAACGCGGGCACGATCCCCTTTGCAATCGCCTCGCGGGCCTTCGCCGCGGCGGATTCATTCACAATGCCGGGCTTGCTGTACGGGCGGTAAAACGGGCTTTGCGTCGCATCCGCCGCGAACTCGCCCTGTCCTTGCGCGCTGCACGCCGCGACCACATGCTTGAGCACCTCCCGCGGCGGAGTCCTTCCCGCAGCCAGGCCCGCCCGCATCTGCCCGATCAACTGGTCGATCTGTACTGGCATCTTCTCAAGGCGGGCGGCGTAGTCGAGGAGGTGCTTGGGGCTTCGCATCGGCACCGTGTCCGACAACTGCGCGAGCCACACGTGCGGGCCATCCATCGCGTTGATGGGCATCTGCTCCAGGTGCAGCTCGATCCCGTGGACTGCAAGGGAGAGTTCATACTCGAGCAGATCGGCATCGAGGCGGTCATCATCGGTGAAGATCGCGCGGTCGATCTTCTTGACCCGGTCAAGGAACTCCGTCATGGCCGCGCCGCGGCGGGAATACGCGGCGGGCGATTCATCGCGGAGTTGATCGTTAAACCGCTCATCGCCGCGGGTGCTGGCCCATGTGGGATTTTCCCGCATCAGAAACTCGACGTATTCATCGAGAAGGGACAGGAGCGCACTATTGCGCATGACAACCTTCGCGGCGAGCGGGTTGGGCCGGCCGCTTCCAGCACCGGCGGCGGCTCCCCCCTTCGCAGGCTGGCCCTGCTGCTGGCCGGTGATGACGCGGACGCCGGGGGAGGCATCCTGGGCGCTCGCGGGCGCGAGGGCGAGGGCGAGAAGGCAGCCGGCGGCGAGAAGAGGGTGTTTGGCGGAAGGCATGGAGTAAGGATATGAGGCCCACACTGCCACGTATGAATCGCGACTTTCAGCGATTCATACGTGCGGTGGTGTCCCCATGCGCTCGCCCCAAAACTCGCCCCCGATACACGCATGAAGGCGTTACCTCTCGGGCGCATCCGGGTGCAGCAGCTTGCCCCGCTCGCCGCCGGTCTTCTCAACCGATGTGGGGATCCGATTCTTGTTGGCCCACGCATCGTGGCGGATGCCGGTGACCTGCCAGGAGACTTTCACGTTGGGCTTGTCGGTTCGAATGGCGAAGTGATTGCCGCTGATCTCCGCATCGACGATGGCCTGGGCGAACTGGCCGATGACGGTGAGCTGGTAACGAAAATCCCGGTTGAGGGCCTCAAAGTAGTCGGGCAGCGTGATCGTCGCGTAACCCGCGGCATCGGTCACGATGTTGCCGTTATAGATGTTCATCATGTCGGGCGATTCAACGAACGAGTGGTAGAGGAACTTGTTCTGAGGGTCGAGGGGGTGGTCGATCTTGAACGAGCCGCCGCCCTTGGAGAGCGAGCCCACGACGCTCAGGTTGCCGCTGGGGTAGAGGATCATGCGATCAGCGGTGCCGCCGCCGCTGTCGGCATACCAGCGAAACTCGCCGCTGTTGGTGACGAACCGCATGAAGTTGCCGGGAACCTGGGAGTAGAGGCCCAGGTCCGAAGTGCCGGTGATGGCCGCTCCGCCGCGTTGGATAACGCCGTTGGTGAGGTTCATGCGACCGTTAACATCGAGCGCCTGGATGGGCGTGGTGGTGCCAATGCCGACGTTGCCCGCGAACGAGGTGATGCCGGGGGATGTGAACGCATTGGCGGCATTTTTGAGCGGGATGTTGGAAGAGAGTCGGGCATCGGCGAGCGTGCCGGCAACGATGTTGTTGGCGGCGGTGTAGAACGACGCGGCCTGACCGTTGAGTTGCGTGGAGTTGGCAGCGGTCGTGGCGGTGATGGCATTGCCGTTGAGCGCAGCGGTGATGGTGGCAGCGCTGAAGTTGCCCGATACGTCGCGCAGCACCAAGGCGTTGGCGGCGCTGGCGACGCTGCCGGAAGTCCGGGCGTTGGCAAGTATGCCGGACGTGATCTTCGAGGCATCCAAGTTGGGAATCTGAGCGGCCGACAGCACCCCGGTCGAGATGTTGCCGGCGTTGGTGTAGTACGCGGCGGGCTGACCATTGAGTTGCACTGCGTTCGCGGCCGTGGTCGCGGATGTGGCGTTCCCGCTCAGGGATGCCGAAATAATGTTGGCGGCGAAATCGCCGTTTGCATCTCGCAGCACGAGCGTGTCTGGCGTATTCAGATTGGTGCCGGTGGTGCGGGCATTGGGCAGAGTGCCGGTCGTAATCGTTCCTGCATCAAGACTCGGAATCTGAGACGCCGCCAATGTGCCCGTCGTGATCTTCGAGGCATCAAGGCCCGGGATCAGCGATGCGGCCAACGTGCCCGAGTCGATTTTAGAGGCATTGAGATTCGTAAGGCCCGCGCCCGAGGCGATAATCGGCTTGGAAGCGGCAATGGCCGGTGCGGCGCGGAGGGCAATGCACTGCTCATCACCGCACGCGACAGCGTTGTACCTCATACCGGCTGGCAACGGGGGAACGCTGATTTGCCCGGAGATGTCGCGTCCCCACGCAACGACCGCGCCATCGCTGCGGAGAGCAATGCTATGATACGCGCCACACGCCACGGCGGTGTACATCACGCCCGCTGGCAACGCCGGAACATTGCATTGGCCGCTGGTGTTGAGTCCCCACGCTGTGGCCGTTCCGTCGCTTCGCAGGGCAACGCTGTGCTTCCAACCACCCGCCACGGCCGTAAAGGTCACCCCGGCAGGCAACGATTGGCATCGTCGTAGAGCCGGAAGCGGATGTCGTACAACCCATCGACGGGCACGCCCGCGCTGGCCAGTTCGCCCTGGTAGGTAAAACTGGTTGAGAGCGGGGCGGGTTGGGCGAGAACGGAGA
>Ga0163144_10015563_pt1 | contig 15675 bp, 12 predicted proteins | sample OliLak19BULKMAT1_FD_123175 | JGI IMG/M metagenome (GOLD analysis project Ga0163144, IMG submission 123175) | Freshwater microbial mat bacterial communities from Lake Vanda, McMurdo Dry Valleys, Antarctica - Oligotrophic Lake LV.19.BULKMAT1 | ecosystem: Environmental > Aquatic > Freshwater >...
GGCTTGTTGGAGGGGACGCCGGCGCAGATCCTGTTCGACGCGCCCGACGCATTGCTGCGCTGCGATCCGACTGCCGGCCAGGTTCTCGCCGCATCGCGCCACGGGACGGATCGGGCGATGGTGGACAACCCCTGGCAGCTGCCAGGCGAGTTCGTCGTGGGGGCAGACGGGCGGATCGTCCATGCGCATCGCTACCAGTGGTGCGAGGACTACCCCGATGCTCGTGTCCATGTCGCCGCGATCAGGACGGCGGCTGGCACGCTCTGATGCCATGATGGTTTGATGGACGACCATCAGAAGGATCTTTCGTTCGACACACTCGCCGTCCACGCCGGTGCTGAACCAGACGAGCTGACTGGCGCGGTCGCGCCGCCGATCTACCAGACCTCCACGTTCCAGCAGGATGCGGTCGGCAAGCCGCGGCGCGGGTACGAGTACGCCCGTTCGCAGAACCCCACGCGCGAGCGCCTGGAGCGGGCCATCGCGGCGCTCGAGGGCGGTCGACACGGCTTCGCCTTCGCGTCAGGATCGGCGGCCACGGCGGCCATCGCAGAACTCGCCGGGCCGGGCGAAGAGGTCATCGTCGGCGACGACGTCTACGGCGGCACGTATCGATACCTTGAGCGGGTGCGCAAGCCCGGCGCCGGGATCACGACACAGTTCGTGGACCTCGCCAGCGGGATGGATGCGCTGTGGGAGGCGCTGTCGGAGCGAACGCGGTTGGTCTGGTTCGAGACGCCCACGAACCCGCTGCTCAAAGTGGTCGATATCGCGGCCGTCGCGGCAACGGTGGAGCGACGCGTCGCGGACGGTGGCCGGCGCCCGTTGATCGTGGTCGACAACACCTTTGCTTCGCCGGCCATCCAGCGGCCGTTGACCATGGGCGCGGACATCGTCTTTCACTCCGCGACCAAGTACCTCGCCGGCCACTCGGACACGATCCTGGGCGTGGCGGTCACGTCGGACGACGCCGTCGCGGAGCGGCTGCGCTTCCTGCAGAACGCGATGGGCGGCGTGCCCGGCCCGCTCGACTGCTTCCTGGTCCTGCGCGGTCTGCGCACGCTGCACGTGCGCGTCGAGCGGCATCAGGCGAACGCGACGGCCGTGGCCGCGTTTCTTCGCGATCGGACGGACGTGGCGTCGGTGAGCTACCCGGGTTTCGGGGGGATGGTCTCGTTCATCCCGACTCCCGGGGCCGCCGTTGACCGGCCGACCGCCGGCGACCGCGCGACCGCCGCCGAGCGCGCGACCGCCATCGCCGAAGCGACGCGTCTCTTTACCCTGGCCGAGTCGCTCGGGGGCGTCGAGTCGCTCATCGAGGTGCCCGCGGCGATGACCCACATGTCCGTGGCGGGCTCGCCGCTCGAGGTCGATCCCGCGCTCGTCCGCCTGTCCGTCGGGATCGAGGGGATCGACGACCTCATTGCGGACCTGCGCCAGGCGCTCGACCGGGCGTAGCGGACTGACCGAACGCGCGGACTGTCGTCACGGGCACCGCAACCTCGCCGCAACCTCCCCGCAACATCGTGGTACCCTACCGGCCAAGCGCGACTGTGGAAGCCGACTCCCGCTACCGACGCCGGGCCACTGCCTGACGAATGGTGCGCTACGCGCGGCCGGTCGATCCGTGTTGTGATCGCCCGTGCCGAGGAGTCCCCACAGAATGGCCACCACATCGCCATCCCGTCCCGACCTGCACCCGACCGGCGTCGGACCCCGTACCCGTCCACCGATCGGTCGGCGCGTGCGCGCGAACCTGCCGACCGCCGAGCTCGTGGAGGATGCGATCCGGGCCGGCGAGGGCGTCCTGGCCGCGGACGGACCGCTGGTCGTGCGGACGGGCAAGCACACCGGCCGGAGCCCCCAGGACAAGTTCATCGTCGACGAGCCGTCCAGCCGCGACAAGATCTGGTGGGGCCAGGTCAATCGACCCATCAGCCAGGCGCACTACGACCGGCTACGCGCCCGCCTGGTCGCGTATTGCGCGGAGCGCGACCTGTACGCACAGGACTGCCTGATCGGGGCGGACCCGTCGCATCAGCGCCGCCTGCGAGTGATGACCGAGACCGCCTGGGCCAGCATCTTCGCCAGGAACCTGTTCCGCCGACCCGCCCCGGAACAGCTCGACGGCTTCCGGCCGAACTTCACGATCCTGTGCGTGCCGTCGTTCCAGGCGGACCCCTCCACGGAGGGCACCCGCTCGGGCACGGCCATCCTGCTGGACCTCGCCCGGATGGAGATCATCATCGTCGGCACGGAGTACGCCGGCGAGATCAAGAAGGGCGCCTTCACGGTCATGAATTACCTCATGCCGGACGAGGGCGTGCTGCCCATGCACAGCTCCGTCAACGTCGGCCCGAAGGGCGATTCGGTCGTCTTCTTCGGCCTCAGCGGGACGGGCAAGACGACCCTCTCCGCGGATCCCGAGCGCAGCCTCATCGGCGACGACGAACACGGCTGGAGCGACGACGGCCTGTTCAACTTCGAGGGTGGCTGTTACGCCAAGACGATCCGCCTCTCCCCGATGTATGAGCCGGACATCTTCCAGACCACGCGCCGCTTCGGCACGGTCCTGGAGAACGTGGACCTGGATCCCGGGACGCGCGAACTGGACCTGGACTCGGAGCGGTTCACGGAGAACACGCGGGGCGCCTACCCGCTCCAGTTCATCGGCAACGCGGACCCGACCGGGATGACCGTGCAGCCGCGGACCGTGATCCTGCTGACGGCCGATGCGTTCGGCGTACTGCCCCCGATCGCGCGTCTCACCCCTGCCCAGGCCGCGTACCACTTCATCAGCGGCTACACGGCCAAGCTCGCCGGAACGGAAGTCGGGGTCAAGGAGCCCAACGCCACGTTCAGTGCCTGTTTCGGGGCGCCGTTCATGCCGCGCCATCCGGGCGAGTACGCGGCGATGCTGACCGAGCGCCTGGCCCGCCAGGGGGCCACGGTCTGGCTGGTGAATACCGGCTGGACGGGCGGGCCGTACGGCACCGGCGAGCGCATGGACATCGCGAGCACCCGTTCCATGGTTCGGGCGGCGCTCGACGGGCGTCTCGCCGATGTGCCGATGCGTCGCGACCCGACCTTCCATGTCGAGGTGCCCACGAGTTGCCCGGACGTGGCGCCACGCTTCCTGGACCCGCGTTCCACGTGGGCAGATCCTGCGGCCTACGACGAAGCCGCCGCCCGACTGGCGACGATGTTCGAGACGAATTTCGCCGCCTACGCCGACGGTGTCAGCGACGACATCCGGGAGGCCGGGCCCAGGGTGCGCGGCTGACGGCTCCGGCCAGTCGCGGGCGACCGCGCGACCATCAACGTTCGTCCATCCCCCGGAAGGAGCACACCCGACCCATGGCTCGCAACAAGGTCACCGTCATCGGCGCCGGCAATGTCGGTGCCACGACCGCCCAGCGCATCGCCGAGGCCGGCCTGGCCGACGTGGTCCTCGTGGATATCGTGGAAGGGCTGCCCCAGGGCAAGGGCCTGGATCTCGCCGAGGCGGCGCCGGTCGTGGGCCACGACGCCCGGATCCTTGGGACCAACGACTACGCCGATACCGCCGGCAGTGACATCATCGTCGTGACCTCCGGCCTCGCCCGCCAACCCGGGATGAGTCGTGACGACCTCCTGGCCAAGAACGCGGGCATCGTCCGCGCGGTGGTGTCCGCAGCCGCCGAGCACTCGCCGGACGCGATCCTGATCGTCGTCACCAACCCGCTGGACGCGATGTGCCACGTCGCGATGGCGGCGTCCGGCTTCCCGCGTGAGCGCGTGCTGGGCATGGCCGGGGTGCTGGACAGCGCTCGGTTCCGGACGTTCATCGCCCAGGAGCTCGGCGTCAGCGTGGCGGACACCCAGGCGTTCGTGCTGGGTGGCCACGGCGACACGATGGTCCCGCTGTCGCGCTATTCGACCGTGGCGGGCGTGCCGATCACGGAGCTGCTTTCGCCCGAGCGAGTCAAGGCGCTGGAGGAGCGGACCGCCAACGGCGGCGCCGAGGTCGTCGCCCTGCTCAAGACGGGTTCCGCCTTCTATGCGCCGGCCGCGTCGACGTTCGAAATGGTCGAGTCGATCCTGCTCGATCGCAAGCGCGTCCTCCCCTGCGCCGTCCAGCTCCAGGGCGAATTCGGCGTCCACGGGCTGTTCGTGGGCGTGCCCATCGTGCTCGGCCACGGTGGGATGGAGCGCGTCTTCGAGATCGCCCTGACGGCGGACGAGCGGACGGCCTTCGACGCCTCAGCCGCCGCCGTCCAGGAGCTGGTCGACAAACTTCCGGGCTGAGCCCAGAGGCCGACAGCGGTGCGTTCACGCACCGATATCCGCCACGAAGCAGCGATATCCGGAACTTTGCAAGGTGCAGGTTTCGCTGTGTTGGTACCCTCTTCGCTTCCTGACGGGCGTTCGGAGGAGTTCGCCCATACCCGCCCCGGCGTTGGGTGGAGCGTATGACTGAAGGGAGACTCATGGATCGGAGACTCTTCGTCGCCTTGACGGCGTCGATGCTATTGCTTGCAGCGATGCTGCCCGTGGCAGCGGTCGCCAAGGAGCCCTCGGGCTCCAGGGTCGCGACCTACATCGTCCAGATGGAGGCGGCCCCAGCCGTCGCGTACACCGGCGGGATCGATGGTCTGGCCGCCACGCAGCCGGCCAACGGCAAGAAGATCGACCCGGCCTCGGCCAAGGTCCAGAAGTACGTCGACTACCTCAAGGGCCGGCATGCCGCGGCGATCGCGAAGCTGGCCGGCGCCATCAAGATCTACGACTACGTGTACACGTTCAACGGCTTTGCGGCGCGGATGACCGGCTCACAGGCAGCCCAGCTCGAGAAGACCCCGGGCGTGGCGGCCGTCAGCAAAGACCGACTCAACAAGCTCGATACGTCGACGACCCCGACCTTCCTGGGCCTTGACGCGGCGGATGGCCTTTGGAGCCAGCTCGGGGGCGTAGGAAGTGCGGGCGAGGACGTCATCGTTGGCGTCGTGGATAGCGGCATCTGGCCCGAGCACCCGAGCTTCTCCGACCAGACGGACCTCAAGTTCCGAAAGGGCTCCAGCGGGAAGCGCCTGCTCGCCTACGACGCACCGCCCGTCGGGTGGAGTGGTACCTGCCAGTCCGGCGAGCAGTTCTCGCAGGACATGTGCACGAACAAGCTGATCGGCGCCCGCTACTACCTGAGCGGCTTCGGCCACTTTGGGATCGTCAAGAACGACTACAAGTCACCGCGCGACCACGACAGCCACGGCAGCCACACCGCCAGCACAGCGGCCGGCAACTTTGGCGTGCAGGCGACCGGTGTCGCGGCCCCGTTCGGCAAGATCAGCGGCATGGCGCCGCGCGCCCGCATCGCCGCGTACAAGGTCTGCTGGAATGGCGATGACGGCGGCTGCACCGGCTCGGACAGCGTCGCCGCGATCGACCAGGCCGTCGCGGACGGCGTGGATGTCATCAACTTCTCCATCAGCGGGACGAGCGCGAACTTCCTTGACCCGGTCGAAGTAGCCTTCTTGTTCGCAGCGGATGCCGGTGTCTTCGTCGCCGCCTCCGCCGGGAACAGTGGTGAAGCAGCTTCGACCGTCAATCACCCGAGCCCGTGGCTCACGACGGTCGCCGCCAGCACGCACTCCCGTGCCTCGGAGGCCACCCTTACGCTCGGTAATGGGGAGACCTACACTGGCGCTTCGTCCAACCTGTCTTCGACGACCGGCTCGGTCGTGCTCTCGACGGCATCCGGGTTTGCCGGGGCCGACGCCACGCACGTTCGGCTCTGCGTTCCGGGCACGCTTGACCCGGCCAAGGTGACCGGCAAGATCGTCGTCTGCGACCGAGGCGTCATCGCCCGGGTCGACAAGAGCCGCGCCGTCAAGCAGGCGGGCGGCATCGGGATGATCCTCGCCAACCCGAGCGCGGACTCGCTCAACGCGGATCTGCATTTCGTTCCCACCATCCACATCGACCACGTTGCCGGCGCAGCCGTCAAGGCGTACGTCACCTCGGCGGGAACCGCCGCCACCGCGACCATCGGCGCGGTCTCCGGTGCGGCCCCCGCCCCGAAGATGGCGGCGTTCTCGTCACGCGGACCGAGCCTCGGTGCCGGCGGCGACCTCCTCAAACCTGACCTGACAGCGCCGGGCGTGGATGTCCTGGCAGCGGTCTCGCCCGATAGCGGGCGCGAGTTCGATCTGCTGAGCGGCACCTCGATGTCCAGCCCGCACGTCGCGGGTCTGGGTGCGCTGCTGACAGACGCCCATCCGACTTGGAGCCCGGCGGCGATCAAGTCCGCGCTGATGACCAGCGCCTACGACACGATCGACGCCGCGAACGATCCGTTCGCGCAGGGCGCCGGCCATGTCCGGCCCAACAGCGCGGTCAACCCCGGCCTCGTCTACGACGCTGGCTTCAGTGACTTCGTCAACTTCCTCAAGGGTCAGGGGCTTTGCGGTTGCCCGGCGGCCGTCGCAATCGACGCCAGCGATCTCAACCTCGCCTCGATCGCCATCGGTGACCTGGCCGGCGTTCAGACGGTGACCCGCATGGTGACAAACGTCGGGGGAGCCTCGGCCACCTACACCGCCTCGGTCGTCGAGCCGGCCGGTATCGATGTTCAAGTCTCCCCTAGCTCCCTGACGTTCGCCGCCGGCGAGACGAAGACCTTCACCGTGACGATCACCCGGGAGACTGCCGCGTTCGGCACGTACCAGTCCGGATCGCTGACTTGGGTCAATGGAACGCGAACGGTTCGCAGCCCGATCGTCGTCCGAGCCGTCGGCATCGCCGCTCCCGCAACGTTCAGTGGCACCGGTGCGGCCGGCACGACCACTTTCGAAGCCCGTTCGGGCTTCACCGGTACGCTCAGCTTCTCGGCTCGCGGCCTTGCGCCCGCAGCCACGGCGACGGGCAGCGTCGCCGATGACCCGACCAACACGTTTGCCGTGGATGGCGCGGGAGTCAGTGCCCACACGGTCACCGTCCCAGCTGACACGACGTATGCGCGGTTCTCCCTGTTCGATGCAAATGTCGGGCCTGGGACTGGTCATGACCTTGACCTGTACGTCTACAAAGGCGACACACTCATCGACTCCAGCGAAACCGTCACATCGCGGGAAGAGGTCAACCTCGTTGATCCGCCAGCGGGTGATTACACGGTCTACGTTCATGGCTGGCAGACGGCCGGCGGGGTGACCGCCAACTACACCCTCTTCTCGTGGTCGCTCGGCGCCTCCGGTGCCGGGACGTACCTCACGTTGCCGGCACCGCGAGCGGTGACCGCGGGTACTAATACCACCGTAGCCGTCAGTTGGAGCGGCCTTGCGACCGCGAACAAGTACCTCGGCATCCTCGACTACAGCGACGGCACCAACGCCGTGGGTTCGACCGTCCTGAGGATCGACGTTCCGTAACCCATCAACCACACAGCGTCACAGGAGACCCCCGGCACCGCCGGGGGTCTCTCGATTCGCGTCACCGCCGTCAGGGCCGCTCGCAGAGTCGGAAGTCGCCCGGCCCCCGTACCCGGTAGTCCAGGGTCCCCTCGCCTGCCTGCACGATGATCTGGAACCCGCTGACGAGGGCCTGCGTGTAGCCCATCCCGGGCTGCGGACAGCCGAGCGATCCGTCCGTCCATTCGACGGCTGTCGCGCTCACGACGGTCACCGCGGCGGGATCCACGCCGACGCGCTCTGCCGCATCTGCAACCACGGGGTCGAGCACGTCCCGAGGCGGCTGTTGCTGACCCCCAGAAGGAGGTTCCGAGCTTGCAGACGACCCTCCCGAACCCGACTCGGCGGAACACGCCAAGGTCAGGATGGCGACCATCGGGACCAGGAGAAGTCGCGATCGCATCTCCGCATCGTACTCGCCACTCCGCTCGTGAGGCGCAATGCCGATCAGCGCGCGATCGCGACCAGCGTGGGAACATCGACGGGATCCATCAGCGCGGCGCGCTCGCGCGAGCGCTCCACCGTGCGCATCAGGGCGAGTCGATAGGTCGCGTCCGTCTCGGGGAGGGGCGCCTCGTCGATCTCGCGGGCGAGCACGTCGCGGACGCGCCGGTACTGGCGGACGACCTGGGCCCGTGAGCCGGTCAGCCCGTGGATGGCGATGAGCACGGCGTGGGCCTCCTCGCGGAGCGGGTCGCGCAGGACGAGTCGCTCGGCCGCCAGGCGGGCGCGAGCGATGTCCCCGCCGGCCAACCGTCGCGTGGCCACGGCGGCCAGGGCGTCCTCATAGCGGTCCGCCAGACGCTCCCGCTCGGCGGCGAAGCAATCGTGACCCAGACTCTCGGCGAGGTCGCCGCCATACAGCGCCACGGCCTGCTCTGGGCCGCACACGGGGTCGTCCGTGCAATGCTCGAAGGCATCGACGTCCAGCGCCGCGACCACCTCCGGCCGCAGCCCCAGTGATTCCGCGTCCGCCTCCAGGACAGCGTCGGGATCCACGCCCGCCGTCGCGAGCGCATGGCGAAGCTGGTAGAGCGCCTGCCGGAGCGGACCGGTCGAGATGGCCGTGGAATCCGGCCACAGGTCGGCGGCGATCGCCTCGCGGGTCCGCGGCCGACGGGTCAACGCAAGGAGCGTGAAGAGCGCCTGGGCGTGGCGCCCCGGGAGCCGCACCTCACCACCGGCCGTCGTCTGGATCGCGAACCGACCAAGCAGGACGATGGCAAGTCGCGGCGCGGTGGCCGCGATCCGGTCCGACACGATCCGGTCCAACACGTCGATTCCCAGCTGTCGAAGCGTCCGGTGCTGTCACAGCGTCCGGCCCGTCCCCCCATGAGCCGGACGCCGGGACGAGGATCGAATGGCCCCCAGGCCCTCCGATCGCCCCCAATACGACCAGTGCGTCCCCACGCAACCAGTCGATCGACAATCATCGTGTCGCCCATGGGACAGTCCGCCCACGTGTAATGCGACACTGCAAGTGTCGGCCAGCCGACACCAGTCGCTTCGGTACACTGCCCGGGCCGTGCCGACCGCCGTCATCACCTTTGCCTTCGACCCTCTTGTGCGCCTGTTCGGCGAACTGGTCGTGCGCTGGCAGACCGTCGCCCTTGCCGCGGCCATCGCCGCCGTCCTGGTTCTCGTCAGCCTCATCGCACGCCAGCGCGGGCTGCGAGTCGACGACCTCCTGTCGATCACCATCGGCGCGGTGCCGGGCGCTGTCATCGCCGGTCGGCTTGGGTACCTGATCCTGCATCCAGAGGCCTTTGCGGCTGGTCCGGCCAGCTTCGTCGATCCAGCCGTCGGCGGGCTGGAACTCGGCACCGGGGTGATCGGCGGGGTCCTCACGGCGGCATATGTCGGGACGCTGCTGGGCGCCTCGGTTCGTGCCTGGGCCCATCTCGCGGCGATCCCGGCGCTCATCGCGATCGGCGCGGGCAAGCTTGCCATGGTGCTCGGTGGCAGCGGCCAGGGACTGCCCTCCGACCTGTCCTGGGCGACGGCGTACGTCGGTTCCGGTCCATGGAGTTCCCTGGCTCCGGATCTGCCGTCGCATCCTTCCCAGGCGTACGAGGGGATCGCCGTCCTGATCCTGGCGGCTCTTCTCGCGCTTCTGGCGTCCACCGGGGCATTCAGGAAGCGGGATGGCCGGCTGTTGCTCCTGGCCGTGGCGGGCTGGGCGTTCCTGCGCGCGGCGGTGTCCACGACCTGGCGTGATCCTGTCCTGGGCGGGCCGCTGCCGGTCGGCGGATGGCTATCCGTCGTCATCGGCCTGGCCTGCCTGGGCCTGGCTGTCGCGGTGACGGTCCGTGGCCCGGGACGAGCTACCGGTGACGGATCCGCCGGGCGGACCGGGGACGAACCTGCCTGGCCGGACCCGACGACGCGTCCGCAGTTCTGAGGGCCGAGAGTTCTGAGGGCCGAGCCGGCGACGGAGGCAGGCCCGCCGGTGGGGTATCGTGGCGCGACGACACCTGACGCCTACCGACGCCAGCCGACACCAACCGACGCTCACGAGGTCCCACCATGACGTCCGTCGCTGAACGCGAGACCGCGACCACCCCGACGCCCGGGCGGGTCAGCCACTGGATCGGCGGCCAGCTCGTGGCCGGCACGTCCGGTCGCGAGGGGCCGATCTACGACCCGGCCACCGGCGCGATCACCCGCTACGTCGACTTCGCCTCCGTCGCGGAGCTCGGGGCGGCCGTCGCCGAGGCCACGAGCGCCTACCCGGCCTGGCGAGCGACGTCGCTCAGCAAGCGCACGGACATCATGTTCCGCATCCGGAACCTCGTTGAGCAACACCGCCACGAGCTGGCCGCCCACCTGACCGCGGAACACGGCAAGGTCCCCTCGGACGCCCTGGGTGAGATCGCCCGCGGTCTCGAGAATCTCGAATTCGCGTGCGGCATCCCGAACCTGATCAAGGGCGGCTTCTCCGAGCAGGTCTCGACCGGCGTGGACGTCTACCAGATCCGCCAGCCGCTGGGTGTCGTGGCCGGGATCACCCCGTTCAACTTCCCGGCGATGGTGCCGATGTGGATGTTCGCGACGGCCATCGCGACCGGCAATACCTTCATCCTCAAGCCGTCGGAGAAGGATCCCTCGGCCGCCAACTTCATGGCTGAACTGCTCAGGGAGGCCGGTGTCCCGGCCGGTGTCTTCAATGTCGTCCACGGCGACAAGGTCGCGGTCGATGCCATCCTGGCCCACCAAGGCATCGCGGCCGTCTCGTTCGTGGGTTCCACACCGATCGCCCGCTACATCTACGAGACGGGCACCAAGGCAGGCAAGCGCGTGCAGGCCCTGGGCGGTGCCAAGAACCACATGATCGTGCTGCCCGATGCCGACATCGAGATGGCCGCGGATGCGGCGATCTCCGCGGGCTACGGTTCGGCCGGCGAGCGCTGCATGGCCATCGCCACGATCGTCGCGGTCGGCGACGTGGCAGACCCGCTGGTGGAAGCCATCAAGGCCCGGCTGCCCAGGGTCAAGGTCGGTCCAGGCTCCGACCCGTCGTCGGAGATGGGCCCGCTGGTCACGAAGCAGCATCGCGACAAGGTTGCGTCGTACCTGGACTCGTCCGCCGCGCAGGGCGCAACGGTCGTCGCCGACGGCCGCGAGCTGCCGCTGTACAAGGACTCGGATGGGTTCTTCCTGGGCGTCTCACTGATCGATCACGTCACGACGGAGATGGACGCCTATCGCGACGAGATCTTCGGCCCGGTGCTGACCGTGGTCCGGGTGGCGACCTACGACGAGGCAGTCACGCTCATCAACGACAACCCGTACGGCAACGGCACGGCCATCTTCACCCGCGACGGCGGCGCCGCCCGGCAGTTCCAGTTCGAGGTGAACGCAGGGATGGTCGGGATCAACGTGCCCATCCCGGTGCCGGTCGCGTACTACTCATTCGGCGGCTGGAAGAACTCGCTCTTCGGGGACCTGCACATGTATGGCCCGGAGGGGATCCAGTTCTACACGCGGGCCAAGATCGTGACCTCGCGTTGGCCGGACCCCGGAACCTCCAGGATCGACCTGGGCTTCCCACGCACGCGCTGAGGCGACCGACCTGATGAGCATCCTGGCGCCCACCTGGCGCCCTCGACCGACCCTGGCCGGCACGGACTACACGACCCAGGCCACCTATGACGAGGAGCGCGAACGAATCTGGTTCGGGGGCTGGGTCTGCATCGGTCGGGCGGCGGAGATACCGGAACCCGGCGACTACCTGGTCCGCGAGCTGGCGGGGGAATCGATCGTCGTCACCCGCAACCGCGGGGGCGAGGTCCGCGGGTTCTACAACGTGTGTGCTCATCGCGGGACGAAACTCCTGGACGAGACCGGGGCGGGCACGTGCGGGCACGTGTCCAAGGTCATCAAGTGCCCCTATCACGCCTGGTCATACGACCTGGACGGCCAGCTCGTCGGGACGCCCAACGTGGACGAGGACGAGGGCTTCGAGCGAGCGAACTACCCACTCCATGCGATCGGGGCGGAGGCCTACGCCGGTTTCCTGTTCGTGAACCTGGCGAAACCAGCCGAGCGCCGCCCGCTGTTCGAAAGCCTGCGCGAGGGGACGGAAAGCATCACCAACTTCGAGCGCTATCGGATGGACGAGCTGCGGGTCGGCGTTCGCATCGTCTACGAGGTCGCGGCGAACTGGAAGATCGTGGTCGAGAACTTCAACGAGTGCCTCCATTGCCCGACCATCCACCCGGAACTGGTCCAGGTCGTGCCGCTCTACCGGTTCGGCGAGGTATGGGACGGGGAGACGGGCGATGACGGCAACTGGATGGTCGACGGCGCGACATCGTTCACGAAGACCGGTCGATCGACGCTGCCGCCGTTCCCGGACCTGCGTCCCGACGACTACCGGATGTACTTCGGCACGTACCAGTTCCCGAACCTGATGCTCAATCTCCATCCGGATGCCGGTATGTCGTACATCGCGCTGCCGCGCGGGCCCGGCCACACGACGGTCGTGTCCGAGTACCTCTTCCGACCGGAGACGATCGCCGCGGCCGAGTTCGCTCCGGAACCTGTCGTGGAGTTGTGGGACCTCATCTCCAAGCAGGATTGGGCGGTCTGCGAACGAGCCCAGACCGGGGTCTCGTCACGGGCCTACCGGAGCGGCGTCTACCCACGGAAGGACCGCTTCCTGTTCGAATTCAACGAACGCTACCGTCGGGAGATGGGCCGCTCTCCGCTGGGCTGATCGCCCGCACGCCGCCCCGCGCCGTCGCGCGCCCCGACTCGCCAGCCCGAACCATCGCGCGCCCCGACTCGCCGCCCCGCGCCGGCGCCGACCCTGGCCGTCGCCCCCAGCCCCGACCCTGCGGCCGTCGATGCCCGCTGCATGGGCCAGGCACGCACAGTCGCGACCGACAAGCCTGCAGACATCACCGCTGTCGACATCCTTGCTCCGTGCATGGTCAATCGGGCCAGTTGCAGGCCACTAGCCCGGGGATCGGCGAAGTCGTCAGACCGATAAGCCCGGGTGAAGAGCGTGGTGCGACCATGCAGCGAGCACGGTCACGACCAAGGCCGTTGCCGGCTGGCGACTTGCCCCACCCGCACCCCCGCCCCACCCGCCTCGGATCGGAGCGCAGGACGACCGTGCCTAAATACCGACGCCAGGAACTCGTCGCCGAGGCCGCCCGGCGAAATCGAGAGCAGCTCGCGCGGCTCGGTGGTCGGCTCCGCGACGCTCGCCTGCGCCGGCGCATGACGCAGGCCACGCTCGGCGAGCGGGTCGGTGTGTCGCGATCCGCGGTGTCCGCGATGGAGCGTGGCCTCGGCGGCGGCCACACGATCGACGCATGGCAACGGCTCGCCGTAGCCCTTGGCATCCGCCTGGACGTGGACCTTGGCCGCGACCCGATCGAGGAGCCTGCCGACGCCGGTCACCTGAAGATCCAGGAACTGGTGCTGCGGCTGGGTCGACGGGCCGGCTATCGCGGTGGCTTCGAGGTTTCCACGCGCCCCGCCGATCCCAGCCGTTCGAGTGACGTGGGCCTTCGAGACGACCTCCACCGCCGGTTGACGCTCGTGGAGTGCTGGAATTCGATCGGCGACTTCGGCGCAGCGGCGAGATCGACGAACCGCAAGCTCGCTGAGGCGCGGGCATCGGCCATCGCGACCGGGGCCGGACGTCCTTACCGCGTCGCCGGCTGCTGGGTCGTTCGCGCCACGGCTCGCAACCGGGCGTTGGTGCGCCGATATCCGGAGATCATCTCCGCGATGTTCCCGGGATCGTCGCTGGGCTGGGTCCGGGCGCTCACGCTTGGCACGGACCCGCCGACGGCGTCCGGCCTGGTGTGGTGCGACGTCGCGGCGACGAGGCTGTTCGCCTGGCGGCGCTGATATGTCGATGCAAGCGGGTCGGCGCCCGCTGCGAGGTCAGACCATCGACCGGGAGCGCACCATCGAGGCCCAGACAGCCGAGGAGGCCCGCTCATGACCGATTACGAGCGAATCACGACCCGCGAGTCGACCACCGCCGATCCCGTCGATCCCGTCGCCGACCCCGTTTCATCGCCGGCCCATCCGAATGAGCCCGTGGCGGCCCCACCGGTCCAGGCGACGGCCGTGCGCACGACAGAACGTGCCTACGCCCCGGCCGGACCCAGCGGCCTGACCACGACGGCGCGTGTCGTCACCTTCCTGTTCGGTATCCTCCAGGCGGCCCTGATCCTGCGGATCATCCTGCTCCTCCTGGTGGCCAACCAGGGCAACGACGTCGTCGGCCTGATCCTTGGCATCACCGACCCGTTCGTCGAGCCCTTCCGCGGCATGTTCGCGATCGATCGAGTGACGGCCGACAGCGGCTCCAAGTTCGACATCGCGGCGCTCGTCGCGCTCGTCGGCTGGACCCTCATCGAGGCCCTGATCCTGGCCGGTCTGCGCATCTTCAGCCGGCGCCCTGCCGAGGTCGTCTAGCCCCGACCAGGTCGTCTAGCCCCACTGAGTCGCACAGCTCCATCGGACACGGGTTCGGTTCGGGCCAGATCGGCCACGGAGCGAACCGCCCGGGCGAGGTCGGCGATGTCGCCTGGCCCGGTCCCGCAGCAACCACCGAGCCAACCGGCGCCCAGCGCTGCCCATCCGACCACCCGGTCAGTGTCGAACGGCCCTACCGGGTCGTCCGCGAGCCATCGTCGGGTCGATGCGTCCCATCGGTCCCCGCCGTTGGGATAGGCGATGAGGGGCACGTCCGTCGCCTCGGCGGCCGCGGTGAGCAATGACGGCAGGAAGCGCGGCGCCGTGCAATTGACGCCGACCGCCACCACGCCAGCGATCCCGTTCGTGACGGCGACCGCCTCCGCGATGGGTTCGCCGGCGGCCGTGGTCAGACCGTCCCGGCACTGGTAGGACAGCCAGCCGGTCGCCCCCAGTTCGTCCAGCATCGCGACGAGCACCTCGGCTTCGCGGATGGTCGGGATCGTCTCCATCGCCAGGACATCCGCACCGGCCTCCAGCAGGTACTCCATTCGCGGGGCATGGACCTCGCGAAGGGCCGCCGGGCCCGGGTCGTAGTCGCCGCGGTACTCCGACCCGTCGGCGAGCATGGCCCCATACGGCCCCACGGACCCGGCCACGAGCAAGCCGACGGTCGGGAGAGTCGACTCGTCAGCGAAGCGCTCCCTGGCCGATCGTGCGAGAAGGACGCTCCGGCGGATCGCCGCCAGCGCGGCCGGTCGGTCCAGCCCTGCGGCCAGGAAGCCTGGGATCGTCGCCTGGTAACTGGCAGTGGTGGCCACTTGGGCCCCGGCGCGGTAGTAGGCGAGATGGACATCCTCGATGGCGCCCGGGTCGGTCATCAACAGGCGCGCGGACCACAGGCCGTCGGACAGGTCGTGGCCGCGCGCCTCCAGCTCCGTTGCGAGGCCGCCATCCAGGATGACCGTCATCGCGCCACCAAGCGCGGTCGCGGCCCCGACCGCGCGCCCAGCCGATGGCGCCCGACGGCGACGATCGTGATGTCGTCGGCGGGCTCAGCTCCCACGGCGAATCGCGACACGGATTCGCTGATCTCCCGAACGAGATCGTGGGCCGTTCCGCCGCGGCCGCGCTCGACCGCGTGCAGGAGCCGAGCGTCATCGAACCGCTCGCCGGTCGGGGAGCGGGCGTCGGTGACGCCGTCCGTGTAGAACAGGACCATATCGCCGGGGGCCATGAACGCCTCCACCTCCGGCACATCGAGGGCCCCGAACGCCCCGAGCAGCGGCCC
>Ga0163144_10015564_pt1 | contig 15674 bp, 11 predicted proteins | sample OliLak19BULKMAT1_FD_123175 | JGI IMG/M metagenome (GOLD analysis project Ga0163144, IMG submission 123175) | Freshwater microbial mat bacterial communities from Lake Vanda, McMurdo Dry Valleys, Antarctica - Oligotrophic Lake LV.19.BULKMAT1 | ecosystem: Environmental > Aquatic > Freshwater >...
AAATAAATGAATGACATCCGCACCCTACGAAAGTGTCAGTGTTGCTTGTGATAGGTCGATTCCAATAGAGAAATGAGCTCAATACAAACTATAATATTAATAAAACATCAACGTTGTAGTATACAAATAAATGAATGACATCGGCTGGTGATTTTTATATCTTGTAAGGGCAGTCGCAGTCACATCCACAAAGCCTGTTAGAACAAGTGAATTGTAGCCCATCAAGACTGCAAAGGTTTGAAGCCAGAGTTCCAGATAGCTTGGTATCTTCAAGATAGAGCTTGGCCAGGGAATTCAATTCACTTAACCCTGCTGGAACCGGTCCTGAGAGGTCCGTGGCGGACAACCACACTTCTTCTACGTTGTTCCAGTTGGCAATTCCTTCCGGTATTGTTCCTACTAACTTTGGGTTCATGCACATATCAAAGACTTTCATCTGGGAGAGAGCACCAATCTCATTTGGTATTGGCCCTGCGAAAGCATTTTCCCAACCAGAAAAATACTCCAGGTGTGTCAACAAACCAATCTCTGAGGGCAAGGACTCAAACATGTTGAGCTCTACAAACAAGGACTTGAGTCTCTGTGATAGAATTCCGATTTCGGGCGGTATCGCTCCCGTCATTCGGTTTCTGGATACATCGAGTACCTCAAGCTCCCAGAGCTGACCTAGTTGCATTGGCATGGTGGCTGTAAGCATGTTGTCTGACAAGAGCAAGTCGTTCATCCTCAGTAGCCAGCCGAACTCTGGAGGGATGGGACCATTCAGCATATTGGAAGACAAAGCAAGCTTTCGGAGCCAAACTAGATTTCCAACCTCTGATGGGATGGCACCTTCTAGATAATTGAAGTTGATGGAAAGGGACTCCAGCTTATCGAGCAAGCCCACTTCCGATGCAAGATTGCCAACAAATGTGTTGTTGTCAAGGTCGATATACGTTAGATGGGTCAGATTAGACATGGCTGAAAAAGGGAATTCCCCAGTGAGGGCATTCGTGTTGAGATTCAACTTTTCTAACATGCTGAGCTGGCCAATGGATGCAGGAACCTCCCCGCTGAAGGCGTTGCCGTCCAAATATAGGTAGACCAAAGAACTGAGACGACCAAGTTCGATTGGAATAGTGCTGGAAAACACATTGTTGCTTAAATGTAGTAGCTGCAATTTAGAGAGATCACCTATTTCAGGGGGGAGCGACCCGCCAAGGTTGTTGCGAATCAAGTTCAGCACCTTCAGATTCTTCATTTTTGATATCTCAGTTGGGATGGGTCCACCAAGTTTGTTTTTGTAAGCATAGAACTTCTCCAGTTCTTGCAGTTGCCCTAACTGTCCTGGCAGGGGTCCTACGAGCGAATTATCAGAAAGGACCAGATTTCGTAGCTCGTTGCACATACCGAGTTCTGTTGGGATTATCCCGGAAAGAAGATTCCAGTCTAATCTTAAATTCTCAAGGCGAGCGAGCTGGCCAATTGACGAGGGAATGACACCTGTCAATTGGTTCATGGACCAATCCAAGGTTTTCAAGTTTGTCATTAAACCTATTTCGGTTGGAATGGAACTTGAAAAAGAATTTGAATGCACTTGCATTTCAAAAAGTTTGGTGAAATTTCCAACCGGAATGCTCCCAGTCATTTTGTTATGAAAGACGTTGAATGTTCGAAGTTCCGTAAGCTCGGTGCTAAACTGCTCCGGTAGAGAACCGGTAATTCGATTACCTGCGAGATTTAAGTTTTCCAAGGAGGACAACAGCGCCACTTCAGCTGGAATACTTCCCTGTAGTAGATTGGTGGAAAGGACTAGTGACTTATATGTCTCTCCATCCTCATGACAGACCGTCTGGTTGCCATAAAAGGTGGCAGTGGAAAACCAGTCGCACTCATGGACAGAATAATTTAGCCAGTGATCGCTATTGGCCCAAGAAGAGCCATTGGTGGCATAGTAAAGTGTCGCAAGAGCAAGCTTTTGTTCAATTTGGTGTGCATAGTACGTGTCAAATGCCGGGTCACTTTTTACCCATGTAAGGGCTTGCGCCTGAGGCGACTGCGGATCTGACAAGATGGAAACAATAGTTTGGTTTGGGAGTTGATCAAGCTCGAACTCATAGAAGTCCTTGTTTTTCGATGTCACGATAGCTTTTGTCAACTCGCTGTCTTGGTGGTTTTTAGATCGGAGATAAAAAACTAGCCCCGTCGCAACTGACAGTATCACAAAGAGGAAAATGCAAAAGGATAGCATCACTCTTCGCAGCTCACCTGCTCTATTATCCGAAGCCCCTGAATAAGATCCGGAATAAGTTTCGTTCAAAAATTCTGACTCAAACTTAATTTCCTCCCTCTTCTGTGTGGCCGATTGGACATGAAATCTCACATGCCGCCCACGTACTCGTTTGGGTTTCTGTAAAAGGCCGGGTTTGCTATCTGGATCTTCGCAGCTATATGAGCTAAAAGACACCTCCACGCCGTCCGGACCAGGACGAGCTTCCTCGACCACATCCTCTTCGTTACTGTCGCATTGCATATGTTGTTCCTGCTGGTTCTGTGGAGATCCTCTTTCCAACTTATTAAATACGTCGGAAGCAGCTTCATCGTCCGCACTAACATCTGTCGGCGCCAGTTGAAGTTCCTGGGCCGAAGCATTCGCCTCCACTTCTGCTTCTTCTTCGATAACGTTAATCAGCGGAAATTTGGGTTCTTCAATTCGTGAAAAAACATCCGAGTCGGCGGATGGTGCTACTTGCAGCTCGATGGCACTGTAGAGTGCAGAACCAACAAGGGAAGAACCTTCGTCCTTTTGTTGCCCCTGTGGCGGCTTTTGTTGTTCCTGTGGTTCCTCTGCTATCGTCTGGCAGCTTTGTGGGGCTGGTTTCAGCATAGTCTGCTCTTTCTGTTGAGCACAGTTGCACGCGACTCCTTTTTGAGCGCAGATGCACATGGCGCTGTTTTGCTCTTTGGCGAAGACGTCTAACGTGCTGGCAGACAAAGGGGTGTAGCGGTTTTGGATACTTTCTCCGCCTGATGGGGTGATACTCGATCCTTGGGAGATGGAAAAGATGGGAAAACTGCTAGGAAAACTGCTAGTTCCGGTCCTCATTAATGGTGGCAACCCCCTATTGATAGCGGCAGTGCTCGATGTGGTGCCGATGCCGTTGTTGTTATCCTTACTATATGCAGAAGCAGAAGGAGTGGCACTGTTGTCCTTCTTGATGATCCCACTGGTGGTGCTACGAGTAGTAGCCGTGTCGAGAAGATTCTTGGTTTTCTTCTGCCTTCTTTCAGTGGTCTGGCGAAGTAACTCCTCGGCCGACATAGCATAACTAGCTAGAGAGCTTTGATGCTCCAACACATTCGCTTCTTTTTCGACAGCCCCTTTCTTTGACTTGAGAAACTGAGGTGTATGATTACTGCCGTGCCAACGAAAGGACATTGGACGGTAATCTTTAAATTCGATCCATTGCTTTTGCTTTTGTGGTTGGTAACTCTTTTGACTGGGCTGGATTGACGCTTCTTCGATGCTAAAGCAGCTTGGAGGAGAACGTAGGCCTTTGGTCGCTCTTGGAGTTGGCTTGAATCGCTCCTCCTCTTCTTGCGATGGCTCTATGGACGGTGGTCGTTTCCGATCACTATCTCGAGTGCTTCGGTCGCTTTCCGAGGGGAAACTTTTGGCAGTATTTTTAGACTCCGAAACTTCGATACTCAAGAAACGTTCTTCAGGATTATCACCATCCTTGGTATCTTGGTCATTCTTCTCTCTCTTCTTAGGTCTAGACAAACTAGACGAACTTTCGTTGCTTCTGACCCTGAAACTGCCATTCTCGGTCTCGGTCTCGACGATCGTGATATCTTGGCTACTACTCTCTTTCTTTTTGGACGACGAACTTAGGCTGCCATAGTTGCCATTCTTCCTCTTTCGATGACCAGTGTACATGCTGCTAACTAGTCCTTTTCAGATGATGCTGGATAGTTATTTGGTAGTGAAGCTCAAAAGGTTTGGGAGGTGCTGACTGGTTGGTTATTCAGTATCCCGTATGGTTGTTGGATGTTTACTGTTTAGCGCTGAAAAGAATAATTCCAGAAAAAGATGACTTGTGAGCGATAAACGTTGTTGAAGGCGGCTGACCATGCGTGATGGTGTATCTCGAAAAATGCTGTTACTGAAACGTGCAAACTGCCTTTGGACTCTCACATTCTCCTCAAAGCAGCACATCTTCACGATTATACATTTTATTCATTGCCTAACCTCCGTGTTACTGCATTAGTACAAGTGCTATGTGTTAGCTAGTGAGAGCCGGCAAGAAAGAACTAACTTTATGCTCATGTCAAGCATGGATGCAACCACCAGCTATCTATGATTTCTGGAAAATTAAAAACACATTGATCATGAAAGAAGACATCTTGGTTGCTTGACAGAGCAAAAGGTGAAACAAAATTGCCAGCATGTTGCAAAGTCTTTTCCAAGCTTTGCCAGAGTCATGCTTCCTAGAAAGCATGACATCAAATGAGAATGTGTGTGCTTGTAATTGTGAAAGCCAAGACTGAAGAAAATTTAGGAGAGAGTGATGACAGATGGAAACAAAATAATTTTTGTTTTGCTTGACTGGTGCAAAAAGTGTGGTTCGAAGACTCACAAACAAAAACTGACAGTGCAAAATGATCCCTGACAACAAAACACATGAAAGATTTTTTGCAAAAGTGATCGACACTGTTGATGATTTTTAACAATTCATTCGCCACGCCTCTCATCACAATGTTGTTTGCAATTGTCCGCGCATGCGTGGGCATCATCTTGCATGCCATGTTTGTTCAAGATTTTTTTTCAACACAAATTGTGTGGTTCTGCATTTCATTGCACCCCGTGAATGGTTGTTGACGAGCAACTTGTTGCTTTCTGTTGTGAAACAGAAGTTTCAGACAATGGAATTCCCAGTCAAACTCAACATGGTCACAAACTGGTAACCTATTTTAATCGCAACTGAGGGTGCCTTTACTGGGAAGGAGTTGCTTTTAGATAAGTTGTTGCTACTACTAGCTAGCTAGCAGCTCTACTAGCTAAGGCTAGCTACTCCTAGCTCTAGTAGTCTAGCTAGCTCCAGAGAAAAACTGAAAACAACAGCAAAAAGCAGAATTGTTGTTTGGAATGGCAGAGAAGATCGAGTGCACCAGTCATGTGGAAGGAGTCGATTGGCTGTCGATGACGTATTAATCTCACCCGGATGTTAATCTTTCGGTCATTTCCCTCCCTACGATAACCGGGATATTGGCTGACACTCGATGACCTTTTCTCAAATAAATCCACTGACTGGGTCCAACAGGTGCTTACCGGTAGCTTGACCATTCAATAGATAGACAGCAATAGAGAGAAGCACCTCATAAGCATCACCATCGGCAATCCAATCGCTTCGATCTCTCTCTCAAATTTGAGGATTATCTCGTGAGTTTAATACAATATCAACTAGCAACAAACAACAACAGCAGCAACATCATGAGTGACAACAGGAGCAAGAAGAGCAGCAAGTCTTCCAAGGAGAAGAAGATGAAGAAGTCGGGTGTCCGAACCAAGTTTTTGATCGAATCGCTTCGTCAAGAGTACTATGACTTGCGCTCTGAAAATGATATGCTTCGTAGCATCGTAGAAGAGCACCTTCCAAAAGATGTGGCTGGTCCTCTATTGGCGGAATGCTTTGATCCAACATCTGCAGCTTCCAAGGTTAGCTCGATTGATGATTTGGCCAGTAGGATGCCGGGAATGAAAGTGGATGATGGTGATGATTCGGACGATGAAGATGATGCCGTTGGATTCTAGAGATATCGTGCTTCTGCTACGGCTTTAGTGCGATGGAAACTCTGCGTTTTGGATTGAGTACCTTTTCTTATTATCATTAGTATTATTTCATGTGGTAGCAGTGTGTGCCTTCAAAATCACAAGAACACTACTTGATCAATCTTATTTATCAAATCGAGATGTGTTGTTGGTTGTTGAGCGTATTTGGGGTCAGGAGTAAGATGGCCGATGACTGGAAATAGGGTCATGCTTTCTGATGTGGACTGAGCTGTGATGAATATTATTGTTTAGAGCAACTACTAGGGTCAACAACAGTATTAGTCATCGTATTTAACCTGATTTTGTCTACCACTAGCTTCGTCTGCTAGATATCTGTATGGGATAGTTTCTCTCTCTTCCAGCAGGCTAGGGGAGAAGTTGGGTGATCACTAACTGATGCTATGTTCAGGGACCTTGAGGGCTTCCAGCACAAGGCAGCCAGCAGCCCCCCCCCCCACCCCCACCCCCCAGCACAATGCCCTAAAAGCGGAAGGTGAGGATTGGATGTATCCGCTCATCCAAGATGCCCTACTAGAGTAGTCTCTAGCCCTCCTACTAGGAGTATCAAGAATAGGGTTCAGTCTACTAGCTAGGATGGCTGAGACATCTGGCCCCGCATAGGTAGAATGCATTGGTGGAACCACGAGTATTGAGGGGACGACCTTAGACTCCCAATATCTCATACTATTACTTCATTTTTCCGTTTTAGTATATTTGACAGCCCACTAGTCCAGTAGAGTAGTAGTAGACAAAATGTCTTTAGTAGCCATCCTAGTGCTGGGGATAACGGTGGGGCAACTTGTGTTGTCCAAAAGGCATGTTACATCTCCATAATCAAACTCCGCCGACCCCCCGAGCTGGAGCCTATGGCTACTTTCACTTTTCCATATCCTGCGCCACCAATTTGCGCAAGCTGCATCACAGCAGTGGCTTAGCGTTCTGGTTGCCCCCCAGCTAGCTAGCGAGCCAGGTATTACTACACACTGCCATTAGATCTAAACAAATACTTAGGCTAGCTAGTCGTGAGTATTTTTCATTCAGTAGTTCGCATTTTTTTAAATAATAATTCAAATAATTATATTCCTTACTCAACTCAACATTCAACACATGTGGCCCAGCCACAATACAACGACAAAGAAACCTGTAGGGTACGTGGGGCGAGCATTGCTCGAGCCCCTCGCTTCACGAGTAGCCGAGCCCGTCAAAGTCCAAATCCACACAATGCCGATCAGATGACCAATACGTTTGTCATTGGCAACAACTGCGATGGGTGGAGGGGGCACACTAAGTCATCCCGTCTTTACACAATCAAAGCTGGGACATGATCCGGAAGACCCGTGGCAGAAAACCATTGGGCATGATACGTTTCGTACTCGGTCGTGTGTCGCATCATTTGAGCTGCCGTCAAACAAGGACAGAAAAAGGAGCAGCAAGTATCTTCACATCCCGTCGGACAACTTTCATTTTCCGGAATTGCAAACTTCCCTCTCACGTACGATCTAATTTGTGTGCGGAAGAAAGGCAAATGATGAGACCCGCCAATCAAAAAATTCATCAATCCAAGCCTTCACCGGCCCACTTGAAGCCCAAATCACCGCACCGAACTGCAGTGATATACAAAACAATAGGAGTACATTCCACTGACTTACCGCAAATTTCGAATGACAATGACACTCAAGAAAAAGTACGCATAATTGACCAAATCACTCATGACGGCAAAGGGTTGGACCGCATCCGGCACAGGTTCATTGGCATGTTCCGGCATCATGCTCATAATGATAAACCACAAGAGCACCTTGAGACCAAAATAGACCATGGAAATGGTGAAAAGAGTCGTAAAGGCACTGGCCTTTTCCGATTGACTATTGGTAGGACGACCCAACCAATTCAATTGCAATCGAGAAATGACTTGTCCGGCGGCCAGGGCATGACACCAACAACTGGTACAGAGATGGGCATGGCAACAACCATAATTGAGGCAATCACAAAATCCATCCTTCCAATGACCCACGGGGACATTGGTCTTTTTGACGGCCGGTGCTCCACCGACACCCATGGCGGGGCCTGTCATGGGGACGGTAAATTTTTGTCCCTTTTCCACGCCACCAGGTGGAATAATCACAGTAATCACTTGCTCTCCTACTTGGGTTTCCAAACGATAGCCTTCCATCAATGTAGCGGGTGCCACAATTTCAATCATCGGCTATAAAAGCCAAATAAAGTAGAACGGGGCGGGAGGACATTTATTTTGTGCGTGCATGTGTGTGTTGTTGTGGGTGATGGATTATTTATTCGTGGGGGTTTCACGGTAGTGTTTTGTTTGAATCGCAAAACAAAGATAGACATTCAACATAGACGGATTACGTGCAAGTGCACCGATTGGAATTGAAAAAGGAAGGAGCAACAATACATCAAGTCAGAACACTTCAAGTAGAAACAAAACAGCACACGAATGAAATCACGCGCCAGCATTTCCTTTCCAAATCAGGACTGAAGAACCGTTTTGTCTTGCACCACATCCAAACACCACACCCGCACTCACCACTGCCGCAGCTGGCTTGGCCATGTCTTCCGGATCAGGGGCTGTCAGGGAAGCTCCCATTTCCTCGCTCTGACTGAGCTGCCCATAATGTCCCAAACTATCCGCGGAGGATGCCATTGTTCTTGTTGTTATTGGTCGACAGAAATAAAAAGAAATAAACAGAAGAGTGTCACAGTCTTTTGATTCGATGCGTTTTTTGTTTTTTTGGTCGATTGCTATCCGAACTGTTGCTATTGCTTCTCTGTGCTACTATAGTTAGCTTAGCTAGTATCTAAGACGGTCTGCCTGATGAAACTATCCCAAAGCGCTATCTTGGTAGACCAAAGAGATCCGTATTGGGCAAGAGAGATTGTTGCAGTCTTGCTATAATATTTATTGGCGTGTCTTGTCGTGTTGTTACTAAATTTGGCCGGATAACTTTCACTGCCAGTTTGCTACAGTGGCAACCGCTCCAGCGCGTGCCTGTCCTGGATGATTTTTACAATGAAGACGTTGGACAGGTAGCGAGTGAGTCCCCATGCCATCATGACTCAAAGAGAGCTTCAAAAAGACGCCCAATTGATCGCAATCAACGCGAAACCACCAGCAAACTTGCTTTCAAGATCTTCCACGACCACCGTCGTGTTTTTCTTTGCTGTGTTGATGAAAATAATGTCTTGATTCATTCAGTTGATTGATTGATTGATTCTGTTGGAAGTTGCACCAGCAAACTTATCATCACTACTAGCTAGTAGGTTTGAACGCACTAACAGGAACTTTCTGTCTTTGACTCACTCTAGCAGCTTCGTGTGATCTCAAGACAAGATTAGTAGGGCCTGCACTCAACTGTCCTTCACAAGCTCTTCGAACGCCATAGGGAAACAACAAACCATAGAGACTCCTCTCTGGGTCTACGAACTGGACTCTGCTAAACTTCCTATCTAAGCATTTTGTTGATGAGAAGAGGTCTCTCCCCAATGATGATGGCTGCATCCGCCAATCCGCATGTCCATGATAATGCCCAGGAATACCATGACGAAGAGCATCAAAACCTCGTCGTACAAGAAGTAGGAGAAAGTACAACGAGTGCGATGGAGCAAATAGAACAAAGTCGTCGTCGAAAGGACCTTCAAATGGGATTCTCCTCCATAGCCTTGGTACTGGGTTTGGCGACAAGTTTGTTTGTTTGTCCTTGGATTACATTCTGCGCGACGATGACAGCCATCGCCTCGTGTTGTCTATACTTGAGAAACAACACAAAAGACATTGATCAACCAGCCAGGTGCAAATCCGTGTTGATTCCCAACCAACACCCATCGTGGCTGGTCTGGTCCACGTATTCGGGATCCGTGGCCGTCTGGAAACACGACGAAAACAGGGGCACACAATACCGCGTCAGTCTAGATAAATTGCCCATTCGAGCCTGTGCTTGGTTGGAATCCAAAAATTGGATGATTGTGGGTATGGATCCGGGTCGGATTTGTGTCTTTACCACTACCACAGGAGACAAGGTGACGGAATGGGAAGCACACAGCGACTACATTCGCGCCTTAACGATCGCTCCCTCCCAACCCTATTTACTTTCCTGTTCGGACGACATGACGGTCAAAATGTGGGATATCGAATACAATTTTGAATGGGTCAAGACCTTTGAGGGGCACCATCATTATATCATGGCACTTCAATTTGATCCTCACAATCATCAACAATTTGCAACGGCTTCTTTGGATCGGACGATAAAATTTTGGAATTTGGAACGATACAAAAAGCATCCAAAGGACGAAAGTAATCCTTCCTCCGATAGTTGTCCTACGAATATGCCTCAGTTTACTCTCGAAGGGCACAGTCACGGCGTCAACGATTTGGATTTTTACCAGGGAGACCAACAACAACCTCTTCTGGCTACAGGATCTGACGACCATTCTGTTTTCGTGTGGAATATTGAGAGCCGTCAAGTGCTGCATATACTAGAGGGACATACGCAAAACGTCACGGCCGTCCTCTTTCATCCGACGCTTCCCATTCTAGTGTCCACATCCGAAGATCACACCGTTCGGTTTTGGGATACTCGTCACAACTTTACAAGTCTCATGGTCTTGGACTGTCCTGACAAGGGACGAGGATGGGCTTTGGCGGCGGCTAGTAGTAGCAACAATACTAATGGTTCGGACCATCATCAGCTGGCTGTGGGATTTGATACAGGATGTTATTCCATGGACTTGGTCATGAAGAACATCAGCAGCAACAACAATAATGATGCCGATGATGATGGAAGACCAGCAACCTCGCATTTGGAGATTGAAAACGATATCAATGTGTCCAAACTGTTGCTAGAGCACGAACGAATTCCAATGATGACTACTGGCTAGCACTTTCGTCGTCCGGGGTGTTTTAGCCGATAATCACACGTAAAAAGGAATTTGGTCAAGACAATCACATCCACTGCAATTGTCATGGTAGAGTGACCGTGCGATTTGATATCGAACAGTTGCTCCATGCGATGCATACTGGTACTATAAGTGGCTACTTGGTAGCTAATAGAGTACTAGTAGCTTTCCAGTAAAGTGAGGTACCTTGAAGCATTTGCATTTTATGGGCTTGGACAACTGCAATGTCCGTGATTGCCGCCTCGGCATTCCGGCAGTGAATCAGTAGTATGGATATCAAGTTTGCTTTTCTTCCACTCAATTACAAATCAACAAGACAGCAGGCTCCATGGTCACTGCCACTCGTGGACGAGCTCTTAAACGGCACAAACCATAAGATCTGGCAATCAATTTGTCTTCTCTCCTGGTAAGCTGACAACCGGTTGCAAGGGCACCAGACAAAATAGAAAGATAGAAATATGGTATGGAGAGAATGCCTTTCTGAGTTCTCCCACAAACAAATAGAATGATGTATGCTTGTTATATTATGTTGTGGTGCCTTTTAGACTAGCTTTTTGATTTATTCGGCAAACCCCTTTTACTTCTTGTTTTTTATATCAGTAGACTAGACTATCTTGTAACCCTGATTGAAACAACATCGCCCCACCGGCACCAATCGTTACCGATAAAAAGTTGGATAACAGACAACCCAACAATGTTGCAATCACAAACAATCGCAATGGAACGGCTGTCGTCCCACCCAACAAATAATTGCCGGCCGAAAAAGGAAAAAAGGGTGCCAAACGCAACCCAATCAGTGCCAAGAGTATTTTCTGGTCGCCTTGTTCTTCTGCGGCCGTCAAGTCGCGAAAGTCTTGCAGTTTTTCCAAGGCCTCGGGAGATAATTTATTGGCAGCTACTGTCTTGGCGATGTCGCTATCGGCAGCTTGACGGGCCGCCGAAAAGGCAAGAATGCCAGCCGTGGTCTGACCCATGGCAGTAATGGGAAAGGCAACGGCAAATCCAAGTTTGGCACCCAAAGCAATCGCCAATGGTTGACAAGGGACAAAGGGAATCATATCGGCGGCTGTGACTAAACAATAAGAAGTCAAAATTGTGGCGATTGGATGTTGGGAAAATTCCAAAGTGTCGAGAATGTCACTGTAGGGTGTCGTTGTCGTCGCGGTAGTCAACTGCTGAGTAGTAGTATCGGCATTGGAAAGTATTTCACCAGCAGAAAGAAGAAGATTGGTATTTGTGGATGAGCTTACAGCTGATAGAATTATCTGCAAGACTGGCTGTAGTAGCATGACCTGGGAAGCAGTTGGAAGAAGCATTTTTGTTGCTGGCTAGCTCGGCAGAGTGGTTCACAAATTGCTGTGTAGAACGGTGACTACATTCCAGGCAGTTTTCTTAAGCACGCTTTGCGCGAGTTTGGGCCGATAGATTGTAATGCTAGCTAGCATATAAGAAGACCGTGCGAGATTAGTTTGGGCAGGGTTGATAATAGCTACCATGGTACCCATGCCATCAGCAACGAAGGGATGAATGAGAAATCAACGATCGATTTGCCAGGCTGAAGTCAGTCCTTCTTGCACCAGTCGCGCACCAGACCCACGACAGCTGAAGCCCTCGTAGTTAAGAAATACGTATCAGTGAGTCGCTCAAGATAGTTGAGTACAGTTGAGATCGATGTATCCCATTCCTACGATACAGTGCTACAATACTGCTGGTGTTATGGGTTATTCATTTGATTATGGATACAGGCAGGTCTACCATGTTCTTGGACGATGAAATTAAGTTGTGGTGGTGTCTTGGAGCTACTACTTGGAGGTGCACTCCTTCGGAAGCGATCGGACTCTGGTCGGTTATCCTCTTCTACATGACTGTCCTCGTTGTCACGATTATCCACAGTGTTATCCTTTCGAATCATGAGACACTTGCAACGGGACCACCTACAAGACGTCGTCGATCCATGTCTACAGCAGCAACCGATGACGACGATTGGAGAAACCTCATCTCACTCATGGTATACTTTTTCACCTTTTGCGCCGGTTGCCTGGTGTGGGTTGCCGTGGGTCCCCGTTGGGTACACCCCGTACAGATTTGGCAACTGCAGCTCCTGGGTTCGGCCATACTCCTTGGAGCTTGTATCCCTCTGTTTGTGGCAGTGCACGTCAACATGGGGGAGAACTGGTCCCCCATACCGGAACAAAAGGAAGGTCACCAGCTTGTGACACATGGCGTCTTTCAATGGGCCCGACATCCCATGTATGCCGTGTTCCTGTGGGCTGCCCTTGCCACTTTATTGGCGACCCTGAACTGGGTGATTGCCTGGTGTGTGTTTGGTTCGGTGGTCATTGCAGTGCGTCGCATTGAGACCGAGGAGCGGATGCTCGTCGATCTCTTTGGTCGACACTATCTAGAGTACCGCCAACAGGTCTCGGCGCTCGGTCCTCCCTGGGGATGTCTGGGCTTTGATGGGGAGATCATGCCCGGCGTCACATTCCAACAGTATGAGGTTATTCATTAGCTAGCCTTAGCTAGCCAGCTACGTAGCTGCAACGTTCTCTCAGTCAAGGCGAAAGATTATATCTTCTGGTTTTGCTTGCAAACGCTGCTCTAGACATATGGATCCAAAGGATGGACAGTAACTTGCTGGCTTCACAGAATACCCCATTCATTGCAAGTGGGCAAGATAGTTGGAATGTTCACCACCGCTCCAGTACCATGGTACAGCAGTGGACGGATCGAAACGTGCACTCCAGGACCCGTCCACGGTTCTATACATGAATCGCATTGGAACTGCTTCAACAGGATTGGCTGGACTTACTATTCGTTGCTTAAAAAATCATTGTAGTAACATTGAGAGAATGATTTGAAGAAACGCCAAGCTGATATGTTTCATGATATCAAAACGACAGTTAGGATCTGCTCAGTGCTAGCAAAAGATTGCAGTCCACCATGAAAAATGTCATACTGTGAAGTTGGATGAATGCTGAAGTACTGTGGTGTCAGGATTGAAAGGTCTCTACAACATGCATGCAAAGGATCATTTTGTCATCCACTGATGGATTCCATTCGAAGGTACTTGAGAGGAAAGGCTAGTAGTACAGTTCGGCGATTGGTGTTGAAGAGGCCGACAGGCAACTGTGCTAGTAGCATAGCGGCGGAAAGTTCTCAAGTACCTTGCAACCATATGTACACAGCAGTATGCCTGCTTTGTCAGCCCGGAACGGTAGTGGAAACCATTATTAGGGCGCACTTATTTGCAACTCGCACATGCAATCGTGTTAGTCTAAGTTATAAATTGAGTTTGAGTTTGATTTTAAAATACATTTTATTCTTTAGTTTCTCTTCTGTGAATGTAGTACTGTACTGTAACTGTTATTTTGGAGGCATGTTGACGTGTGTTGTCTTTCTCTGAGCATGATCCCTTCCCACTACCCCAGGATTGGTTTCGCCGTACAGTATTATCACTATGTATATGTAATGAATGTGTTTGTATGTATTCAATGTGTTTGTATGATCGTGTGTCTTTTTGGTTGCATCTCCCCCTGTTGCTCGATTTCCGTTCGTTCCTTAATACCACGCGGACGAACGTCTCATGGCCGTAGATTTTCGTCGTTTAAAGACCAAATATTGGGGGGTATCTTGTTCTTCGGCTTCATTTTCATCGGGTTGTTCCGTGACGGGATCCAATTGTCCACTCCCATTATTGGTCGTAAGACAAGCAGGGCCTTGTCTCTGCGGTAAATCATTCATGGCCAACAACGAGCAGGAACTACTGGTAAAGCGTGTTTGTGTATTGGAAGGATGTGTGCTTCGATTGGCCAGGAATAATTTGTCATCAACGCGTCGCTGTTGACGAGATGAGGCACTGCTGTCCATGCCATCTTTGAACAAGAAGGAATTGTTGGACGACCCTTCAAATCCGGTGGAGGCAGAGAATAAATCGAGATCGCTGTAGGATAATTCTGTGGAAGAAGCACCACCACCACCGCGTCTTCGAGAGGAAGTACCATCCAAACAGTAGGAGGAATCCATACCGCCTTGGGGATCATGGACGGGTTGGACCTTGAGCGTACCAGAGCTTCGACGGGGTCTTGTTGGGGCGGATGCGGAGGAACTCATGGTGTCTTCTGATTTTTGGACTTGATATCAATGAAATGACTGATAAACAAAGGATGGCTAGTAGCTTTAAGTGGGTTGATATTTCGAAATTATGAGACAGAGATTAGATGTTCATGCAAGTCTTTTACAAAGTAGCTTTTCGCAAGTGGGATGAACAAACACAGTTTATAAAACCAGTGAACATGTTTGTGCTTGGATCGGGGTGAAATACTTACAACCTACTACTACTAGAGTACTAGCTAGCTAGCTAGCTGGCTACTAGCTAGTAGTTACTTCGTTCCAACCGTCGAGAAAGCCTCTTACTTGGAGTTCTTTTGAGAAGACGTTACCACTCCACCGTGCACGTGTTGTTACCGGCAGTAATGTGCGTCGTGGTTATTCTCGGAGAATGGTTTTTACGATAAAGAAGCAGTAAATGGGAAACGAAGGTGATATCCGCTATCCAGGTGCTTGCCGGCGTAATTAGTTAAATAGTATGTACTACCGCAGTTTTGCATGCAACCTTGTTGATAAAAGTGAAGTAGTGCTCCTCCGTGAAATGACTTTTGATAGATGACTGCAAAGTTCCTAGTACCAAATCTACGCAGAGTGTGCCAAATGAGAATATTCTTAAAAACTCTACTCCCTCTTGGGTCAAATACTTTGAAGTATGATAGTCCTTTCTTGAAGCATTTCGTAGTAGTTCGAAGACCAATAATAATGACCATTCGTGCAGGTTCATACCGTGAGTGGATAAACGCTGGTCAACTGATAGTCAAGTGTCTTGGCTAATCCCAAAAAACGAAATAGGGAGTCACCTACAGAATAGGTAGTTCGTCCACTGGAATGGGAACCTGCTGGC
>Ga0163144_10015565_pt1 | contig 15673 bp, 5 predicted proteins | sample OliLak19BULKMAT1_FD_123175 | JGI IMG/M metagenome (GOLD analysis project Ga0163144, IMG submission 123175) | Freshwater microbial mat bacterial communities from Lake Vanda, McMurdo Dry Valleys, Antarctica - Oligotrophic Lake LV.19.BULKMAT1 | ecosystem: Environmental > Aquatic > Freshwater > Lake...
CGAATTGGCCTTGCTCGCCGGGTGCATCCACTAACACCAGGTATGACTGCGCTTGGGGTTTGCTCCCGACTTCCTTGCTGGCAGAAACCTTTTTAGGAAACGTGATGGGTCTTTTATTAACCAAGCGGTAGTTTGTGCCATCGTCTGATATAAATACGGCCATCCCTTTTGGATAAACCGCGTTCATTTGAGGGTGGATACACATATTAACACCGATGCCTGTGACACTCTGCTTGATTCCCAGATCCACCGTCAGTTCAACCCCTTCCGCGCTAGCAGGAAAAACCACCCATTGCTTATCTGCAGGGTCGGTTCCGCCAAATTTTCCATCGGTCAGAGAAGCTAATCCGGGAGGACTGTCTTTCTGAACGGGCATGGTGACTTTGATATTCTTCCCGATGGCAAGATGGCTGGCCACATCCTTCGAAGAATCGAAGAAAACTGCATCAAAGATTCTTTCATCCAACTTCGTGGCTGGATCAATAAGCAGGCAGGCCTTGCGGGCGAAGCGCTGGCCCAGCACCCGGTAGGCCGGATTCGGAAAGTGACCGCCTTCCAACTCAAAACCTCCCCATGGGTTCACTCCCGTATTAAGGTCATCGGTATTCTCCCATGCCCCGTTGGGATGGGCTTCACCCATCTTGGCCTGCAGATCCCGCAACATATCGCCGTCCTTCACTCCTTTCGAAGTCAGCCAGAAGTCGTTAATGCGCCCGATCACATAGTTGATTTCCTTCAGTTGCAGATCCTTTTTGAACTGATCGAGGACTCCGTAAAAACTTTTCTCATAAACTGCGCCCCATCCTTTCTCCGCATCCGCTTCACCCTGCATCCAGATGAATGTTACCGAGGCCAGATCCTTTCCTTTGATCGCGCCATTCACGCTTTTCATAAGTTGATCGTAAAGCGTTCCAATACCCTTTCGGTCAACTGGAGCAGCGCCTTCTGGCGGTGCCCAATTCTTATACCACCGTAAAATTGATTGGCTCGGCTGCCCGACTGTCACCACAATCACTTTGTCCTTGCCGAACACCTTCTCCACGACCCCTTTGAAAGCGTCGGGAAGCGGAGCACGCATGTTCGATTGCCCGGATAAAATGAAAAGGTGCTTGCCCTCCCCGGCAGAGAAAGCAAGTAACGGCAATATCCATACGGTGGCGAAGACCATGAGACACTTGAGGCTGCGCAGATGAGTGTTGACGATGGTTGGAAACGCCCCGCTCCTTGCATCAAGAGCTTGCTTCCGTTCGTTTAACAGTCTCTTTTTCATGTTCTCTTGGTATTACTTGAAGTTCCCGGCAGCCGCAGCACCGAGTTTGGTCGCAGTTTCCTTCAAGTTTTTCGGCCATTCCGTGAGTTCAATGCTCGCGGCATTTGCAATTTCCGGTTTGCCGATGCCCGGGGCCAACTTATCGGATGGCTGGGCATAGACGAAAGGAACCTTTGGCTGCCCGTAGGTCTCGGCGAGGCTTTCCGCATAGGCTTTGAGGGACGGTGAGTAGCGGGAGATATCCCCAGTCAGATTGTCCTTGGAGGGAATCCAAACCACTCCGCGGACGGCGCACGGCGTCAACGGGCTGATGCAGAAGTTATAGGTATGCGTCGCCGTCTCGGTGCGGCTGGCCCACTCGCTATAGTAGGGCTGCGGAAAGCCTGGCGCATGTTCGGCCAATTCGTCCGGCAGTTCCTTGTCCTTCGCGAGCATCTTCGCAATATCGCCTTGGTGCTTTTTGACGGTCTCAATGTAATGCACGACCGCCTTCTTACAAATATCGGTGTTTGGGTATGCAAGATTCAGTTCATCACGCTCTTTCTCAAAGCCTGCGGCGGTTTGCATTGCATCGAAGGAAATCCAAGTGAGCGGCGGGTTCTCGGCCCCTAACGTAACGATGCCGACGGGGACGCCAGGTTGCTGGACCTGTGTAGCAAAATTGTAGGCGGCGACAGATGGCAATTCTGTGCTGTCATGAAAATCCATGTCCTGCCAGGATGACATGTATTTGCCGCTACCAATCTCCATCTGCATTTTGCGAGGTGTGCGGAAGCGCCGGGTTTTGGCCTTGATGCGGAACTCGCGAACCAGAGGCAGCGCCTTGGCTGTGTTACTTCCATCTTTATCCGCCTTGATGATTTCAGAGGGCAATTCCTTCGATCCTGTCAGAAACCAAACATCGCCAATCAGAACATCTTTGATGATTCGCTTCTGGTCATTGCTGTAACTGATCTGGAGATCGCGCCCCGCACTGGAGGCAGGCATCGGGTCAAGCTTGACGAGCCATTGACCAAACTCACCGGCTTTGCATTGTTTTGTCTGTTCGCCAAAGGCAACCGTAATCTCGGTTTTGGGCACAGCGTGTCCCCAAACGGGTATCGGTTGGTCGCGTTGAAGTATGACATGATTGCGGAATAAAGTCGCGAGAGCCAGGAAGGGCTTCTTCACGGCGGGCTTTTCTGTTTCATCGTCCTCCGTCACCTCGACCACAGATTTCTTGTCTTGGAAAAGCTGTTTGCCGTCAAAGTAGGCGAATGGGAGCGCGGGCAATCCGGCTGTATTGTAGAGGTTCGCTCCAATCGGGCTCGCGCTGTAGGCGTATTCCACGCCGACCGGTTCGGGAACGGCCTTGGAGGTGACGACGACTTCGTTGCCATCAATCACAGCCTCGGCTTCGTGCCAGACCTTGTCCTTGCCGGCGAGACGGAAATGCTTGAGCGCTGCTCCCTTTGTCTCGCGAGCGGGCTCGACGTAGGTGGAGGGGTCTTTCTTGCCGTCTGCTTCCATTCCCTTGCTGCCGACCATCAGTCCACCACCGGGGCCGCGCTGCTCGAACTGCACATGCACCTTGGAGCCGTCAATCCGCTGCGATTGATAGATCGGACCAGTGTAAGCAATGTCTTTGCCGTATTCGTGCGCCAGTGCCCAGCGCGCGAGACGCTTGCCGGGGTCGAGTTTGTTGAAAAAATGAATCGCACCGGGCGCGGCGGGATTGAGGTCATACATGGGCACCATGCCGACGTTTTTCGCCTTCATGAAAAACAAAGTCTGGGCCTCGCGAATATCGGCGAAACCGACGTTGTCGGCCCCCGGTTCACCGTAGCTTTGCATCTGCGTGAAATAGAACGGCAATTCAGGCCGCCCCCAGTTCTTGCGCCAGCCATTTATTAGTGCCTCCAGCTTGGCAGCGTAAAGCTTTCCATCGCCAGCGTTATGTTCGCCCTGACACCAGACCGCGCCGCGAATCGCGTAGGGAATCAGAGGGGCGATCTTCTTGTTATACATGCGGCCCGCGCCTTTCCAGTCATCGGAGATTCCCGGCAGCTTTGGTCGCGGCAGAGCAGCGCCGCCACGATTGACCAGCTTTTCACTCTCCAACTGCCATTTCTTCAAATCCTCATAGTATTTGGCAAACGCATCCCTTCCCTCGGCGGTGGTCGGATCGCTTTGATGGATCGTCCGGACGATGTCCTGCAACTGCGGCTGATCGGCGAAACCTTCGTAAGGCACCCAAGTCTCAATCTGGGTGGCTCCATGGGTGCAACGGATGATGCCGATAGGCACCTTGAGTTCCTGATGGAGATCCCAAGCGAAGGCCAGGGCAATCGCGGAGAAACTGCCCGCGTTCTTCGAGTGTTTCCAGCCCTCCTTGGATGTAGCCCTGCTGCGCGGAAAAATGGAGGACCCGGCATCGACCTCGTATTCACGAACAGGCACATCCACCTTCGAGTGTTGTAATTCACCGGCAATCTTGCCACACGCCGACTTACTCGCTGTCCAGTCCATGTTCGACTGTCCGGAGGCGAACCAGACCTCACCGACCAGCAGGCCGTGGCGGCTGATGGTTCCGCCTGCGGCGGCGCTGACCGTTAGATCCCGCTCGTCGGCGGAAGCTGTCAACGGATCGAGTTTCACCATCCATTTTCCTTTTGCGTCCACAGTCGCGGTCTTGCTCTGACCGGCAAAAGTTACCGTAACTTTGTCACCCGGCCCGGACCAACCCCAGACTGGCACTTCCATGCCGCGTTGGAGCACCGCGCCATCGGCAAAGGGCGAAGCAAGTTCCAGCGATATTTCCCCCGCTGCGATGTTAGATGTCAGTGCCGTCAGTATTGTGGCGATGGCGATGGAAAATGAGGCAGGGACTTTTATCAATTTATTCATACGGGTCAATTCTTGGTTTGGTTATGGGCTGCAGAGACCACGGCGTTCACCCGGAAGGCAATTAGAGAAACGGGAAACTTACGGCTAGACGTAAAGATCCGCGTCGAGTGATGCCGTCACCCTTTGAATGTAACGCACTTTGCGCCGTGTCATTTCATCGGCGTGAGCGTGAATTCCTTGATCGTCACATTCCGGCTGCCTTCTTTAACCGCGAAGTTGAGGGTGTTCTTACCCCTGACCAATACGACTTCAATGGGCTTGGTTTGCTGCCACAAACCCACGGTGTAAGGAACCTCGACTTCAATCGGCTGTGTGGCACCGTTGACTCCGAACAGGAATTTTTGTCCCGTTTGCAACGTCACCACCCGCGTCGTCAGCGCATATTTACCGGCTTGCGGCGCATCGAGCGAATATTCGGCATTGAATCCAGCCTTGCAATGCAACTGCATGCCGCCGCTGTAACTCTTCATGGCTGTGCCTGAGCCTGTTGACTTGCCGTGACCCGCCACCGGTATCGTGATTGATCCCTCCCGGCTCGTAACAACATTCTGATCCGAAGCTGTGACCGGGGCCTGCCCGACGGTCTGTTTTTCCTCAGGCTCATTCGCCTCGGCCAATTCCTGACCGAGCGGTCCCAGCTCCACCGCGTGGGCTGCGAGGGCAACTGTCTCGTAATGGGCCGTGCTGCTCCAAAAACCGCCGGCAACTTTTTTTCGGTCATTGTAGGCCTGCTCGCCAAGAACGCGGCTGACCCACTGGGCCCGCAACACCTTCACGTAATCCTTCGCATTCCCCCGCGCCTGGGACTCCAGCACGAAGTCCGACCCGCTGCGCGGAGCGTCTTCCTTGTCCCACCAACTGGCATTGAAGCCGGCCCCGAGATTGACCACCCAGCCCTTCGGCGTCCAATGACTCAACGCGGCATGTCTATGCTGGGTGACACCCCAGACTGGAATACCGAAACTGCGCAGGATAAACCGGCCAAAGAACGCACGCCGACCGCACACGCCCCCATTCTTGGGAATGTTCTGATAGTTGTGCAATGAAGGGAGATCATTCTTTACGTTTTGTGAACCGTAGGGAACCTCGGTCTTGACCGCGGCGGAATAGCGCCAGCCGTAGTCCGGATTCGAGATATGGTCGGGCCGGTAGGTCCGGAGCATCTCGCGCCCCCACGTCAGAATCTCATCCGGTGCATCGCAGTCCACGACCATCCGGTATTCCCATGCGGAAAAGTTTTTGAACGCCGGATCCAGTTCACCAGCAAGATAGGCCTTTTCATAATGCAGGTAGCGTTTGACCGGGTCCACGATGGCGGGCGCATTCGTTTCGGTGGCGGCATTGGTCTGCTTGACCGGCACGGCGTGTTCCAGACTGGTGGCCAGCGCCAACCGCTGCAAGACGCCTTCACTGGCCTTCGGGCTGGCCTGCTGAATCGCCGCGTAAATTTGCATCGCCCGGCCATACTTGCCGGAACTCGCGCCGCCGGCGTTGAGCATTTCCTTCATCAGCTTGTCATCGGCCAGGAGTTTCTCCACCAAAGCTTCTTGTTCCCGTCCCTGCTGCGCAAACTCCGCCAGCCCCTTGGGCGTCGCCTGAGCCAACACGGTGCCTTTGACAAGTTTCGCGTCCAGTTTGTCGTTCGACAAAAACGGCTCCAATTCCGACAGGAGGGCTTTGGAGGCGCTTTGTTCGTCGGCGCGCGCCTTGGCCAATGCCGCTTGGGCCGACTGATTCGCCTGGCCCGACTTTGCCCCGTCGGCTTTCGCCTTGTCCAAGGCTGCCTGGCGCTCTTGAAGTGCCTTGAGTCCGTCTTCTTTGTTCGCCTGCCACTTCGCGAGATCCTTGTTCGCCGCTTCGCGCTCGGCATCCGTGGTCGCTTTCTTCAGCGCGGCCTGTGCCTGGGCGATACCCTTTTCGGCACCGCCGATCCACTTACCCTTCGCGTGTTCCACCAAACCTTGGGCCGCTTTCATTTTGGCCAGGGGTTCCTGCGTCGCATTCGCATCAGCTTCCGCCTTCGTGAGCGCTTCCCGGGCTTTTTGGAGGGCGGATTTCTTCTGCTCGGCCACAACCGGCAGGGCTTTGGCGATCTCCGCCTGTAGTGCCTTCAACTGATCGGAATATTTTCCGACGAGCTTCTGCCCTGCCTCACTGAGCGGAGTTTCCGCTGTCGTCTTTGCGTTGGCCGCTGATACGTTTGATGCCCCGATCGCCATGACGGCGAGCAGGCACCCGATACCCAATAACTTCTTGTAGTTCATCACTTGTATTCTGGTCTTTCGCTGGTTTGTCTTTACTCGGCTGTTGTTCCTACTTCTTGTTCTTAAGGAGTTCTGCCATCGCCTGGCCCATGGCTTCACCGACGTTCATGTAAGTTTCAGCGTTGCCTCCGTAGTGACCGTTGCCGCTGCCGCCAAGAGACAAGGGATTGGCATAGACCGTGGCCACGTTGCCTTTGAACTCCGGATGCTTGCCGCTCGTGCCATCCACGGCGAGCTGGGCATTGAGCACCAGGCCGCCATTGCCCGCGCTGCCCTTGGTGGCTTCGCCCAAGGTGGCCATGACGAACTTCGCGTTCGGAGCGTTGAAGTCCTTGCGCAACGCCTTGATGAAGCGGACGAGATTCTGCTCGTAGTGAGCCGAATGAACGGGATTGCCGCCGTCCTTTTCACCCTGCCAGAAAAAGAAACCCGCGACCTCGTATTTCGTCGCGTCGGGATAGTGCTTGGCGAGGTCGGCGAGCACCGTCTTCGCATCCGCAGTGTCGCCGTCATACTGCTTGCCGGCATACCATTCGATGGGTTTGCCGTTTTTATCCACCCACGGGGGCGGCTCCGTCGCCTTGCCTTTGGCCGGATCCACCGGCCAGGAATCAGGTTTCTCCTTGTAACCGGCATACACTTTGCCTCCTTCCTCAATCCGCTCGCTGCCCGGAGGCAGGAGATCCCAGCCGAGGCTGCGGTTGCCGATGCAGGATTTGAGGATCATCACAGGCGCATCCACGGCGTTCCCGATCACATGCCCGATTCCATACTCCGGGCCGATTTTGCCGCCCTTGATCGTCATCCATTCGTTGTTGAGCGGGCCCTTGCCCGACATCATGCGCACAAAGCGGACATCCTTCCGCTCGGTCCAGTTTCCCGCCTCATCCGCAAGGTAGGGGTATTTCTTCTTCACCTTGACCGCATTCTCCAGCGACCCTTCCCCGCCGGTGATCTTGCCCATGCCTACCATGTTGGACTGGCCCATCAGGATGAACACCTGGACGGGCTTGGTCAGATCTGCGGGCTTGCCGTCCGGTTTGGGAATAACGGGAGCGTCAGCGGCAGCGGAGTTCAGGGTGAATGCCGCCGCGGCGAAGGCGGCGAGCGTCAGGGTTGGTAGGATGCGGTTTTGTTTCTTCATATTTTGTTTTGTTGGTTGGCTGAATTGGTTGGCGTGGGTGGCCGGTGGGATGATTCGCGATGACGGACTTTCTTTGAAGTAAAGCGGGTGGTGAATGTGAATTTCGCGGTAGCCGGACACAGTTTCCGCAAGCATGACGTGCTGGCATCAAGGCAACGTATAGGCTGGTCACAACTGGGGGCGATCTCCGGGTAACTCAAAACTAGTCCTGCGGAACCACGGAGGCTCGGTGTTCGAGTTGGAGTCCGCGCTGCATGGCACCTTCCCAATAACGATGAAAGCCGGGCGGTGCGCACCGCCCGGCTTTCTACCACTACGAAGTCCAGAGCCCACCACTACGAGAACTCTGAACCCCCATGAAAAGTGTCCGGAGCTACCACTACGAATCTCCGGCCACCCATTTCCCCAGGAACACCCGCCAAGATGCCCTGGAAAACTTTTGTTACTTTATGTAAAAGATCCGTCCGTGCGCTGCCGCAGGGGTTATTGACCCCGGCCCCGAGTTCGCCTGCTGCACCGGCCTCAATGAGGCCGGCTACATCTGAAACTTTGGTTTACGCATGCCGGCGACGGCGGTTCAGCAGGCCGAGCGCGCCGAAGCAGCAGGCCGAGCGTGCCGGGCTCCGGCACCACGGCGGAGCCGCCGCCGAGGGCCGCAGACTTGCCGCCGCCGCTGAAGGCTCCCGAGGCCGTGCCGCTGGTGAAGACTACCGTCGAATTCGCGCCGATGCTCAGTGAGCTGAGCGTCTGGCTCACGCTGCCAAAACGCAGCTTCGTGCCCGAGCCAGTGACGCTCACCGAAGCGGTCCCGTTCGCCGGAATGGTGCCGAGAGCGCCGTTCACATTGGTCGTGCCGGCATTGGCCGTGAGCGTGTCGTAGCCCTGGGAACCGTCCAGCTTCAACGTGCCGGCTCCCGCCTTGATCAAGGCGCCGCTGCCACCGCCGGAGACCACGGCCGAACTGACGGTCAGGTCGTTGGCTGCCGTGGCGCTATCGCCGATCGTGAAGGTCTGCGCTGCATTGTTGAGGTTGACCGTGGTGGCCAAGATGCTCGCACCCAGCGGATTGTTCGCAGCGAGGTAGGTGACTGCGGCGGTCGTGCCCGCCAGCGTCAGGATGCTCCCCGCTCCCGTGCCCGTCACATTACTCGTGGTGGTGGAATCAAGGCCGCCGAAGGTCAGGCCCGAAGTCGCCGCCGTGCCGATGGTCAGCGCGAAGCCGTTCAGATTCAGCGCCGCCGTTTCCCCGGTCACCGAAGGGCTGACGGTGACGGCGTTGCCGGGGTTGATCGCGGCGTTCACCCCCATCTGCAGCACGCCACGGCTGACCGCCGTCAGCCCGGTGTAGGTGTTGGCATTTGAGAAGACCACCGTGCCTGGGCCGTTCTTGGTGACGGTATAGGTCGTGGCGTCCATGCCGGTCGGGTTTTGGATCACGCCGGAGAAAGTCACCTGGCCACCGGTGGCGGCGGTGAGGGTGACGCCGCGGCCAGCCTGATCGGTCGTGCCAAGGAAGATGTTGCCCGAAAACTCCGAGTTGGCGGCCGTGTTGCCGCCGAGGGTCAACACACGGGTGCCGGCATCCGTCGTGTTATTGGTGGGGATTCGGATGATGCGGCCGACCGTGAAAGCCCCGCCGGTGAGGATGCTCGCAGCGCTGCTGCCACCGGCGGTGCCGAGCACCACTTCACTGACGGCATTGCCGAACGCGCCGTTACTGCCGGAGGGGGCGTTCGTTCCGGCGATCAGCGTGCCAACGGAAACGGTGGTCGCACCGGTGTAGGAGCTGATGCCGGAGAGGGTGGCGGTGCCTGCACCGTCTTTGGTGAGGGTGCCGGTGGTGGTGCCGATGATGCTATTGATGGTGATGTTGCCCGCGCCGCCGAGGGTGAGTGCCGCGACTGCTCCGGTGATGGTGCCGGTGTTGCTTAGGGTAAGCGTGTCCGCATCCGAATTGATGCGGGTGGCAGCGCCGAGGGTTACCAGACCGCCGTAGTCGTTTGTGCCGCTGATGTTGCGCAGTGCGCCGGTTGTGGAAACACCGGTGCCGCTGAGGGTGAGTGCCTCGGCACCCACGGTGATGCCGCCCTGAATCTGCAAGGCGGCGCCAGAGGTTACGCTGGTGCCCGCTGCGGTGGTTCCCAGCGCGGTGGCGTTTTGGATATTGAGCGCGCCAACGCTGATGGTCGTGCTGCCGGTGTAGGTGTTGACACCGGAAAGAATCCACTTGCCCCCGCCGGTCTTGCTGAGGTTGAGTGTCCCGCCGGCAGTTCCGTTACTGAGCAATCCGGCAAACTCATTGTCACCCGTATTGGTTCCCCCTAAGACTAGGGTCCGAGATTGGGTCGAGGTATACGAGAGCGGCGTGTTAATGACCCATTTGTTGGTGCCGCCGTTGGTTTGGTTGTTTTGCAGGGTGCTAAGGCTGACGTCCCAGTTGGTGGATGTGCGGGGGACGATTTGAATCTGCCGATTATTGAATGTCACCGTCCCTCCAGCCCCCGTAAGGTTGATAGTTGCGGTTTGGCCCGAATCTGAGCTGCTGCCTCCAAATTGAAGGAACGAACCGACAGCGTCGCCTAAACTTTGAAATGAAACTGTTGGATTTGTGTTGGTGGCGCCGCCCATCTGTGATCGGAGATTGCCATTGAAAGCACTGCCATTCGTTATCGTGAGGGTTTGGCCGGCCGTGGTGGGCGCGTAAATCACCGCTCCAGAACCTGTCGCCGAGGCAAAGGTGAGACTTGTCCCTGCGATGGTTGCCGTTCCAGCATTGGCGGCAAGGATCCCTCCGCTGTAGGTAGCCACAGATGAAGTCAGCGTGGCGCTCCCATTAAAAGTAACATTTTTCCCCGTGGGACCCCAGGAAGCAACGGTGGAGACCGTAAGCGCACCGCCATTGATGGTGATGCCGCCGGTGAAGGCGTTGGTGGCGTTAAGGGTCAGGGTGCCAGCGCCGGACTTGGTGAGGGCGTTGGTGCCGTTGGCCAGGATGGGCGAGGTGATGGTGAGGAGGTCACTGCCCAGATCCGTGCGGATCACCAGTTCGGCACCACTGGCAGCCTGGATTCCCGTGCCGCCACTGATCCCCGTCGAGGTGTTGTTGCCGGCCTTCAAGATGCCGTTGACGGTCAATGTCTGGGCCGCCGCCAAAGCGACACCGAAGGTGCTCGTGAGGTTGAGCGTGTTGATCGCAGCCGTGTTCTGAGCGGTGACATTCGCGGTGGTCAGGGCGACATTGGTGGTGCTGCCGTCAACGATGGCATTGACTCCTCCAACGCTGGTCACGAAGTCCGTATCGCCGGTCGTGTAGGCACGGACATTCCCATCCGTGAGATCGTAAGCGGCGTATTTGCTGCCACCGAAGAACAGCCCCCTGTCGAGCAGGCTTCCGGTCGGGGTCGCGCCCCCGTTGAACAGCGAGAGGACGGTCTTGTTGGTCGTGATGGCACCGCCAGAACGAATAAAATTCCCCGTGGCCCCGGCGGTGCGCGCCGCCACATCAGAGAAGGTCAGGGTCGCCGCCGTCGAAGCGAAGGTGGATTGAACCGTCCCGTCGCCAGCGCTGAAGGTGAGCAAGCCCATTCCCTGGTTGCTGCTGGCTGCTTCCGCGACATTGAAGGTGCCCGTGCCGCTGAAAGTCAGCGCGGTGCCGGTGGTGCCATTGAGGCTGCCAGCGGTGCCGTTGCCGACGGTCAGGATGCCTGCATTGATGGTCGTCGTGCCGGTGTAGGTGTTCGCGCCGGAAAGGATCTGCGTGCCCACGCCGGTCTTGGTGAGGGCCATGGCACCGTTGCCGATGATGCCGGAGTAGGTTTGCGAGCCGGATAGCGGATTGAGGGTGAGCGTGGTCACGCTGGAGAATCCCGTGGTAAACTTGGTCGCCAAATCGACAGCTCCCGATAGGCCACCGATGGTCGGGGTGGTGAATCCCGTGAAAGTCAAGTCGCCCGCGCCGGTGGTGTCCAGCACGCTGTTCTGGAGCGCCAGATTGTTCCCGATAGCCAGGGTTCCGGCGCTGACCGTGGTGGTGCCGGTGAAGTTGTTCACGCCCGAGAGAGCCAGGGTTCCAACGCCGGTCTTGGTCAATGTGCCCGCGCCGCCGATTATCCCGCTCACGGTCAAGGTGCCCGCATCAACCCGGATGGTCCCGGCTCCGATCAGGGCGATCGTGCGGTTCGCTGTGAGGTCATAACTGTTGGCCGTGGATTGCAGCGTGCTACCATTGAACGCCAAGCTGTTGCCGCCGGTTGCATTGCCCAGATTGGCGCTCGCGTTTATCTGCAAAATACCGCCATTGATCGTGGTCTGGCCGGTGTAGGTGTTCGCGCCGGAGAGGGTCAGCGTGTTGGTGCCGAGTTTGGTCAGGCCCAGCACATTGGCCCCGGAACTGGGATTGGCGATCGCGGTGGAGTAAGAGAAGCTTCCGTTGCTGGTATCGAGGCCGAGGCTGGTGTGACTCGTGAGGCCGGTGCTCGCCGTGCTGCTCCCCAGATGGCTGTTGTCGAGCAACGTATCCAGATCCGCCGCCGAGAAGTCGCCGCCGCCGCCGACATTGACCGCGAGCGTGGCACCGGTGGCGACGGTGATCTTGGCGGGAACCCAACTGGCGGTGACGCCGTTGTAAAGGGAGGCCGGCTGGCCGAATTGCAACGTGCCCGCGCTGACGGTGGTCGCGCCCGTGTAGGTGTTGGTGCCGGAGAGGATTTGGGTGCCGGCACCGGTCTTGGTGAGGGTCATGCCCGTCGCGCCATTGGCGAGGGCGCCCGAGTAGGTCTGCGTGCCGGACTGCAGATTCAGGGTCAGCGCGGTGACGGCTCCTGTATATCCCGAGCTAAACTTGGTCGCCAGATCGACGGCTCCCGCAAGGCCGCCGATGGTCGGGGTGGTGACGCTGAGGGCCACGGTGCCCGCGCCGGTGGTGTCGAGTAAACTGTTCTGCAGCGCCAGATTGTTCGCCACGGCCAGGGTGCCGGCAGTGACGGTGGTGGTGCCAGAATAGGTGCTCGCGCCGGAGAGACTCAGCGTCCCGGCCCCGGCCTTGGTGAGACCGAAACCCGCGCCGAAAATCACGCCGCCGATGCTGAGGGTCGTCGCCGCGTTCGTAACGGTCACTTGTCGGGTGGCGTTCATCGTCACCGCCCCCGTGCCCATGTATAGGTCGCTGTTGGCACCGTTGCTGCCGATGAAGGTGAAGTTTGCGTTCCAGGCTTGCGTCGGGTTGGTGGTGGAGGTGGTGATGGCCGCGCCGCTGGTTTGGTCGAGGTTGCCGCCAGCAAACGTAATTGTCCCGCCGGTTGACCCGACGGCAAATGTGACAGCTCCAGCGTTGTTATAGTCGAGCTGGCCACCGTTAATGAGCAAGTCACGGCTGGTGCCGCTGCGACCTACCGTCAATGTTCCATTCAGCTTAAGAGTTCCAAGACTGACCGTAACCGTGTTGCGAACAGAGGCCGTGCCCAAACTCCACGTGCCAGTGCCTTGCTTGACCATTCTGAACTGAGTGGCACCTACAGAAGTGTCGTTGATGGTGGTTATCGAATTGCCGGTGGTGGTGCCATCGAGGGTAATCAGGGCGTCTTTGCCATTGCAGAGCACTGTGATGGTGCCAATGCTCACGTTGGCACCGGTAGGGTTGAAAGTGAGATTAGGCGAGTTGGTACCCGAGGTCTGTGTAAGGCTGACCGTTGGGATGCTCAAAGCATACCCGTTGGCACCAGTGGTGCCGATAGTCATGGCGGCTTGCTGATTGTTCGCCACCAGCCCCCCGCTCAGCGTCAACGTGTTGTTCGTATTGGAGCCGCTGACTCTGTCCACGTCGAAGGTGATAGTGCCAGCAGGCGGGGTGATCGCCGGGGTGGTGAACGTAGCTGGCGTATCGCTGCGCAGTTGCAGCGTGGTGCCGTTGGCCATGGTCAGGCCGGAGGAGTTGGCGAGGGCGCCGGTGTTTGTCAATTGCAGCTTGCCGGAACTGATCGCCGTCGGGCCGGTGTAGGTATTGGCTCCGCCAAGGGTCAGCGTGCCGGAACCGCTGTAGGTCAGGCCGCTGCCCGCGCTGACGCCGTTGCCGACGACACCCGTGATGGTCACATTGCCCGTGCCGTTGATGATGTCGGTGCGGGCGGCGGTGCTGCCGGGGCCGGTCAGATCGTAGCTGCCGAGGCTTAGCAGCGAGGCGGAAGTGGTGCCGGCGCCGTTGTTGACGGTCAGGGTGCGGACGGAATCCGCAGTATTGGTCAGCAAGCCGCTCAGGGTGAGCGTGCCCGCGCCGTTGAGCGTGACCGTGCGGTTCACGGCCATGCTCACGGCACCCGGAAGCGTCAGGTTGTTGAGGGCCGTGCCCGCCGCGGTGCTGAAGGCGAAATTACCCCCGAGGGTGACCGGGTTGACATTCAACACGACATTTGCCGACCCGCTCGTGTTGTCGATCACCCCGCCGTTGATGGCAAAGGTGCCGCCGTTGCCGAGCGGGCCATCCACCCCGGCCGATCCCGCGACATTGATGTTCAGCGTGCCGGCACTGAGCGTGACGCCGCCAGTGAAGGTGCTGGCACCAGAGAGGGTCAGCGTGCCGTTGCCGCTCTTGCTCAGCGTCGTGCCGTTGGCAATGGCATTGCTCAGCGTCGTATTCCCGGCGCCGGCGAAGACCAGGGCCATGGAACCGGCGTCCACCGTGCCGCCCAGCGTGAGGGTGCCCGCGCTGCTGGTGATGGTCCCGGCGGCCGTGGTGATAGTGATGTTGGAATTGACCGCGCTGGTGGCGCTGCTGGCCAGGGCCGTGACCCCGCCGCTGAGTGACAGGGTGCCGCCGGTGATCGTGCCGCCATTGATCGTCGCCCCGGTGAAACCGTTGGTGCCGGTGAGCGTGAGGAGGCCCGCATCGTTCTTGGCCAGCGTTGCGCCGTTGGCGATGGCGCTGCTCACGGTCATATTGCCGGCCCCGGCAAAGGTCAGCCCCAACGAGGCGGCGTCGAGCGAGGAGTCGATTTGCGCGCCCACATTCGCTGTGATGACGCCCGCCGTGCCCAAGGTTAGCGTATTCCCTGTGACCACATACCCGGCGTTGTCATTGAAGGTCAGTCCGCCAATCGTGATGCCCGTGCCCAGCGTGACGGTGCCCGCGGTCCCGCCCAACACCGCCGTGTCGTTGCCCGCGTTGTTCCAAAAGACATTGGTCGTCCCGCCATCCGTGGTCCAATTCGCGTTCGTGGCGGTGTCCCAGGCACCGGTTCCGCCGGTGACGATCGAGTCGTTTGGATTCGTCTGGCCGTCACTGTCCCAAGTGACATTGACGGCGCGCGCGGCGGGGCTGCCGAGAAGCGCGACGGCACAGGCCGCCGCGATGCTGCCGGTGAGGATGCGGCGGGCGCTGCGGTTGACGATGGGGTTTTTCGTGGAGGCGGTTGGTTTGTTCATGGGATGGGAGGTTCTGCGGAGGAGGTTTTGCGGGCGGGGTTTGGGAAGACAACGCCCCCCTTCATGGCGAAGCCGGCCCGACACAAGAAATTATTGGCGCGGCCACCATCCACTTTTGGTGCAGGTTTTCCCGCCGACTGTTAGGGAGGCGCGGACCACCTCCGAAACGTCCGCGCGGAGAGCGAGCCGGTGAATCCCGGTTTCAGTCTGGCTCATTTCGGGTTGCTTGGGTGATCGGCATGGAAAAATCAAAGTCGCGCGGCAGCCCGCGCCGTGCGTGGCCGGATGAAAGCCGGGCGGTGCGCACCGCCCGGCTTTCGACCACCTATGAGGCCCAGAGCCACCACGACTCTGAGCCCCCATGAAGAGCACCCGGAGCCACCACTACGAGACTCCGGAACGCTCACTCTCCCAGAGACACCCGCCAAGATGCCCTGGAAAATCTGTTTGTTTTGTTCACTGCTAAAGATCTATACCTCCGTTGTAGCTGGGATCACTGACCCCGGCCCCGAGTTCGCCTGCTGCACCGGCCTCAATGAGGCCGGCTACATCTGAAACTTTGGTTTACGCATGCCGGCGACGGCGGTTCAGCAGGCCGAGCGCGCCGACGAGCAGCAGGCCGAGCGTGCCGGGCTCCGGCACCACGGCGGAGCCGCCGCCGAGGGCCGCAGACTTGCCGCCGCCGCTGAAGGC
>Ga0163144_10015567_pt1 | contig 15672 bp, 13 predicted proteins | sample OliLak19BULKMAT1_FD_123175 | JGI IMG/M metagenome (GOLD analysis project Ga0163144, IMG submission 123175) | Freshwater microbial mat bacterial communities from Lake Vanda, McMurdo Dry Valleys, Antarctica - Oligotrophic Lake LV.19.BULKMAT1 | ecosystem: Environmental > Aquatic > Freshwater >...
GGAGAAGTTCGAGCAAGATTTTGCAGCCTACTGCGAATCTAAATACACGCTCGGGGTCAAAAGTGGGACTGACGCCCTCTGGCTAACCATGCTTGCTCTCAATATCGGTCCCGGAGACGAGGTGATTACCGTCCCCATGAGCTTTATTGCTACTGCCGAGGCAATCAGTCTCACCGGTGCTACGCCAGTGCTCGTCGATATCGATCCGAGGACCTACACCATGGACCCTGCTGCATTGGAAAATGCCCTAACCCCTAGAACCAGGGCGATTATTCCGGTTCATCTGTTTGGACAGTCTGCGGATATGGATCCGATTCTCGCCTTTGCGGCTAAACATAGCCTCTATGTGATCGAAGATGCCGCGCAGGCCCATGGAGCCACCTACAAAGGGAGAAAAGTCGGTTCCCTAGGCGATGCCGGATGTTTCAGTTTTTATCCTGCCAAGAATTTGGGAGCCATCGGTGAGGGCGGGGCAATCACTACCGATAACGAGTTTCTAGTTCGAAAAATCAGAGCCCTCCGCGAGCACGGCCAGACTCAGAAGAACCTCCACGCCCTGCTCGGCTGGAACAGTCGCATGGACGGCATCCAAGCTGCGGTCTTAAGTTTGAAATTGTTGCATTTGGATCACGACAACGAGAACCGTCGTAATCATGCCGCGCAATACGACCGGGCGTTTACCCGCGTGCCCGCCATCATACCACCTGCGAACGAGCGGAATGCCGGTCATGTCTATCATATCTATGCAATTCAGACGTCGAACCGCAAGGAGTTGATCGAGTTCTTCAATTACCGTGGAATTGGTTACGGACTCCACTATCCGACACCCATTCATCTGCAAAAGGCCTATCAGCATCTCGGGTATGAAAAAGGTTCGTTCCCGGTCTCCGAGCACTGTGCGAACCATTTAATCTCTCTGCCAATATTCGCGGGGATCAATCCGGAACAAATCAATAAGGTCACTGAGGCAGTCGCTGATTTAAGCGAATCACGCCTGATTGCCTGAGCATATCAAGCTCACTCGTCAGTTTACCGTTGCCAATTAAAGCATTATTCCCCCACTCCTTTAATGAAAAAGTCTCAACCGCAGAGTTCGAAAGAAGCATTCGGCGTCCAAGATGTGATTTACATCTTGTTCAAGCATAAATGGAAGATCATCATTCTATCCTTGCTCGGATTCACGGCCTCCGCCGTAGTTTATCTGAATCGAAAGCCATTGTACGAATCCCAAGCAAAACTCCTCGTTCGTTATGTCCTCAACCGCAACACGGTGGATCCCTTTCAGTCACAGATGAATCCCACCGGGGGACCGGGAGACAGCATTATCAATACCGAAATCGAGATCCTCAATAGCGAAGATCTTGCCAAAGCCGTTGCCGAAGCGGTGGGTGTTGACAAGTTGATGCCACTTTCCGGAGGAAATGCAAAAATAGAAGATGGTGCCGGACTGATTAGCGGCCAACTGAACGTCGCGGTAGCGCCGGGAAGCAATGTGGTGCATATCAACTACAGCGATGCCGATCCTGAGCTATCAGTAGCGGTATTGGGAGAATTGGTGCAGCAATACTTCATTAAGCACCTACAAATCCACCGCTCGGCAAACGCATTCGAACTGGTTTCAAAGCAAGCAGAGGAAGTAAGATTGCGTCTCAAGCAAACCGAACTGGAGCTTGATGCGATGAGAACCAAATCTGGTATCACCACTCTCATTGAGGCGACCAGCGCATTGAATACTCAACGCGCTAGAACCCAGGAAGATCTTATGGTTGCAAAGGCTGAACTCGCCGAGCAACTCGCAAAAATTAAAGCAGTTAAGGGTGCCTCCGGATTCGATGTTCCCGAGAACGAAGCCGGTAATCCAAAGCAACCTCCTGTCGATAAGCAATTCGTTGAAAAAACTCCTGTTCATGTCGTCGGTGAATACAAAAGCCTGCTCGACGTGTTGGGGGTTCTTCAAAAACGGGACTTTGAACTGCGTCTCAAATTCAAATCTGGAAATCGCTTGGTGTCGCTCAATGAGACCCAGGTGAAAGAATACGAAGCCAAGCGTCAAGCGCTCGTAAAACAGTATCCAGATCTGGTCAATGAAACAGCAGCCCTCGATCCGGAAAACAAGACCGCACAATGGAGTCTATCCACCGAAAACGCGAAGTTGGCCTCCATCACGGCGCGTTTGGGGGTCTATGAAAACCATCTGAAGGAAATTAGAAATCAATTCAATGAGCAGTATGCCGTGGGTGCGCAAATTGAGGCCCTCGAACGTAAGCGCCAAATGGAAGATGCGGAGTATCGTTCTTTAGAGTTGAATCTTAAAAATGCCAAAGTGGATCAGACTCTTGATCCATCCAGAATGCCAAACATCACGATGGTCCAACAACCGTCAAAGCCCATCAAAACCTATGACAAAATGACCCAAAAAATCGTTCTTGGACTAGCAGGGGTTGGCATGGCGATGGGACTGGGTGCGGCTTTTCTCATTGAGCTGCTATTCGACCGCAGGATTAAGCGCCCTACGGAAATCCAAGCGCGGTTGCAGCTCCCACTCCTTCTTTCCATCCCGTTTATTCGTGCGCGTGATCGTGTGGACCACTTGCTCAACTCCGAATCTGACGCATTGCGGCTTGGAGCGGGCGGGGACTCCAAACAACAAGTGGCTCAGAAAAAATGGACTCCTGAGTCAGCGATTCAAAAGGCCGTCAGCTTTATTTTGCCATATTCTGAAACGATCAGGGACCGGATCATCTTCAACTTTGAAGTCAACAACATCACTCATAAACCCAAGTTGGTGGCGGTGACCGGGCTCTCTGACGGTGCCGGATCTTCGACGATTGCAGCAGGGCTTGCAAAGTCCTTCTCCGAGATTGGCGGAGCAAAAGTCTTGTTAGTTGACTTGAGTTCCTACCACCCCGAAGAAAGCGCCATCTTCGGCGAAACTCCCCGTCACTCACTCAGCGGTGCTTTGCAATTGGCTCGCAACATTACGTTCAAGGCAAGCCGTCAGAGCCTCTATTACGCCAGTGCAACTGCGAGACGGGATCAAGCGGGGCTTACCACATTCTCTCCCATTCACTTATATGAACTGATGCCACAATTGCAGGCAAGTGACTTTGATTATATCATCTTCGACATGCCTCCAATCGATCAAACCAGCCGCACTCTAACGATGGCGGGATTGATGGATAAGATCCTCCTTGTTCTTGATGCGGAGAATACCAGTCGTGACGCCCTCAAGTGGGGCTATTCCGAACTGGTGAAGGGTCGGGCCGATGTTTCCTGCATCTTCAACAAGACCCGTTCACATGCGCCCAATTGGTTGACAGGTGAAAACTGAAAGACGTCTTTCTGACGCAACGATTCAGTTAAGCCGACCTCTGAATTAAAAGCATGTCCGCACAAGAAATCAACCCTAGCTTCAAGGCCATGGCCAGCGGGTCCCATGGACTGCTGGCAAGGACTTATTACCGGATTAAACCGTTTATTCCCAAAAGTTTGCGGTGGGTTCTGCGTCGCAGCCGAATCGCCGGCATCATGAAGCGTAACTCGGATGTCTGGCCGATCAACCGATCCGCCGGCGGGAAACCCAAGGATTGGAAGGGTTGGCCACATGGCAAGCAGTTCGCACTCGTTTTCACTCACGATGTCGAATCGAAGGAAGGCGTGGATGCGATTCGGAATCTTGCGGAATTGGAACTTGAATACGGCATCCAGTCCTCCTTTTACTTAATCCCTGAAGGCCCCTACGAAGATCCCGTGGAGTTGCGGAACTGGCTTGTTGAACGTGGTTTTGAAATCGGTGTTCATGACCTCAATCACGACGGGCAATTGTATGATTCCCGAACTAGTTTCAGCAGGAAAGCCAAAGGTATCAACCATTACCTTAAGAAGTGGAATGCTGTCGGATTTCGTTCGGGATTCATGCTTCATCAACTAGACTGGCTGCACGAGTTGAATATTCTTTACGACGCATCGACTTTCGACACAGACCCGTTTGAACCGCAACCGGATGGGACACATACGATTTTTCCGTTCCTCATTTGCAACTCAGAAAAAGCCGCAAGAAAGGAATACGTTGAGCTATCTTATACCCTGCCTCAAGATTCGACATTGTTCTTGTTGCTCCAGGAAAGAACCGCGCAGATCTGGAAGGAAAAATTGGCATGGGTTGTTCAGCACGGCGGACTTGCGCTTGTAAACATCCATCCAGACTACATTGATTTTTCCATTGATGCCAATGAGATTTCGAAATACCCGGTTTCAATCTTCGAAGAGTTCCTCACTCATATTCAAGAAACTTATGGTGACACCTTCTGGAATCCAAGGGCAAAGGATTTGGCGCAATGGTACCTGAACAGCTGTAAGCTGGGCGTCCTTGATCGCGTCAATGTTGGAAGTGGCACAAACAACTAATTTTACCAATTCATGATAAGACTACGGCACAAAATGCTGATCCATGTGTTTCGGCTCCTTGACCAATTGATTCTCGCTTCTGTGGCGTTGGCAATTATTTACTTCCGTCCCGAGATCACGATACAAGGTGGCAGCCACATCCTGCAAGCAACCTTTCGCCTTGCCGACACTGCTGGCGTTCTGTTACTTGGAATCGGCTGGATCGTCATCTTTGACTACTTCATCCGATACAAGGCGGATCGCTTGGTTGCCTTGCGCACGCAAATTAAGAATTTAGTCAAAGCCACAGGCCTTGGATCATTCTGGTTGATGGTGATTTGTGCGATCTTCTCGGTGAAGAGCTTCAATATCTTTAACATCATCATTTTCTTCGCAATCGTCACAACCCTGGGGATCATTTGCAGGCTTTTGCTTCGACTCCTTCTGCTGAGCGCGAGGCGGTCCGGCTATAATTATCGTTTCTTGCTGGTGATTGGGGCGAATCCCAGAGCTTTTGAAATTGCAGAACGCATTGAGAAAAAGCCGGAACTGGGTTACAAGATCGTCGGCTTCGTCGCAGAATCGGAAAGCACCCAGGCACAATGGCTACCCAACGAACACCGGGATTGGAAATTACTCGGGATTCTTGAAAATCTGAGGACGACGCTCACCGAGGAGAGAGTCGATGAAATCATCGTTTGTCTCCCTCTCGATGCGCGCTTTAGCGATATCACAATGATTGTGCAACATGCACGGGACTTGGGCATTGTCGTTCGGCTCATGCCGAACTTCGCGGATGGAACCCTTTTGAAAAACATGTTTGTCGAGGAATTCGAGGAAGATTATGTAGTGACCCTGTTCCGAGAGCGACTTCTCATGCAACTTCTCACAAAGCGCTTGATCGATGGCTTTGTCTCCGTGGTCGTTTTGATCCTGCTTCTGCCCTTGATGCTGACAGTCGCCCTTTTAATCAAGATCACAAGTCCTGGTCCGGTCTTCTTCTCCCAATACCGCGTTGGAATGAACCAACGTCAATTTCGCCTCTATAAATTTAGATCAATGGTGGTCGATGCGGAGGCGCGCAAGCTTGAACTGCAACACCTCAATCAACGGGACGGTCCGGCATTCAAGATGGATAACGACCCGCGCATGACCAAGATCGGACGTTTCATACGTAGGTTGAGCATCGATGAATTGCCACAGTTGTTCAATGTTTTGAGTGGGGAAATGAGTTTGGTAGGACCACGCCCCCCCTTGCCGGACGAAGTTAAACGATATGAGTGGTTGTTTCGGAAACGTCTATCCGTAAAGCCGGGAATCACTTGCATCTGGCAGATCAGTGGCAGAAACACCGTCTCGTTTGAAGACTGGATGGAAATGGACCACCAATACATCGAAAATTGGTCGCTGATTCTGGACCTGAAGATTCTTGTGAAAACCATTCCAGCAGTTCTATTCGGGAGTGGAGCCTCTTAACAGTTTTGCGATGGCTATTCAGCGTAAAAAAATTCTCGCAATCGCCTCGGGAGGCGGGCACTGGGTCCAACTTTTGCGGTTGCGTCCAGCGTTTGATGGATGTGACGTGGTCTATGCAACCGTTCGCCGAGGGTATGAATTGGATGTCCAAGGAAGTGAGTTTCGTTTGATTCGAGATGCGAACCAGTGGAGCAAGCTCGCCTTGATCCGAAGTGCCTTTGGAATTTTCCTCTTAATCATGACCGAGCGCCCCGACTTGGTGATTTCGACGGGAGCAGCTCCCGGGTGTTTTGGTGTGCTGTTCGGTAAATGGTTCGGTGCGCGCGTCATTTGGTTAGATAGTATCGCCAATGCCGAAGAACTCTCGCTGTCCGGCAAGCTTGCTGGTAAGTTTGCGGATCTCTGGTTAACTCAGTGGCAACCTCTTGCGCAAAGTGGTGGTCCAAAGTGGATTGGAAGTGTCTTATGATCTTTGTAACAACTGGCACGGCCCTCCCGTTTGATCGCATGGTCAAGATTGTCGATGCGTGGGCACACCAACGTGGCCGAAATGATGTTTTTGCGCAAATCGGGATGGGAGCATGGGAACCCAAACACCTGCCATTTGCCAATCTGCTCCAGCCAAGTGAGTTCGTGGAACGAATCCGGACCGCAACGGTGGTGATTTCTCACGCGGGGATCGGTACCATTCTCTCCGCGTTACATTACGAAAAGCCCATTCTCATCATTCCCAAGTTGGCAAGCCTGGGGGAGCACAGAAATGAGCACCAAACGGCAACCGCACAGCGCATGATGGAACTCGGAAATGTGAACGTCGCCTTTGATGACGATGAACTCCGCCATCGACTGGATCACTTGGATGAACTCCAATCCATCGGAAGAATTGGCCCGTTTGCGAGTGAGACCCTGTTGGATGGGCTCCGCTCCTTCATTCACGGCTCATAAAAAGGAGTTAAAGCTTTATATTTTCCTCCCACGACCACTTCCGGTCCCAAGGGTTTTCATCAATGGAATTTTGAAGGGAATTTCCTTCGCTTTTCGCCTTTGATGCCATAACCTTCAAGTGTTCAACCATTCGACAAAATGAACTTTGCCCCCCCCAAGCGCCTCATGTGCATTTTTGCGTTTGCATTCTTATTTACCATAGGAAATGTGAATGGCGGTTTATCGGTGTCTCAATGGGGCATTACGTGGACATTCTTAGCCGACCGTCCTACGGGTCAATTTGTAAATGGCGATTGGTGGGTGCTTGGGCCGGTAACGATCACTCAGATCACACCGGCCAGCTCATCGTTGGGCGGTTCAATGATCAATCCGGTCCCCGGCCAAGCGCAGGGGCTTTACTACGACAATCCTTATGCGACTCCACCCTACAATGGTGGCCTGAATGTCGGGTTGAGTCTCCCGGTCACCATTGAAGGAGGCAATTCGTTGTTTTCTACCATCAATAATCCTGATACGTGGGTTCAGGGGGCAAATCAGGAAAAAACATGGTTTAAGGAGACGGCAGTGCTCACGGTGGTTAAAACGGCTCCAAGCGCTGGAAGTTTTCGTCCGCCTTACGCTGGCACGGATAAGACGATCAAACCGAATTGGAATCTCTCCCGTCTCAACTACTCGGTCTTGCGAAGCTTGGCCGCTCCGGTCCCTGCGAACGTCCCGAATCAGACTTGGTTGGAAAATGCAACCCAGCGACCCCTTTTGGAAATGAATTTCAACTGGCCGAACTCGAACTGGAAATCCTCATGGGCGGAGAACAAGACCGGTGGTTATCCCCGCAGAACCTATGGGCGGGAGATATCCCATATTAGCAGCGGTGCCGGACTTCTCCTTCAGACCGACGTTAGTAATGCCACCAAGCAGAAGCTGCTCATCCACATGTGCCAGTGGGGGATCGACGTCAGCGGATTGATTAAACTTGGAATGCAATGGCAGCCAAACGGTGGTCACAATCTCGGCCGGATGATGCCACTCTTTCTGGCAGCAAATGTCATGGAGGATTCTGAAATGCTCGAGCAGCTCAAGCAAGCCAATGGACCCTTCCAGGAATACTATACCCACTACTATATCCTTCAAGAGGACATTGATCGGCCCCGTGCCCCGGGCTCGAATGCTGCTCCATATACCCTGGCGATGCTTGGAATTCCCGAGTGGAGTTCCGGAGGGAGATTTGAACAGAGCCAAGCATCATCAAACTTCATTGGAGATGTTGGCTATCGTTTTATCAATGGAGCGCCAAACTGCGGAGCGATGGGGACCGTCCTTTTGATGGGAAAACGCAGCCAGCTGGAACACGAAGCGTATGTGCGCTACATCTCCGAGCGGTTTTACCCGAAAATGAAAGGAAACGCAGCGGGAGTGCTTCCAAACTATGGTGACGATGTGACTCTGTTCACCCGCGATATGTGGGACACGTATTTGACCAATGATGTAGTTCCTCCATCTGTTCCCGTCGTGCCGGTGGCGCGACCCGATTCCTCACTCGCAAAGTGACTTGGCCTTTGGGTCACGTGAACTTTTCAGCCGCTGGTCCCCGGCTACATCATTTGGCAAATTCTTGGTATGCAGCAATCCCCGATAAGAGTTCTTTATAGTTTTCCTCACAAAATCGGATCTGGACGGATCTGTTGGACCGCCTGGCAGCAAGTCGTTGGATTGGTCGATGCGGGTGCAAGCGTGATCGCGATGGTTGGATCGATTGCGAAGCCTTTGCCTAGCAGTGTGATTGTCAAGAAGACGCTCGGAATTGGTCCGCTGAGGATTCCCTATCGGTTGCTTGGTGCACGCAGAGCTTCAATCTTACATGATTGGATCACGGCGTCATGGTTGAAACGCCACGCTTCTGAGGTGGATGTCGTGCACGCGTGGCCACTCGGCGGGCTGCGCACGATCCGCGCTGCAAAGAGTCTTGGAATCCCCGTAGTGCTTGAGCGCCCGAATGCCCATACCGCATTTGCATATCAAGTCGTCGAAGACGAGTGCGGACGGATTGATCTAACTCTTCCAGAGGGCTTCGAGCACAAGTATGACGGCGTCTCCCTGGCCCATGAGCTCTTGGAGTATGATGAGTGCGATTACCTGCTTTGCCCGTCGGAATTCGTCGCGCGGACATTTTTGGATGAGGGGTTTCACCCGGAAAAACTGCTCAGACATCAGTATGGTTACGACGAGACGTGCATTCACCCTGGAAATCAGGGCGCGAGTCAGGATCAAGGAATCGTTCTGATTTACGTCGGTCTCTGCACACCGCGCAAGGGTCTTCATTATGCGTTAGAAGCCTGGCTTTCTTCGGAAGCTTGTAAAACCGGAAAATTAATCGTTTGTGGCGGTTTCGTTCCGGGATATCAGGAAAAATTCGCACACCTTTTGAGTCATCCAAGCGTCGAGGTTTTAGGGCACCGCTCGGATATTCCTGAACTGATGATGCAGGCTGATATATTTGTTCTTTCCACCGTCGAAGAAGGAAGCGCGTTAGTCACTTATGAAGCCCGGGGTGCGGGTTGTGTGTTACTGGTTTCAGATGCATCCGGGGCGGTGTGTGAAACGATGCGGAATGGTCTGGTTCATCGTCCTCGTGATGTTGCGGCGCTACGCTCACACATTGACCTTTTGAATCAGGACCGCAGCCTTCTTGCCCAACTGCGTTCGAACTCGCTTTCAGCGGCATCGCAGCTAACATGGAAGGCTGCTGGGTCCAGGTTGCTCGATGTCTATCGAACGATTCTCAAAAAGTAGCTCGTCGCAAGGAGATCAAGGTGAATCCTACTGCCATCATATTTTTCGTCATTGTTGCGACCACCCTCTGGATGGTGCCAAGGAAGTTTGCACTTGCCCCGCTGCTGACGGGTTGCTGTTTCATGACAACGGGTCAGGGGCTTGAACTTGGTTCGATTTCCCTTCCTGTCTATCGTTTGCTTTTGTTGGTTGGCATCATGCGTGTCGTGATCAAAAGGGAGCAAATCACCGGCGGCATCAACCTGATCGATAAAATCATGATCGCTTGGTCATGCTGGGGAGTCTTTGCCAGTTTGTTTCATGATGCTGCTTTAGGCTCGGGTCCACTGTATGCTCTTGGAGGTTCTTTTAATATTCTCTCTGTTTATTTCTTGGCAAGGATCTGGGTAAGCAGTGTGGATGAGATGTATGATCTGGTCAAATTGCTGCCGCTAATCCTTCTTCCGATTGCCCTCGAGATGGTAAGTGAGAAGTTTACCGGGAAAAACCTATTCGCTGCCCTTGGCGGAGTCCCTGAATATGTGCTGCTTCGTGAGGGAAAGTATCGGGCACAGGGGCCATTTCTTCATCCAATCCTGGCAGGCACGGTGGGCGCATGTTGCATTCCGCTGTTCATCGGTATCCTGAGGAGCGCGAAAACCCGGGCCATCCTTGGAATCGGGGTTGGACTGTGTATGGTGATTGCCAGCTCGTCAAGTGGTCCCGTCATGAGCCTGTTGGCAGGATTGTTCGCCGTTGGAATCTGGGTGGTAAGAGGCTACACGAAAGCGATGCGGCTCTGCGCCATCGCCCTTTACGGATTACTCATGTTGGTGATGAAGCAGCCACCGTATTATATTATCTCAATGATTGATATCTCCGGTGGAAGCACCGGGTGGCATCGGTCGTTTCTGATTGAGCGAACCATGATGTTCTTTTCGGAATGGTGGCTCTTCGGAACGGATCATACGAGGCACTGGATGCCCGATCAGGGAACGGCAATGTCTCCGACCCATACAGATATAACAAACTACTACATTGCATTTGCCGTTGCTGGTGGGCTATTGTCGGTTCTACTTCTATTCTACATCCTTTGGGTTTCATTTAAATGGGTTGGAAAATGTTACCGAACCATGGATGAATCAGAACTAGGAAGTGGATTCAGTGTCTGGTGCTTTGGTGCCGCTTTGTTTGCTCACGTCGTTACCAGTATTTCAGTTTGTTACTTCGACCAGTCGGTGATTTTCTTCTGGCTCAATATCGCGGTGATCGGTTCGGTCTATAACGCGCAATCGCTTGAGGAAGAAGAAGAAGAGGAAGAAATGTCATGCCAAGAGAGAATGTCGGTCAGTTAGTTGGTGGGAACCCCGAAAGATCGGACTACCCAACGGATTTGGAGTTGCTGGATTTGAGCTTTTATATCAACAAAGATGAGCATGTTAAACCAATATCGACTGTGGCTTCGTGTGAAGAACCGGTTCTTTTCCCAGGCGGTTAAACGATCATTTTCGCGGTTTGGAGAAGGCAGCTTGATTCAATTACCAGCCAGTCTTTGGGGGGAGGCTGCAATTGCGATTGGAGCAGGAGTGCATCTCGGGGCCAATTCGTGGCTGCACGCACTAGCGCCACCTGAAGATGGCCATGCGGTGGTGATCACGATCGGGGACCGCTGCATTTTTTCAGGTGATGTGACGATCAGTGCTACGCTTGGAGTCACCATTGAAGATGATGTGATCATTGGCAGAGGGGTCCATATCTCGGATCACAGCCATGAGTTTGGTGACATCACGACGCCGATCCAGCATCAAGGGGTTACTCCAGCAAGAAGAGTCACCGTGGGCAGTGGATCTTGGATAGGGCAAGGGGCGATCGTTTGTCCCGGCGTCACCATCGGAAGGAACGCGGTTGTTGGAGGAAACTCAGTGGTTCGATCAGATGTACCTGATTTCTGTGTTTACGCTGGAGTCCCCGCGAAATTGATTCGAAAAATCACTTGACCCCCCCCATCAATCAGATGCTTGTCTCAATCATTATCCCAACATTCAATCGTGCGAAGACGATTGGTCCGGTCGTCGAAAGTGCCCTTGCTCAGACCTACAGCGAGATTGAGGTCATTGTTGTCGATGATGGATCAAGTGACAGTACCGCCGATGCGCTCAGGCCTTACATGGACCGGATTCAATTTATCTATCAGGAAAATGCGGGACCCTCTGCAGCAAGGAATCGCGGCGTGGCTGCGGCAAAAGGCGAGATACTTGCCTTCTTGGATTCCGACGATTTTTGGTACCCTGAAAAGATTGAAAAACAGATCGCTGTGTTTCGCGCGGGTGGGCCCGATCTCTGCTGTGTCATTTGCAGCGCAGCGGTGAAGAGTGCCGCAGGAGTTGAATTGGGGAATACTTTCGAGATGTCTGGACTAAAATTACCCGTTGGAACCGGGATCTGGAGTAACCCTCAGGAAGTTTTGGCAACCCGCTTCATTCTCTTCAATCAAGTGGTCGCTGTTCGCCGGCGGTGCTTCGATCAGGTCGGTGGGTTCAACGCGGGATTGCGCCTTCTGGAGGACTACGAACTCGCGATGAAACTTTCCACGGTCGGTCCTTGGGGGGTCATTCGAGAGCCGCTCGTGGTCAAATACAATGACGACGACGGGATCGGAGTGGACTGCATGACGGATGATGATAGACATCTGAAAACCTGTATTGAAGTGATGAGCGGAATCCGCACTGCGGGTCATGGCTTGAGTTCTTCCGCGAAGCAGTTGCTGGGTGTAGAGTTGTCTGATATGCGTGCCGAAATGAGAATCCGAGCGCTGATTCGGCGAGGTGGAGTCATGGTTTCTGTGGGCAAACTTCTCACGGTCGGTATTCGTGTCCGCAAGGCCGTGCGGCGGAGATTGCCATCATGGCCGCAGCCTCGTGTCCGGGCGATCTAAGATTGAGGAATTTTAATAACACCGAACAAAAATATTATGACTGAAATTATAATTGAAGCAGGAAAAGCAGAGCGACAATACTGGAAGGATCTCTGGCGCTATCGAGAACTCTTTTACTTTCTCGCCTGGCGGGACATTCTTGTGCGTTACAAGCAGACGGTGATAGGGATTGCGTGGGCGGTGATTCGCCCGCTTTTGACCATGTTGGTTCTGACCTTCGTATTCGGAAAGCTTGCGGGGATGGACTCGGGCGATATTCCATACCCGCTTGTGGTGTTCTGCGGGATGTTACCTTGGAACTTTTTTGCGACAGCCTTTTCGGAAAGCGGAAACAGCCTCGTGTCCAACGCGGGGATGATCTCAAAGGTCTATTTTCCGAGACTCGTCGTACCCGTCAGCAGTGTGATCACCAGTTTTGTAGACTTCCTCATCTCGGCGGTTTTGATGGCGTTTATCATGATTTACTACAAGTTCATGCCCGGGGGGAATGTATTGTTTCTTCCCTTATTCGTGGTCTTAGCGTTCGCAACAGCATTCGGTTCGGGACTTTGGATATCTGCGTTGATGGTCCGCTACCGTGATTTTCGCTATATTGTGCCGTTTGTGGTGCAATTCGGGTTGTATCTCTCACCAGTTGCTTTTAAGAGTAGCGTCGTGCCTGATGAATGGCGTTTACTTTACTCGCTTAACCCCATGGTTGGGGTCATCGATGGATTCAGGTGGTCAATTCTGGGCGAGCAAAATATTTACTGGCCTGGTTTGGCAATTTCGGTGGTTGGGGTGTTCTTTCTGATTGTTTCCGGGATTTGGTATTTCAGGAAAACCGAGAAGACCTTTGCCGATGTAATCTAAGGCAAATTAAATTATATCTTATCAACAATACCATTTTTATTTATGAGCGATCCCATTATTTTAGTTGAGAATCTATCAAAGTGTTACAAGATCGGGAGGCAGGCCACCCAAGGAGACGGCCTTCGGCATGTGCTTGAGCGGGCGGTGCGTGCTCCTTTCGCTTGGATGCGTCCGGGGCAGCCTGAAAAGCATGGGAAGACCGAGGACTTTTGGGCAGTCCGTGATGTGAGCATGGAAATCAAACAGGGGGAGATGATGGGAGTCATTGGCCGTAATGGAGCGGGGAAATCCACTCTGTTGAAGCTTCTAAGCCGTATTACTGAGCCGACCAGCGGGAAAATTCGCCTGCGTGGACGGGTTGCGAGTCTGCTAGAGGTTGGAACCGGTTTTCACCCTGAGTTGACTGGTCGTGAGAATATTTTTCTGAATGGAGCCATTCTTGGAATGAGTCGGGTGGAGATCAAGCGGAAGTTTGACGAGATCACCGCCTTTGCAGAAATCGATAAGTTTTTGGATACCCCTGTGAAGCGCTATAGCAGTGGCATGTATGTGCGTCTGGCGTTTGCCGTGGCCGCCCACCTTGAGCCTGAAATTCTCATCGTGGACGAGGTGCTCGCTGTAGGTGATGCTGAGTTCCAGAAAAAGTGCCTCGGCAAGATGGAGGATGTTTCCTCGAAGGAAGGTCGAACGGTGATCTTGGTGAGTCACCAGATGACTGCGATTCAAAATCTTTGTACCCGTTGCATTTTGATGGATCGTGGCCAACTGATGATGGAAGGGAAGACCGACGATGTCGTGAATGCCTACATGTATAAAGGAGCAGAACTTGCAATGAGTGGCCTTTCAGACCGGAGTGACCGTTCGGGCGAAGGACAAGTTCGGATTACCTCAATCGATTTACGCGACCCGTCTGGTTCAATCATCGCTGAAGCCATCGCCGGATGTGACGTGGTGGTGAGTTTGGCATTCTCGGTGAAGCCGGGTGTGGTTTTGAATGACTGCATCGTATGCGTTGAAGTCGCAAAAGACCTGAAGACCTATTTCGCTTTGTCATCCGCACTGGCCGATACCAAAAAGCTTCAGTTGTCGAACGATGGAAGGATCGACTTCATGATTCGTAGTTGGCCTCTATCAGGCGGAACTTATCATGTCAATATCTACGTGGAGTCTGATCTGGTCACCCAGGATTTTCTAAATGACGCTTCAGTGATCGAGGTCATTGATGGAGATTTCTACGGGTCTGGCAAACTGGTCCATACGGGCTGGCAAGGGACATCAGTGCTGGTCAAGCACTCTTGGGATCTTGTGCAAAGTTAACTTTCCTACCCCCGTTGCTACGACCGCAGTTTCAAAGAGTCATTTAATTGTTAGACCATGAAAATCCTGATGCTACATCACGCCGATGGCGATGCGGGTGGTGGGCAAGTCCAGATGGGACGCCTGCGTGACGGTCTGAAGCGGACCGGGATGGATGCAAGGGTACTTTGTCGATACAAAAGTCTTGACGACTCGGTCCTTATTCCTTCCAAGCCATTTCTTGAGAGAGCGATTGGGAAATTTACGAAACGTTTTGGACTGAATGATATCCACTTGGTGGGCTCGGACGCGGTAACGGATCTACAAGAGTTCAAAGATGCCGACGTGTTGGATATTCATTGTTTGCACAGTGACACCTTCAGTTATCTGGGGCTACCTGCGCTGACTGCGAAAAAGCCAACAGTCTTCACATTTCATGACATGTGGCCGATCACCGGGCACTGCCACGCAAGTTTGGAGTGTGAGCGTTGGAAAAGTGGTTGCGGCAACTGTCCTCACCTTGAAACCTATCCGGCAGTGAGGCGTGATGCAACTGCGCTTGAGTGGAGGCTCAAAAAGTGGGCTTACAAGCGCTCCAAATTTTCCATCATCGCACCCAGCCGCTGGTTATGTGATAAGATCCAGGAAAGTTCGTTAGGTGAGGTGCCAGTTCATCATGTCCCGCACGGTGTGGATTTAGACGTATTCAAACCATTGAATCGCGATCAGTGTCGGCAGCAGCTTGGCATTCCCCTCGGGAAAAATGTCATTTTGTTTGCCGCCGAGAGTATGATGCGTCCTCTCAAAGGCGCGGATCTCTTGGTTCAGACGTTGCAGTCGCTACCTGAGGGGGTGAAGCGCGATAGCGTTTTATTGGTGTTTGGAGAAACCAGCGAGGAGATTCTAAAGCAAATACCCATGCCCGTGGTCGATTTGGGCTACCTTCACCGTGATTGTTTTAAGGCAATTGCTTATTCATCGGCAAATGTGCTTCTGAACCCGTCACGCGCCGA
>Ga0163144_10015569_pt1 | contig 15671 bp, 2 predicted proteins | sample OliLak19BULKMAT1_FD_123175 | JGI IMG/M metagenome (GOLD analysis project Ga0163144, IMG submission 123175) | Freshwater microbial mat bacterial communities from Lake Vanda, McMurdo Dry Valleys, Antarctica - Oligotrophic Lake LV.19.BULKMAT1 | ecosystem: Environmental > Aquatic > Freshwater > Lake...
ATCCAAGTCGATGGCGGCATCAACCGCGAGACCATCCCGTTGGTCGTTGCCGACGGCGCCGACCGCCTGGTGACCGGCAACGCATTCTTCAAAGATCCGGATCCGGCCGGGTTCCTGCGTTGGGCCGAGAGCCAGTAGGGCTCACCCTGCTCGCCCGACGCCGGCTCATCCTGTGATGAATCGGGTAGGAGGGGAGGGCAACCTCCCCTCCTACCCGATTTTTAGCTATGGCTTCAACCGCAGGTTTACGGCTGACGAACGAGACGGGAGGCAGAGTGCGCGCGCCCCATGGACAGCCTCCATCTTCCACCACTCGCCGGCGAGCGCGAAGGCGCCGGCGAGTGGCGCGATGCCGATCGGCCGCCGCTGCCGCCAGCGCACCACCGGCCAGGTCCACGCCGGAATCAGTAATGCCGGCGCGACGCAGACGCAGATGAGACCGAGCAGGCGGCCGGAAACGATGGATGGGTATCATCGGTGTTGTGTCAGTGTCTGCCGAACTCGATCAGGTGCCATTCACGAGCGACCTGGACGAAGGCGCCCGGCATCCGATCGCGCAGAAAGGGAAGCGTCTGATAGGACAGGACGCCCGAGGCGATGCGGTCGCGCTGGGCGAGCGGATCCACAGGGATGTCGATCCGCTTGGCGAGCGACACCGTGCGCCGGCCACAAGTGCGCATGCGCGCCAGCCATGCCGCCCAGGCCCGGCTCTGCGCGGATCCCAGCGGAAGCGGGTACTGGACCACCGAAATGTCGTGCACGAGCAACAGGTACGGCCCGAGCAGGTTGCACGGATCAGTGCGCCCCATCACAACCACGGCGCCATCTGGTATCAATTCAGCGATTGCGTCGAGTTGGTCCGTCAGCCCGTGATGGTTCGCCTGCCCCGTCAGCGCACGTGCGGTATGCACCCAGAAGCCGGCGAGAACGGTGACGACGGCGATCCCGGCGAACGCGCCGCGTCGACCACCCGCGATCCGACCGGCGAGCGCCGGCAGCGCCGCGCATCCCATGATCAGCAGCGGGACGGTGTACATCACCAGCCGGCGCATCGCGTACGGCTGCGTCGGCGTGTTCAGGATGTCGTAGCAGAGCACGGCGCTGACGCCGACGCCGGCGACCAGGAACAGCAGCGCTGCCGGCTGGCGCATGCGCAGGGTCAGCCACGCCGTTCCCGCCCCGGCCGCGAGCACGCCACATGGTGTCACGTACCAGCCGAGCCGTACCAGGGTCTGCTCGCGCAGACTCTCGACGACCCGCTGCGCCGGCCAGGAAAAGAAGCGGTCGGGCTCGCCCACGTGCGGTCGGACGAACCACGCCCACAGGCCGAAGAGGCCCAGCAGCGCCACCGCGATGATCCGCAGCGGCGGCTCGACGCGACGCCAGCGTATCGCGGCGACGACGGCGGCAGCGCCGACGACCGCCACGACCGCGACGAGGCCGGCGCCGCGCAGCGCCCCGGCCAGGGATCGCAGTCCGTAGAGCGTGTGCGCCTCGCAGGTCGCGACGACGATCGCCGACCCCGAGGCCCATGTCACCGCCATGGCCACGCCGGCCACCCGGCATCGCCGCATGACGATGACAGCAGCGACCGGCGCGAGCGTCCAGCCGACGATGCCGTCGATCTTCAGCGCTGGCAGGAGGGCGAGCAGGAGCCCGGCGCAAGCGGCGGGCAGCAGCGGCCGCGGTGACCGGAACGCGAGCAGGCATATCGCCAGGACGAACAGCCACTGTGCGAATGGCTCCGCATAGGTCGTGTTGGCGATCCACGCCTGCAGCGGCATGCACAGGACGAGCACGTACGCCGCTGCGCCGGCGAAGCGTCCCAGCCACAGCGTCGCGAGGATGCCGAGCAGGCAGGCGGTTCCGATCGTCAGGCAGGCGCCGAGCGCGGAGAGACCGGGCCAACCGGCGATGCGGAAGGCGGAGGCGGCGAGGGCGGGATATCCGGGCGGGAACACCGGCCGGATGCCGCCATCGCTTTCGGCGAGGAAGCCGATGAACGCGGACGGACGTCCGCCCGTCGTTACGCCGCCGCGGATCGCCTCCACCGGCGCCTCGACGGTCGCCAGACGATGCCAAGTCGCGATCTCCTCTCCGGCGAGGAACGCCGGCGCGCGGTACGATCCCGTCCGCGCCAGCTGGATCGCCGACAGCGTGTAGATGCCCTGGTCCTCGTTGCCGAGCGCGGGCTCGTTGTGGTGGAGGAAGGACGCGCACCACGCCACCGCCAGCGCCGCGATCGCGGCCGCGGCCACCAGTCGCCGCCACGGCCGCGCGCCCGCGAGGACGGTGCACAGGCGGACGGCGGAGAGCACGACGATGACGGCTGCGGAAGGCGCCAGGAATGGCAGGGCCGGCTGCGCGGCTTTCCATTCCGCCAGGACCAGCGTCAACGCCAGCAGTACCGCGAACAGTGCCGATGCCCAGATTAGGATCCGCTGTGAGGCAGGTTCGCGCGAACTGTCCATCAAGAAACCGGATCCGGATTTCTGGGCGTGAGTTTTTGGTGGACCGCACACCGATGGGGGTAGTCTCCGCCGCCACGCGGAGGCGACGATGCGCCATCTTTCCTGCCGGACGTTGTGGATCGCCCTGGTCGCATCATTGTGCGTTGCTCTTCCGTCGACCGCCGCAGAGCAGGTCGGTACTGTTTCAGTGACGAACGCTGTAGGCGACATCCAGCCCGATGGAAGCTTCGTCGTCCGCAACGCTTCGATCGGGTGGAGTGTCTACAGCTACCACATCGCCGTCATCATCGTGCTCAGCGTACACGAGACTCCATTGGAGCCCTGGGTCGTCCGTGCCAGGCTCAGTTCGGGCTCCACCAACCTCTTCAGTGCTCCGTTCCGCATGGCGATCGGCACCGTCCATGTACCGCCGCCGTGGTCGGGATCTCGCGATGCCGAGGCTCCGAAGGAGATCGCCATCACCGCTCCCGCGAGCGAATCCGCGGCCGGCGGTGGAATCCTCTCCGGCGGCAGCATCCGCCTCTCGGCGTCCGCGCGCTTCGACGATGGCCGCATCACCGACATCTCGACCGACGCCGGGGTCGAGTATTACTCCAGCAATCATGCGGTCGCCCGCGTATCCGCCGACGGAATGGTAACGGCCGGTGAGGTGATGCGCGATACCATCGTCTACGTGACCGTGGCTTACCGCGGGACATTCGCGCGACATCTCCTGGTCGTCCGGCCGAGCGCGAACCCGGACCCCGATGGCGATGGCATCCCGACGTGGTGGGAGCGCCTGCATCGGCTCGATCCCGCCGACTCGAGCGATGGGAACAGCGATGCCGATCGCGATGGGCTCGTCGCTCGATTGGAATTCGCCTTGCGGACGAACCCGCTCGATCCGGACACCGACCACGACGGACTGCTCGACGGCGCCGACCCGGAGCCGCTCATCCCGGAGCGCGTGCCGCCGCTGGTGGCGATCGTTGCTCCGGCTCCGGGGACGACGTTGACCCCGGGCGGAATCGTCGTCGTGCGGGTCGCCGCGGAAGACAACGCCCGCGTCCGCCGCATCATCGTCCGCGTTGGTGGCGTGCAGGTCGCCAGCGCCGACGGAGGCACCTGCGAGGTCGGTGTCTCAGTGCCTGACGCCGCGGGACTGGTCGTCGAAGCCGTAGCCCAGGACGTCGCCGGCAACAACGCCAGCGTCGCGCAGACGTTCGCCATCGTCCGCGACGACGGGCTGGCCGTCCTCACCGGGCGCGTGATCGACGCCGGCGGCGCCCCAGTGGCCGATGCGCTCGTCACGCTCGCGGGTGGTGCGGGCTCGGTCCGAACTGCCGCGGACGGCAGGTTCCGCCTGTCGCACCGGCCCGGCGGCTCGACCGCCACCGATCTCGTCGCAATCGCCGACGGTGGCGGGCGTCGGCAGGCGGTCGCGGTGATGGCGACGTCGGCTCCCGGCGCCGAGCGCGACCTCGGCGATCTCCTCCTCACCTCGGTACCGTTCGAAGCCGTGCTCGGTCAGCGGCACCAGATCGACCTCGGTGGCAGCGTCGAGCACGCGTTGCCCTTCGCCTTCCTGTTCTACGGTCGGCAGCAGGCCTCCCTTCACGTCAACGCGCACGGATCGATCACCTTCGGCGCGCCCGACGGACGTGCCTTCGCCATCTGGGCGGACTACGGCGATTCCGACGCTGCCATCGTCGCCCCGCTGGTCGAAGGTCCGCCGCGGATCGCCCCCTGCTGGAGCTTCATCAACGCCAGCGCGTGGGCCTACTACGAGGTCTACGGCAACCTGGTGCCGCAGCCGAACCCCGACCCCACTGTCGGCGTCTACATCGCCGACCACGCCGACCGCATCGTCATCACCTGGCTCGGCGTGCGGCATTCGACCGATCACACCGGCGAGAACAGCAGCTTCCAGGCCGTCCTCCACCGGGACGGCGCCATCGCGTTCGCCTACTGCCTGCCGCAAGCGGGGAGCGCGAGCTACCTCACGCGGACTCTGGTCGGCCTCGCACCCGGCGGCGGCGGCACCGCCCAGGCGGTCGACTGGGTCCAGGGCGATGGGGCCGCCATCCCCGGCGCGGCCTATGAACTGTTCGATTCCGTCCTTCCCGCCTTCGATCTCGGTCTGTGCGGTCTCCGTTTCACTCCGCGCACCGAGGGCGGCTACGCCGTTGCGGTGGAGCGGTTCCAGGATCTCGCCGACCGCACCCTCCTCGCAGGCCGCATCGAGGGCGGCGACGACGGTTCCGCGGTCGCCATCGCTGCCGCCGAGCAGTATCCGCTCGATGCGCTCGGTGGGTTCGCCGGCCGCATCGTTCGCCGGCCGATCCGCGTCGATCCCGCCGCGATCGGCCGCGCCGACGGCAGCTCGTGGACAGACGCATATACCGATCTGCAAACAGCCCTGGACGCCGCGCGCTCCGGCGACGAGGTCTGGGTTCGCGAAGGCACCTACCTCGCGCCCGACGATGGTTTCTCGATCGCGCGCCAGGGCGATGCGCCACCGGTGCGACTGTACGGTGGATTCGCTGGCAACGAGACCAGGCGTGAGCAGCGGGATCCCTGGGCGCGTCCCACGATCCTCAGCGGCGAGCGGGGAACGCCTTCCTCCGATGACAACGTGTCGTTCGTTATCTCGCTCAACGACGCGATGCTGTCGGGTTTCACCGTCACGCGCGCGGCGTACCTTGGCGTCAGCGGGTGGGGTTTCGAGATGTCGGAATGCCGGATCATCGGCAATGGCACCGGGGTGGCCGCCTTCGGTCAGGCCTCGATTCGGAGATCCGTCATCGCGGGAAACCGTGGTGTGGGGATCGCGTTCCAATATCCATCCCTGGACCGCGTCGCGATCGACGATGTCGTGGTCGCGGGCAACGCGCGCGGCGGCATCGCGAGCGGACAGCCGCTGGACATCCGTCACGCCACGTTCGTTGGCAACAGCGGTGGCGCCGGATCGGCCATCCGCCTGAGCGGCCCCGGGTCGAGCCGGGTCGCCAACGCCATCGTCTGGGCGAATCCGACGGGCGATCCGCTCGCAACGGCCATCACCGCCAGCCCGGGCTCGATCGAGGTCGTCGGGAGCTGCGTCGAAGGCGGCTTCCCCGGCGTCGGCAACACCTTCACCAACCCGCTCTTCGTGGATCTCGACCGGCCCGCCGGCGCAGACGGCGTCTGGGGCACGGATGACGATGGCCTGCAGCTCACGGCCGCCAGCGATCTGATCGATGCAGGCCGGCTCGACGACGGCACCGACGCAGACGTGCGCCTGCGCAGCCGCACCGGCGCTGGCACCGGCCCCGACCTCGGCGCCTATGAGCGCGGTGGAACGCCGTTGGTGCTGCCGGGGCCGTCGCTGCCCCCGCTTGATCGCGGGCGGCGCGTCGAGCCCTCCGTGGTCGGGGCCTCGCCGCGGACGCTGCCCACGAGCGGCCTATTCCCGTTCGTCGTCAACGTCCTCGGTGACGACCTCGCTGCCCCGACCGAGCCCGACGGCGTGGGTCGTGTGCCGCGCCTGCGCCTCGAACGTGCCCGCGCCGCGACCGGCCGCTGAACATCCGCCACCTCTGATCCGGATACCGCATGCTGCGTCCCCTCTTCCTCATGGTCATCGGCTGGATCGCGGCCGCGCTCAGCGCGGCCCAGGTCCCGGCGCCGCTGGTGGTGCTGCCCCAGGGCGAGTACAGCCATCCGGTCCCCCTGGTCGTGCTGCGCGGCTTCTGCTTCGCGCCGCCGCCTCGCCAGGTCGACATCCGTTTCACCATCGACGGCAGCACGCCGACGCCGGCGTCGCCGCGCTACGACGCTCCGCTCCTCCTCACCGATACCACCACGGTGCGGCTGCGCGCGTACGCGCCGGGCTGGGAGCCGAGCCGCGAGGTCGCCGTCACCTATCGCATCCGCTTCCACCACGTCGCCGCGCGGCCGACGTTCGATCCCGCCGGAGGCACCCGGTCCGGCCCGTTCACGGTGACGCTGGCATCCGTCACGCCGCACGCCCGCATCCACTACACCCTCGACGGGTCGATCCCGACCACCGACAGCCCACTCTATCGCGGACCGATCGCTCTCACCGCCGACAGGCCGATCTGCGCGCGCACCTACGCACGCGGCGTGCTGCCCAGCGGCGTGGCCCGTGCCGACTACCGGATCGAGGCGGCGCCGCCGCAAACGCCGGCCATCGCGCCAACGCCGGGTCGCTACGGCGCGTCGCAGGAAGTGACGATCGCCGGTGCCGGTGTCGGTGAGGTCATCCGCTACACACTCGACGGCAGCGAACCTACCGCCGAATCGCCCGTCTACGCCGGTCCCGTCACCATCGCCCGCAGCACGCATCTGCGCGCCCTCGTGGCGCGTGGCGCGCTGCTCGGACCGGAGGCGGAGGCGGAGTACGAACTGGCCGTCGCGGATCCGACGCTCGAGCCGGCCGCCGGCGTCTACGGCGATGCCCTCACCGCCTTGGCCTCCTCCGTCACGCCGGAATCGGCGATCCGCCACACCACCGACGGGTCCGAGCCCGGTCCGAAATCCCCGGTGCTGCCCGCCCCGCTCGTGGTCGCACGCAGCGCCACGGTCACCGTGCGCGCGTTCCGCGACGGCTGGACGCCGAGTGGCCCCGTCACCGCGAGCTACGCGCTGCGGGTGACCACGCCGCGTTGGCAGCCGCTGGCCCCGCCCGAGGTCGCCGTCGGTTCGACCGCCATCGGCGCCGTCGCTGAAACCCCCGGCGCCGTCCTCCGCTACACGCTCGACGGTTCCGAGCCGGTCGAGGCGTCGCCCGCGCTGCCGCCCGGCTTCACCATCGACCGCGACGCCGAAGTCGGGATCCGTGGCTTCCGCGACGGCTTCACCCCGAGCTACGTCCTGCGCACGAGCGTGCAGGTGCGGCCGGTCATCGGTTTCGTGGATGTCGTATCCGTCGTCTCCGAGGGGGCCGGCCGTCATGTCATCGGCGTCGAGCTGAGCGCGCCGACCCAGGCCGACGTCACCGTCCGCTGCCGGCGCACCGGGGGGACGGCAACGCCGGCGCGCTGCATCTGGGCGGACGCAACGCTCGTGATTCCCGCCGGCGCGCATCGCGCCGAGGCGGTCCTCGGCGTGGCCGACGATGCTATCGACCAGGGCGAGGAGACGGTCGAGCTGGAGTTGGAGCAGGCGGAGGGGGCGGCGCTGGGGCGCAGCAGGCACGTCGTCACGCTCCGGGACGACGACGATCCCCCGGCGGTCGCCTTCAGCGCGGCCGGGATCACCGTCGCGGCTGGGGCGGGCGAAGCCTTGGTCGAGGTCCGCCTCTCCGCACCGTCCGCGCGGACGGTCGAGGTCGGCGTTGAGGCGGTGGGCGGCACCGCGCAGGCCGACGACCACGGCTTCACCGACCGCCGCCTGCGCTTCGCGCCCGGCGAGCGGTCCATCGCGATACCGATCCCGCTCTCGGCCGATCCGCGACCTGCCCGCACGCTGCGCCTGGCGCTTGCCACGCCCACGCACTGCACCCTCGGCGATCCCGCCGGGGTCGACGTCGTCCTGCCTGCGCAGGCCGGCGCGTCGGCGACGACGACGTGGAACCGCCTCGCGCGCAAGGTCGTCGCGCGTCGCGGCCTCGATGTGCTCGCCGCGTCGCGCCTGCTGGCGGTGATGAGCGTCGCCCAGGATCGGGCGGCGCGGGTGGAGACGGTCGCCGCCTCCGCGCGCGCCGCGGCGGTTGCCGCGGCGTCGGCGCGCGCGCTGTCGGCGCTGGTGCCGTCGGAAGCGCCATCGTTCTCGGCCGCGCTCGCGAGCCAGCGCGCGCAGGGCGTGTGGCCGGGCGGGAGCCTCGAGGATGCCGCCGTCGCCGCCGGCTCTGCCACTGCCGATGCCGTCCTCGCCTGGGCCGCCGGCGATGGCGCCGACACCGGCTGGTCGGGCACCCTCCCGACCGGTCCCGGGTTATGGACCAGCGATGGCCGCTCACCACTGCGTCCGGCCTGGGGCAGGGTCCGGCCGTGGTTCCTCGCCGCCGGCGACCAGCTGCGGCCGTCGCCGCCGCCGGCAGCCGGCGATCCCGCCTTCGCTGCGGCGCTGGACGCCGTGCGTGCGGCGGTCGCGGGGCGGCGTCCGGACGACGTCGCCGCCGCCTTCGCCTGGGACGGCGGCCCCGGCACCGACACTGTCGTCGGCCACTGGAACCGCCTCGCCGAACCGCTCATCGAGGCCCACGCTGACGATGAGGCCGAGGTCGCGCACCTGTTCGCCCTGCTCAACGCGACGCTGATGGACACGGGTATCGCCACCTGGGACGCGAAGTACGCGTTCTGGCAGCAGCGGCCCTGGCAGGCCGACGCGGCCATCGCCACGCTGGGCGATCGCCCCGCGCACCCCGCCTGGGTCTGCGCGCACGCGGCGTTTGCGCACGCCGCCACCGCCGTGCTCGCGCAGCGCCTCGGCGACGCCGGGGCTGATCTCGCGCGGCAGGCCGTGGCCGCCGCGCACTCACGGCTGGTGGCGGGCCTGCAGTATCCGGATTCGATCGCCGCCGGCGCGCAGCTCGGCGCGGCGGTCGCCGCCCGTGCGCTCGCCGCCGATGCGGCCGGAGCGTGGCGCGATCCCGCCGCGCCCGTCGTCGTCATCGACACTCCCGCCGCAGCCGCGGTCATCGCCCCGGAGGTCGTGGCATTCGCCGTCTCCGTCACCGCGCGCGATGGAGTCGCCGGCCATCAGGCCGCGCTCCTCGACGGCGAGGGCGGCGAACTCCCGCTCGGCGACATCGCCATCGCGGACGAGGCCGACCGGATGGTCTGGAGAGCCCGTCCCGCCGTCGCGCTCCGCGAGGGACGCTACCGGCTGCGCTTCGCCGCCACCGACCGGGCCGGCCGCACCGGCTCCGCCGTCGTCGACTTCGCGGTCGATGCCGACGGCGCCCCGACCGTCACCATCCTCAGCCCGTCCGACGGCACGATCCTCGGCCTCGCCGGGGCGACGCTCGCCGGGCGGGTCGACCAGGTGGCGACGGTCACCGTCGGCGGCCGCCAGATCGTCGCGGCCGCCGACGGCGACGGCTACGCCTTCGCCTTTCCGCTCGTCGACGGCGATCGCACGCTGCTCGCCGGTGGGATGAACGTCCTGCGTGTGGTCGCCACCGACCGCGCCGGTCTGGGCGGCGTTGCTGAGGTGCGCGTGGAGTGGGATGTCCAGCCGCCGGTCCTCGTGGTCGAGAGTCCCGCCGACGGCATCTTCACCAGGGGCGACGGCATCGCTGTCGCCGGTCTCGCCGTCGATGCCGGCGATCACGGCCCGGTTGCGGTCACCGTCGCCGGCGTCCCTGCCGCAGTCGAGCGCGACGGCTTCCTCGCCATAGCGCCGCTCGCGCTGGGTCGCAACGAGCTCGCGGTGGTGGCGCGCGATGGAGCCGGCAACGAGGCGCGCACGAGCGTCGTCGTCACCCGCGAGCCACCGGTGGGCAAGCGGCTGCTGGCGGCCGCCGGCGATCGCCAGCGGGTGGCGGCGCTCGCCGCGCTGCCCGAGCCGCTCGTCGTGCGCGTGGTCGACGCCGACGGCGCGCCGCTGGCCGACCAGCCGGTGCGCTTCGCGATCCTCACCGGGGACGGCATCATCGCCGGCACCGAGGATCCCGGCCGGCGCGAGCACTGGGTGCTCACCGCCGCCGACGGCTCCGCCGCCGCCACCCTCGGCGCCGGGCTCCGCAGCGGCATTGCCGTCCTCGTCGTCCAGGCAGAGACGCCGGGCAGCGCCGACGTCGTGCGCTTCCACCTCGACATCGCCTCGGATACGCCTGCCGCTGTCCGCATCGTCGCCGGCCATCGCCAGACCGGCATCATCGGCGAGACGCTGCCCGACCCCGTCCTCGTGGAGGTCACCGACCTGCATGGCAACCCGGTCGCGGGGACGACCCTGCACGCGCGGGTCGCCGCCGGCGATGGTGCGGTTGCCGCGCCGAGCGGCGAGCCGCAGCCGACGGCGACGCTGACCACCGATGGTGAGGGCCGCGCCACGATCGCCTGGCGCCTCGGTGCCGACACCGCGCAGACGCACCTGCTCGAGGTGACCGCCGGCGAGGCGACCGCCGACGTCGAGGCGTTCGCCGCCGTGCGCGGTGCGCCCGGCTCCGCCGCCATCGCCGGTCGTGTGTTCGACGACCGTGGCCGGTACGTCGCCGGCGCCGTCGTCCGTCTGCTCGGTACCGACCGCGCTGCGGTCACGGATGACTCCGGCCGCTTCGTGCTCGTCGACGCGCCTGCCGGCCGCTGGCACATGGTCGCCGCGTCCGCCGACGGGCTCGCCACGGGTTGGCCGGCGCCGTGCACCGTCCTCAACGGCGTGCGGACGGCGCTGCCCCGTCCGCTGGTCCTGCCGCGCGGCGCGCATCCTCCGGCCGACGGCGGCACGCTGGTCGGCGGCGACGAGGAGGTCATCCTCGCGGTGCCCGGCGATCCCGCCACCACGGTCACCATTCCTCCGCGTTCAACCGTTCTGCCGGACGGCCGTCGCGAGCCCGTCCGCATCTGGCTCTCCACCGTCAACAGCGACGGACTGCCCGCCGACGCGGAGCCGGGACCGGGCGCGGTGGCCATCTGGCCGGCCGGCATCGCCTTCGATCCGCCGTTGCGGATCCTCGCACCCAATGCCTCCGGCGTGTTGCCGGGCGGGCGGGTCGATCTTGGCGGATACGATCCCGCCCTCGGGCGGTTCGTCCGTATCGGGACCGCACAGGTCGACGGCGATGGAGCGGTCGTGCAGTCGCGATCGCCGAGCAGGTCGACGCCGGCCCCGCAGCAGCAGTTCGCCAAGACCGCCTTGCGCAAGCAGGGGTCTTCGCCGATGCAGGCGAAGACGGCCGACTCGAGCGTCCCTGATCCTTTGCGTGGCCTCAAACCGGACATGGTCATCAAGGTCAATCGATGGGGGTCGGCGACCGCCACCGTTGTCGGTCGCGTACCCGATGCGGAGATCATCGCCATCGACGGCCCGTCGCGCGCCGTGGTGGATGGGCCGTACCGCTTCCACGCCAGCGTCGACACCGAGCAACCGGGCGTGCGCGTCGACTTCACCGTCCCTGCGCACCGGCGCGGCCAGGTGCTGCCTGTCGATGCGCGCGCGAGCGACGTGATCTTCGAGGATCCCACCGCGGTCGATGCCGCCGGCGATCCGCTGCCCGACGAGGTTGCCGCCGTCCGGGCGCAGTGCCTCGCCAGCGTCCGCACCGCAAACGTCGTCGTCACCCGCCCCGGGATTGCGCCGGAGACGGTCAAGATCGGTCGCCAGACGACGGTGTCGCTCGATCCGGTGTTCCTGTCCGCCGCCGAGTTCGACGACCTCGCCGGCGACTACGTCCGCTTCTTCGCCCCGGGAGTCGTCGACACCACGCTGCCCATTGCCGAGAGCCGTGCGCTCGCCGCGTCCGGTGCGGCCGGCTGGGGCGCCAACCGCATCGCCATCATCGCCCAGCGCCTCGTCCCGGTCTCAGCGCCGGCAGGACTCGCGACATGGGCGCAGGCGTATCGGCTGGAACTCGACCTGCGCGTGGGCGGTGCGGTCGTGGATGGTGCCTACGACCTGTATCTGCGCAGCGCCCATCGCGACCGTTTCCACCGGTTCCCGCGCGCGCTGACGGTGCGCGGCGGTGAACCACTGGTCGACGTCGACGTCGATTCGCTCAATCAGCGCGGGCTCGGGTTGCCGGTCGGCGACGAACTCGAGGATGCGGTCGAGGACGCTGACGACGCGCTCGGCAAGATCCTGATGGTCGCTCATGGTGACGTCGACCGCGATGCCATCCCGGACTATGCGGACGGCTTCGGCAACGCGCATGTCGACCAGCGCGCCAGCAACGCGTCGACGTCGTTCGTGCCGGTGGTCATCACGCTCTCACCGAGGGTCGACCCCGTCCGCGCCCGCATCCGCCTCGACTATCCCGCCAGCGATCCGCGTGCCGTCACCGTGACGCCGTCCGCCGATCCCGAGGAGGTGCCCGAGGTGGTCCTGCCCGCGCAGGGCACGATGCGGCTGTGGCGGCGCGACGGCTACCTGGCGCGGTCCGCCGCCGCCACCCTCGATGATCCCGCGGGCGATTACCTGCCGCCCGGAACCTATACGATCGACGAGTTGGCGCTCCAGCCCCTGCCGGAGGGCGGCTACCGCGGCATCGTCTATGCCGAAGGCGTACGCGCCGATGACGCCACTGGCGTGACGGCGACGATCGAAGGTCTGGAATTCGACGCACGCTACGTCTACGCCGACCGAGCGCGCTTCGCCGTGCTGGCCGTGCTGCCGCGGCGGATCGACGTCCGCTCGGGCGAGGTGCTAGAAGGGGTCGAGCTGGCGGAGATCGTCGGCCTGCCCACCGCGGCATCGCGGCGATCGCTGCTGATGCGCGAGCTCACCCAGGGTTGGACGTTGCAGTGGAGCCACGGCGGAAACCCCGTCGCGTGGTTCCTCCAGCCCCAGCCCCAGCTTCAGCGCGAATACCGCACGCTTCGTCACAACGGCGATGGCCTGCGCCTGCCGGCCGATATGCGTGTCCGCATCCTCGGCGGCCTGATCGCGGACGATCCCGAGGATGCCATCGGCCGGGATCGCCATCCGGAGATTCTGACCTACAACGCGCCCAATCTGCCTATCGGCCCTGCGCCGACCGGAATGGTCACCGTGGCGCGGCCGGAAATCGTCCTCACGACGCGGTCGCAGCTCAGCGAGGACGATGCCGCCGGCTTCGCCGCCGATGGACGCTGGGCGGGACAATGGCCGTATCCGCCGGCGCCGTACGGCAGTCAGACGCTGCTCGGCAACCAGGGGGAGGTCGAGATCGGTATTCCCACGGTGCTGATCACCAAGGGCGAATCGGCGCAGTGGCGGATCGTGCACGAAGGCCTGGCATCGGACCCGACTGGATTTTCCCAGGAAGCGCGGCTGCTGGATCACCGGTACACCGGCGCCGGTACAGATCGGAATCTCGTTCTCGATGTCGCTGGCATTCGCCCTGGCGGCACCGTCTTCCTGATCCAGGCGGTCATCGACTCGGTCTTCCATTCCCTCATCGAAGTGCCTGTGCCAGTCGAGGTCCCGTCGTTGGTGCTTCCATCAACGTTCCAGGCGAACGCGATGCATGCGAACGTCCATATCGCACGGAGCCGCCTGGGCCAGGCGGAGGTCGTGTGGGTCGATTCACCGGCAATCGTCGAAGGCAGCCAGCTTCCGACGCCGGCGAACCCCGCCGATCCACCGACCGTCCGCGCACTGGATGAGGTGGTGGCGATGAACCTCGCCGTGGCCTCTGCCGTCCTGCCGAACGGAACGGCAGAGACGATGCCCTGGTGGTTGCCCTATGTCGGATCGGAGGACCAGGCTTGGCAGCGGACGCCCACGACTGGGCCGACCCTTCGCTTTTCGGCGGGTGCCACTTCGCCCGATGCATTCGACCCTGTTGGGATGACGATGGCGCTGCTCTCGGCGTTGATCCTCGAAGAAGACGGAGCCCCGTCCGAGGCGCCGGTCCATCTGGGTGTCCGACTGGCAGTCAGCGGCTTCGGCCAGAACCTCTGGGCTCGGGCGGCCTTCGAGGCGACAGCCGCTGGACTGCCGGTCATGCGCACTGATCAAAGGTTTCCCGAGATCGCGCAGATCAGGCGTCACTACGAGATCGTCGCGCGTAATGCGCTCGAGATGGCAGCACTACATCGGACGATGAAGTATTTCGCGCTGGATCGGGATTACGACCGGCTGGTCGATGATGTGGTGGCTGAAGTGCGTGGCGTGCGTGATCTGCCACATCCCGACGTGCTCACTCGCGTCCTCGACATCGAAAGCGCCTTTTTCATCGATCCGGATCGCTTCGCGATCGCGAAGCCGCGGCTCGCGGCGATGGCGGCTGCGCCGGAGCGGTTCTTCAGGATGGCGCCGCTTCTCCGTCTTCGCTCGAAACCGAACTTCGGGCAATGGCTCCGCGAGGCTTTCGGCTACAGTACGCCGCTAACCAACTTCTTCGACAATCTCCCACGGACGCCCTCCTGGAACATGGCGCATCCTTTCACGGTGCAATTGCTCCAATTCATGTACCAGGAGCGGCTCGAATTGCTCAAGCGTGCGGACGAAAGGCTCAAGCAGGCCATTCCGTCTCTGGACGATCCTCGCTGGCCGATTCGCGCGCGGGACATGCAGACTATTTACTCGACGGACAGCTTCGGTCTCGGGGTGTCGCTGGCTGACGGTCAGATCACGCTGCGCAGTACCGCGCAATCCGTGCCGTCGATCGTCATATCGCCGCTCAAGTCTTGGGAGACCATCGATCGCGACCACGCATGGTCGACCCATGTCGCGTACAGCAGCGAGCCGACCACGGAGCAGGCCCTGGCTTACGTGATCTGCACATCCGTGGCCGAAATGTCGATCCTCGAACAGTTGCTCGACGACCAGAAGGCGGCTCAATTCTACCAGCACATGCGTCATCGGCTCGACCCCGTCTCCTTCCTTCTCACGTCGATCGGCGACAATATATTCAGCGCTTCGGCCCTAATCTCGGCCAGAGAGGGTTATGATTTCATAACCGGGACCAAATTGAGCATGGGGGAACGCATTTTCCTCGTCGCCGCTGCCGTCTTCGATGTCATCGAGCCCGGCGTGGTCCTGCAGGGGGGCAGAAGCATCATCCGTGCGTCATCGCGAACTGCGCGCCGATTGACTTCCGACCTCGCCGCAGATGCGTCCGTCAGCCCGATCGTGAGGGAGGCAATGCAGGCCGCGACGAATGCCGATGCCAAGGCAGCGACCGAGATCGCCGGCGAGGTCGTTTCGCGACGCCGTGCCATCGATCCCGATGGGACGATCCCGGGGCCTATGCGATATGTCGGTACTGAAGGGATGCAGCGTCTGTATGCGAACGGCGTCGAGTCCCTTGCGTCGTTGGAGGCGAAGGTGGACCTCCATGCCGGTATCGCCACCTACAACGGGTGGACGACGGCGAATCGCGGCACGGTACCGGCACGAGTTGGATACGGTGCTGCGGAGGGCCCACGCCGTGCTGCGCCGAGGCCGTCGGCAGTCCGGTCCGCGCCGCGGCAGGCGTCGGAGGTCGCGCGCATCGTCAACGAGGAGGCACGCGAACTCGCGTTGCGCAGCGCGGCCGATGGCGATGAGGGCAAGATCATCTGGCGCGACTTGTGCGACGAGTGCTTCCCTGCTGGCACGCGCGTCGCGATGGCCGACGGCACCTGGCGGGCC
>Ga0163144_10015570_pt1 | contig 15670 bp, 10 predicted proteins | sample OliLak19BULKMAT1_FD_123175 | JGI IMG/M metagenome (GOLD analysis project Ga0163144, IMG submission 123175) | Freshwater microbial mat bacterial communities from Lake Vanda, McMurdo Dry Valleys, Antarctica - Oligotrophic Lake LV.19.BULKMAT1 | ecosystem: Environmental > Aquatic > Freshwater >...
GCTGCGAATTTTGCAGGAGCAACGGTTCGAGCGTGTCGGCGGAACCGAAACGATCCAGACCGACGTGCGGATCATTACGGCCACCAACCGCGATTTGGAAAGCATGGTGGCCAAAGGGGAATTCCGAGAGGACTTATATTATCGACTGAACGGTTTCACCGTGCGCATCCCGCCCCTCCGCGAGCGAAGAGACGATATCCCGCTGTTGGTCGAATTATTCCTGCAGCGCTTTCGCCGTGAAATGAACAAGGACGTGCATGCGATCTCGCCCGAGGCCTTGGAACTCTTTGTGAATTATCGCTGGCCGGGAAACATTCGGCAGTTGCAAAACGTGCTGCGGCACGCGATTGTTCAGTCGAGCGGGCCGGTGTTGATCGCCGAATTTTTTCCCGGCGAAATGAGCGCGGCGGCGGGTCAAGAGGATTTTGAACCGCGCCAAACGGCGCAGGAAAACCTAGATTTCTTCGTCCAGCAGCGCCTGCAGAACGGCACGAAGCACTTATACGCCGAGACGATTGAGGCGGTCGAAAAATATTTGATTTCGACGGTTTTAAACGAGACGAATGGCAATCAATCCAAAGCGGCGATTATTTTAGGGATTACGCGGGGTTGCCTCCGCCACAAAATCCGCCTATATGGAATCGCCTTAGAGCATCAAGTGACCCTGCGGGAAAATCCCGCAGAAACGACCGCCGGAGAGTTCGCCCCTGAATGCTAAATAGAATGCGGAGCAGCAGTTCGCCTGGCTTGCGAAATGGTGCCGCACCCGCGCAAACCGCGTTTCGGAACGGGGCCGGTTCCGCTCTGGGAGAAGAAGATGCGGCACGGGTAACTTGCTGCCACTGTTCCGCAATTGCACGCGTAAAGTCAAGATTGGACGGCTACCAGCGGCACCCTATTTCCACAGGCTGCTAAAGTTGGCCTCGCAATAAGCCGGCTAGGAATTCAACTCCCTTGACATGCCAGGGCCGGTTTTTCCAAGCGGCATATGTGATTTGCTTCGATTGACGTTTATCCAGTTCAAAGACGCGGATCTGTTCCGCCGCGAAATCCGGGTCCAACGCGTTCAAATTCGCCTCGTCATTGAGGCGAAACGACCGATTATCGAAATTCGACGAACCCACCGAAACCCACAACCGGTCGATTATCATCACTTTGCAATGATACATGGTGGGCTGGTATTCAAAGATTTCCACTCCGGCCTGCAGCAATTTACCCCACCGTGAACGCGATGCACGGCGCGTGATCGCCATATCGGTCAGCGGGCCGGGGACGATGACTTCCACCCGCACGCCGCGGCGCTGCGCGTCCGCCAACGCCGCGACCGATTGATCGTCGGGCACAAAATAGGAATTGGCGATGCGGATGTGTTGACGTGCGGCGGCGATCGAGATCAAAAACATCAGGCGGACGCTGCCGCTTCCTTCGCGCGGCGAACTCTTAAAGACCTGCGCTTGTGAATCGCCTTGCGGCCGCAACACCGGAAAGTAGTCCTCGTGATAAAAAACCTCGGCCCGCGTTTTCAGCCAGTTATCGGTAAACGCCGCCTGCAACTGGGCGACGACCGGGCCTTCGACTTGAAAATGCGAATCCCGCCAATGTTCGGGAGTTTCGGCGTTGCCCAGCCAAACGTCGGCGATCCCCGCGCCGCCGATAAAGCCGACGGCGCCGTCAATAATCAGCAGCTTGCGATGGGTGCGCTTGTTCAACCGCGATAAGTTGTACCACCGCAACGGCCGATACCGCTCCACGGCGATCCCGGCATTTTGCATCTCATCAAGGGCTTGTGAATTTAATTTGGCGCTGCCAAACCAATCTAAAAGGATATGCACCTTAACGCCGTGCCGGGCGCGTTCGATCAGCGCATCCGAAAATTCCCGCCCGATCACGCCCGACCAATAGATATAGGTTTCCATGGTTATTGTCTTTTTCGCCTGGCGAATGGCGCCCAGCATCGCAGGAAAGATCTCCGCGCCGTTCAACAGACTGACGATCCGATTTCCGCCGATGAGAGGCGGTCCGAGCAAATTGCCCATGGTCTGAAGAAAGATCGGATGATCGGGGGCGTAAAGCGGCTCAATTTGGTAGCGGATTTTCCGCTCATCCGACGACAGGTTTTGCGCAATTGTCATGATTACCAGCGTAAGCACGACTCCCAGTCCCATCGCGAGGTACGGATTCATGAATAAAGCAAAGACCATGATTTGAATTGCCGAAGTATTCGTTAGTATTAAGGAAAATATGAGCAAATCCGATTCCGAACCGACAGGAAAGGCGCGCGCGCGTCCAGAGACGTCCGCTTGGTGTGCGGACGTACAACCTGGTTAGATAACAATCAGGACTTCCAGGCTCTACTTCTTCAGGGTTGGCATTTCGGGTTTATAACCCGTGTGATTCTATCGACTTATCGCCGGTTGCACAATTGAGCCTGCTCTGGCACATCATTTGCACCATTCATTTTCTATAAGGGTGATCGCCGTGTGATTGTCACCGGCACTTCATAAATTTTTTTGAGGAGGATATTGTGATGAGAAAGCAATTGTTTTTTGCCGCTTCCGCCTATTTGTCGGCATCGATCGGTCTGGCTCAAATTCCGACTGCCGCGTCCGATGCGGCAGCGCAGGTTCCCGGCGGACAAGCCATCCCCAACACCACCGCGCCGCAAAACACGCCGTCGAGTCCGGGTGTTCCCTCGTTGCCGGGGAATGTTAATCCGCTGAATAATCAAACCAAGCAAGGCATTCCCCAGCCGCAGGTCGATACCGATCAAGGGGTGAACGCCAATCAAACCGACGCGCAAATTCGCGGCAATATCAACGTCAACCCGAACGCTGACCCGCAACTTCGCGGCAATATCAACGTCAATCCGGGTGCAAACCTACAAAATCAAAACAACAATTCGTCCGGATCGGTTAGCGAGGACGGCAATCAACCGAATTCCAATCAATGGCGTTATCGCAACCATAACGGTCATTGGTGGTATTGGCAGCCCAATAACTCTTGGGTGATTTACCACAACAATGGCTGGGTGCCGTACAGTCAGCAGACATATTACACCTACTACCCGCGAACCTATGCCAACTCCGGCGTGCAGACCTATAGCGGGACGTATTCCAACTCCTATCCGGGCAATTACAGCGGCAACTCCTACTCTCGTAATTACAGCGGCTACTCCTACCCTGGTAATTACAACGGCTACAACAACAGTTACAACTACGGTTACAACAACCGATACAACAACAGCTACCAAAATCGGTATCGGAGCGGCTATCGCGGCGTCCCCAACTACGGGTACGGAAATCGTTACGGCAACCGTTATTACAACAGCCCCGGCGCGAACGCGGGCGCGAATATCGGCGGTGCCATCGGCGGGCGCCAAGGCGCCAACCTCGGCGCTGCGATTGGGGCCTCCGCGGAATAACCTATTTTGGTCGTGACGTGAATCGCAATACTCGCCGACGCAAGTCGGCGAGTATTTTTCATAGACTTTGTAAACGAATAGCCTTGATTAAAGTCTTGGCTGAGTACTTTTCTGATCTTGAACTGACCCTTTCCGGAGCTTTCCAATGTCCGCGTGTTCTAAAAACCAGCAAGTGAATTTAACGAATCCCGAGCGGCTGATCAGCGCATTTACCGGCGGATTGTTGTTCGCCTACGGCTTCAGTCATCTGCGCGGACTGCTCACGATCGGTTCGTTGGTCGTGGGTTGCGGGCTGATTCAGCGCGCTTTAACCGGCCACTGCTCGGTGTATCAAGCATTGGAAGATGCAAAGTCCAATGCCGCCGAGAGCGCGCTCGAGACGGCCTCGCAAGATTCGTTTCCCGCCAGCGATCCGCCGCCCGGTCCAGGGAGCGTGATTTCGCGGTCAGTGGGATAATCCCTGACGTTCTTCCCAAGCAAGGCTAACACGATTATCCGTTATCCGTCGGATCGTCTTGCACGATCAGTTCAGGCGGCGGCGCATCGTCGTGGGTAATCACTTCTTCGGCAAAGTGCTTTGGGGGGATCACAACCGAGGCCAATATCGACACGGTTAACAGCCCCATGATGATTACCAACGAAACCGCCGGAGGGATCAGCTTCTCGCCCTCCGGCCAATTCAAACCGAACCAGCTTTGCACTTGCGGATATTTGATCGCGTATTCGGCGATCATCTTCACGCCGACAAAAATCAAAACCGCGCTTAAGCCATAGTTCAAATACCGGAACATGTCGATCACGCCGGCCAGCAAGAAATAGAGTGCTCGCAGACCCATGATCGCAAAGATGTTCGAGGTAAAGACGATAAATGGATAATCGGTAACGCCAAAGATCGCCGGCACGCTATCGACGGCGAACATCACGTCGGTGCTTTCGACGACCAATAAGACCAAAAAGAGGGGGGTGACGCAGAGCACGCCCTGCTCGCGGACGAAAAAATGGTCGTGATGCGGACTGTGCGCGACTTTGAACATCCTGCGGCCCAGCCGCATCAGCCAATTGTGATCGGGGTCGATTTCATCATCGTCCTTAAAAGCAAGATGGATACCGGTGTAAATCAGAAAGGCTCCGAAGACAACCATGATCCATTCGGCGTAGTGCAGCAGCGCGGCCCCGGCCAGGATGAACGTGAGCCGCATCACAATCGCCCCCATAATCCCCCAAAACAGAACGCGATATTGATATTTGAGAGGCACGCGAAAGTACTTGAAGATCACCGCGAAGACAAAAACATTATCGACCGAAAGCATCCACTCGACGATATACCCGTTGAGAAATTCCAAGGCGCGGTCGCTCCCCCAGTTACGCCAAATCCAGCCGTTGAAGGCCAACGCCAGTCCGCACCAAAAGACCGTCCATAGCGCGCTTTCGCGCAAGGTCGGTTCGTGGGACTTGCGGTGAAACACCGTCATGTCCAATGTCAGCAAAACCGTGACCAACGCGCCAAAACCGAGCCAATGATAGAGCGTAACGTCCAAAATGCGATTCCTTGTGCGGCAAACGGGCAATTGGGGGCAAACGGGGCGAGCTTACGAATTCATTTTCGGGTATCGCTCTCGGCATGATCAAAGAATGACCAGAGACCGAGTCACTTTCGGCCAACGGCGTATTATCATAATCAAATTCGGCCCATTTTTGATAGCGGATCGCGTTTCAAACGCCGGGAATCACCGCAATTCACATACTTGAACTCTCGAAAATCCAGCCTTCCCGCGTGCTTGACGCCCTTGCGTCTCTATTCCGCTAGCACGGGATCGCGCTTGCCGCGATTGCCCCGCTTGCGTATCATCCGCCGTTTTAAGAAAGCAGTTCGCCGCCGCTGACGGCGCGCGGATTGTTCGTCCTCCCATTGTATCGCGGACAAGGATGTTGGCCATGAGGGTCTCGGTCATCATCAGCACCTACAACTCGCCCGCGTGGTTGGAAAACGTCCTCTGGGGCTACGCCGCACAATCTCGGCCGCCGCAGGAATTGGTGATCGCCGACGACGGATCGGGCGCGGTGACGCGGCAGCGGATCGACGCCTTCCGCGCGGCGACCAAGCTGAATATCAATCACGTTTGGCATCCCGACGACGGCTTTCGCAAGTGCGCAATTATGAACCGCGCGATCACGGCGGCGGAGGGAGAGTATTTGATCTTCAGCGACGGCGATTGCATTCCGCGGCTCGACTTTGTCGCCGTGCATTGCGAATTGGCGCGGCCGGGACGGTTTCTCTCGGGCGGATTGTTTCGGTTGCCGATGAACGTCAGCGAGCGGATTTCGCGCGGCGATATTCTCGCCGGTCGGGCCTGTGATCCTCGCTGGCTGCGGTGTGCCGGCGTGCCGGCGAGCGCGAAGTTGTTCAAGCTCCTTGGCGGGCCGAGACTCGGTTGGCTCTGGGATCGGCTCACCACGACCCGCGCGACCTGGAACGGCCATAACGCCTCGGGCTGGAAGGCCGACGTGTTGGCGGTCAACGGTTTTGACGAGCGGATGGCCTATGGGGGCGAAGACCGCGAACTGGGCGAGCGGTTGATCTTCTCGGGGGTGCGGCCGATCCAAATTCGCCACCGCGCGATCTGCGTCCATTTGGATCACGCGCGGGGGTACGTTAGCGACGCGGCCTGGGCCAGAAACCGCGCGATCTGGAACGAAACGTTGCGCACGCGGAGCCGCTGGACCGAGTATGGCATGCAACGCGTCTTGGCAGAAGAGATCGATCATGCGGAACAACGTCGATCTCACGCGGCCTAAGGATTGATCGCTCGCGTACACCATTCGTCTCAAATCATGAAAGAATCGGGGATCGGCCATGGCACGATTCGTCCTCATCGATCATTCGATCAAACGGTTAGGGGGCCACAATCTCGAATACGCGCTGCAGGCACTAGCAGGGGCTGCGCAGGCGGGTTACGAGCCGGTGTTAGCCGTCAATTCGCGGTTCTTCGAGCAGGCACGCGTTCCAAGCGGCGTGCTAGTGATGCCGCTGTATCAACACACTACTTATGAGGTTCCCAAGTGGCGCTCACGGCAAGCGAAGCTTGATCCGCGGGGCGAATTTTCAGCCTCGGCCGATGCGTATTCGTTGTCACAGGCGTCCTTATCGCAACGGCTTTGGCAAGGTTTCACGCGGCCCTGGCGGCGGATGCGGCATCAACATTACGCGACGCTGCAAGCCAAATTCGTCGAACGGTTCGCCGACGATACGGCCTGGCTGCTCGAATTGCTGAAACCGCGTCCGGATGATCAGTTTCTGGTGGCGACGATGATGGAAAGCGAGTTGGCCGGGTTGCTACGGCTGTTCTCCGCACAGCCACGCGCTGCCGAATTGACTTGGAATTTGCAGTTTCACTTTCGGCTTTTTACGGGGCGCGAGCCGGATTATGCCGCACAAGCCGCCGCCCCGGCGATCGCGCCGTTGCGCGAGTTGTTCGCCCAAGCCGAACTGTTTCCCGCAGCTAAACTGAACTGTTTTTGCACTACTGAGCGCCTGGCCGAACAGTATCGCCGGATTACGCGGCAGCCGTTTCAAGTCTTGCCTTGGCCGGTCAGCACGGCACTTACCGAGCCTCGTCCGCCGCGGCATCCTGAGCGGCCGCTGCGCGTCGGCGTGCCGGGTTGCGTGCGCGCGGAAAAGGGGACGGCGCAACTGACCAACGTGGTGACCGCGCTGGCGGATGAATTTTTGCATTCGCGGCGATTGCAACTTCTGGTCCAAACCCAGCGAATCGGCAAGCTCTCCGCCCCGTTGCGGCGCGTGGCGCGGCTGGTCCGCGATCCGAGCGCGGCGGCGGAATGCGCGGCTCCGGTCACGGCGGTCCGCTGGCCGTTGGCGACGGCCGACTATCAAGACTTGGTCCGCATGACCGATATCGGACTGCTGTTTTACGACAGCGCTGAATATTACGCGCGGCTGTCGAGCATCTTGGTCGAGTTTCTTGCGGCGGGCATTCCCGTGATCGTGCCGGCCGCGTGCTGGCTGGCCGAGCAACTGGCCGAACCGATCTGGGCCCATCAAGAACGGCTGCTGTGCGAATTGCCCGCGCTGGCCGAGTTGCCGAGCGCGCGGTGGGAATGGAATACGGTTTCACCATCGTCGCACGGTCAGCATTCGATAGACGATGCCAACGGTATTGCGCAACGACGCTTGGCGTATCGCCAGCCGCTTAAATTACGGCAAGACGAGCGCGACAATGATCAAATCCTGATTAACGGCGCGGCCGCAGGATCCTCAACCGCCGTGGTGACCATTCCCACGCGAGCCACGCATCTGGCGCTCCGCTTTGCGTGGCGCGAACCGACCGCTGCGGGAACATTTTTGGAGTTCCGCGCCGCGGTCCGCAATCGCCACGGTATGGAAATCCAACAATGGCGCGAGATCACGGGCCGGCGCGCGGCGCGGCCGGGCGGGTCGCCGCGGGAACAGAGCCTGTTCATGCCGCTGCCGGCCGATGCGACCGTGGTGGAAATGTCGTTGAAGAATGCTTACGGTGCTGAGACGATCACGCTGGAACACGCCGGTTGCCGATTCTGGGATGCGTTTGTCGCCCCCGGCGGCTGCGCGCTCGGCGCGGCGGGCCTGATCGCGGCTGATGCCGCGATGGCCCCGCAACTGCTTAGCGAAATGTCAAATCATTACGCGCATTACCGCGCCTCGGCCGAACGTAACGCGGCCGCCTGGCGCGAAACGACCGATCCGCGGCGCGTGATCGAGCAATTACGGACAATTCAAGTCAAGCCAGGCCACGCGCAATCACGCGCGGCGTGAGGAAATTGACTTCCTCCGCTCCCTCCGCTGCCTCCTGTTCAAACTGCCTGCCGCATTTTTGCCTGCCCTAGTACGGAGTGCGGAGCGCGTGCGTAGTATGCTAGCACTCACCACGCGCACGCCGGCAATCGCTCTAGGCGGATGCGGGACATTGCGCGTACAATCCGCGATCTTTGTAACGGTCCGTTTCGCCGCGCCGACGCGCCGCGATTCCTTCGCGATTTTCCCTTCGTGACGATCTCTGCCCTCATCTCGAACCCACGTGCGCGCCGTTGGCTGTGCGGACTAATGCTTGCGCCGTTGCTGCTTGGCTGCAGTGCGGGGAAAGATCAGAATCGCGAGTTAGTCGAAAACGAACTGCGGCTGCTCGAAGACGAAATCTATTCGCTCGAAGCGGATCTCGGCGAACGCGACCGGATCCTGGACGCCTGCCGCCGCGAGAACGACGCGCTCAAACGCGAGCTGCAATCGGTGCCAGGAGGAAACGCCGCGCGCGGTAGTGAATTTAATAATCCCCTGTCGAAGCCCGGCGGCAACGGTAAAGCTGCGCCGCGCAATCCTGCCAATGAACAAGCTACCGAACCGATCATCGAAGCCCCGCCGTTGCCCGGCGGAGCGGCAGCACCGAACACGAACCAGCGACAGTCGGCACCCCCTCCGGCCGGCGGCGCGCGGCCCAATTTGAATGAAGGCGGCGCGCGAAAAATACCCGCCGACGACGATCCACCTCCTCCCGCGCCGAGGATTTTGCCGGGGAACAGTTCCGTTGATCCGCGCGCGGGGCGAACGCCGTCGCCGTATCGCCGCGCCGCTTATGACGGTCCGCTGTTGATCTCGGGCCAAACCGGCGCGGACGAACCACTCACCGGGCAATCGGTCGTCACGGAACCGACGCTAGCAGCGCCGGAAATATCCAAGCCGGAAGTCGCCGCTTCGTCATCTGTGCCCAATCCTTCCGGTCAAGTTGGCGAACCGCGCGGAGATTTTGTCGCGCGGCTGAACTCGAATGCCGGCGCGGCGATCACCGCGCCGATCTCGGCCGCGCACCACATCGCGCTCCATCCCCGTTTGACCGGCGGCCAGAATATCGACCGCCGCCAGGGGGACGAAGGAATCCTGGTCGTCGTGCAGCCGCAGAATGAACAGAATCAAAACCTCAACGTGCCAGGCTCCATCGCGGTCGCGCTCGTCGATCCCACGCTCAATGCACGCACGGCGCGGTGGGAGTTTCAGACCGACGAGGCGGCCAAGCATTGGAAGCATACCTTGATCGGGGGGGAAGCGTATCACTTGGAATTGCGGTGGCCAAACCAGCCGCCGCAAAACGCTTTGCAAGATCTGTACGTCCGGTTCACGCTAGGGGACGGTCGCACGCTGGAAACTCGGCAGCGGGTCAAACTCGACTTGCCGCGTGAAACTTCGCCGCAAGATAACTCGTCCGACGACGAGTCTTCGACCGGACGCGAAACTCAAAGCGACGCAGCCGGCGGTTGGCGCTCTCCGGCGACGGAACTGCGGCTTTCGACGAATGATCCCGCCGAAAGCGCGCCTCCCGCTTGGGGGGAAATGTCGCAAGAACCGACGCCGCAACTTGCGCCGGCTCAACAGCCCCCCCAAGCGCAATCGGATCAACGCCGCGTTCCGTTGGCGCAGCGCCTGGCCGAACGCCGCGCGGCGACCGGCGCGCGGCGCGGCGCGGCTCCATTACCCCACGATGCGGCGGCCGCGTTAGGGGCCGCGAATCAAGAGGCGTTGTCGCCCACCGTCGAAAGCCCGCCGTTACCCGGCGCGGTTCCCGGTAATCCATTTTCCGGAGCGAATCCCCCCCGCACTTCATCCGCATCCGGTGCGTCCGATTGGAGTCTGCGGAGATTATTCTCGCCAAGTGCGAATGGGTCCGCACCCACGCTCACACCAGCGCCGCCGGCCGTTCCGCACCGGCCCGACGGCTTTGTGATCGTGCCGCTTAATCCGAGGGCGAGCGGAGGAAATGGTCCGGACGCGCCGCAATCCGGAGCAAATTCGCCAGGAATGTCGCCGCGATCGGCCGCGAATCCCGGCGTTGCACCGCGACCCGCTACGCCGGCCGCCAATACCGTTCTCCCGGCCGCGCGGACCCCCCAAGAACGGCCGACTTGGCGAGCGTATCGATAACGGATTGAGCAGAAGTGCGTTTTTTTTGTTGGCTAATCAGATAAGGATTATGGGCTTTAGAGCGGGAAACCGTTGCGGAAATTCGCCAGATTTGGTCAAGCTGGGGACGATTGGGATTAGTCCCGCTTATCGCTTAAACTGTCGGCAGCCGCTGCATAAGGACGCGACGAGTGCAGTAAGTTCTGTTGGCGGATGGAACTTCATTTAAGTTTTTCTCCCGTCGAATACTGCTGCCGCCTAGTTTCTATTAAGTCTTAAACACTAATAAGTTACGAAAATATTCTAACCGCCATATTCCTGGCCAGAACCCATAACTCTGCCTGCATTGCCGGCCCTTGGCACACTGCTTGCTTCTGTGTGCTTGGCCCAAGGTTCTGCTTGATCGCAATAGCCTGGGTCCATCCTTACTTCTTTTGGTTCCCGTTCTCTTTAGGCGAGGTCTTGCAGATGTTCTCTCGAAGGCGGTTCTATTTCGCGGGCATTTGGGTTTGTTTGGGAATCCTGGCATGTCAGGTTCTCTTTGCTCAGGCGGATAAGGATGCCGCAACAGCTAAAGAGGAAGCCAAAACCGAGGCCAAGGCCGACGCGCCTTCACCTCCGGCCGACACCGCAAAAGCGGCCGATCCGGCTGCTCCGACACAGACGGCCACGGATGCTCCCGCTCCTACTGCCGGTGATGAAAAGAAAGAAGAAGCGGCCCCCGCAACCGATCCGGAAGTGCTGCAAAGCCTGGGCATCGACACCATGTGGGTGATCCTCACGGGCTGTTTGGTCATGTGGATGCAGGCTGGTTTTGCCTTGGTCGAAACAGGCTTAACTCGCGCCAAAAACGCAGTCAACATTTGCATGAAGAATTTACTGGACTTTTGCTTTGGCTCTGTCGCCTATTGGGCGGTCGGATTCAGCATTATGTTTGGAGTTGCATCCACTCCGGAGATGAACAAGTATTGGGGCGGACTCAACGCGATGTTTATTAAAGAAACGCGCGAAGACGTTAAGCAAGACGACGGGACGATGAAAAACGTCTCTACAAACTTACCGGGGATCGACTGGCCGGTTGTCCCGCTCGAAGCGAAGTTCTTCTTCCAATTGGTCTTTGCCGCCACCACCGCCACAATCGTTTCTGGTGCCATGGCCGAGCGGACTAAATTCACCAGTTACATGATTTACAGCTTCATCGTTTCAGCTGTGATATATCCGATTTCGGGTCACTGGATATGGGGACTTGGCTGGTTGGCTGATGCAGGTTTCTGGGATTTTGCCGGTTCAACTGTCGTCCACAGTTTGGGCGGCTGGCTCGCGTTGGCTGGAGCGATCGTCATCGGTCCGCGATTGGGCAAATATACATCCGATGGAAAGGTTCGCGCCATTCCCGGTCATAATATCGTGATCGTCGCCTTGGGCGTCTTTATCTTGTGGCTCGGTTGGTTCGGTTTTAATCCGGGCAGCACGATGGGGATTTCCGGCGGCACCGGAGCAACTGACGTGGCTCGCATCACGATCGTGACCAACCTCTCGGCCGCGGTCGGTTGCATTTTTGCGCTCTTTACCGCAAGGTTGATGTTTGGCAAGTGGGAAGCGACGATGGCCATGAACGGCGCGCTTGCTGGTTTAGTCGGCATTACCGCTCCTTGCATGTGGATCAGCATGGAGCACGCCTTCATTGTCGGTGCCGTTGCCGGGGTGCTGGTGGTTCTGTCCGTTGTCTTCTTCGACTCGATTGCCAAGGTCGACGATCCGGTCGGGGCTATCTCTGTTCACGGAGTGTGCGGAGCCTGGGGAACATTAGCTTTGGGTTTATTCTCAACTGGCACAGGTGATCTGTCTCCCAAACCGGGGCTGTTTGTTACTGGCGGGAGCTCCGAACAATTGATCATGCAGGTCAAGGGAGTGATTGCGGTAATGGTCTGGGGCTTAGTTTCCGGAGCTATCCTCTTTACTATTTTGAAGTACACTGTTGGTCTCCGCGTCTCTGCCGTTGAAGAGCAAGAAGGCTTAGATATCGGCGAACATGGGAACGAAGCATACCATGGATTTGCGTTTACCTCTGAGAGCTAAGCTTGTAATAGGTAGGAGTTACGCACTAGCATGGTGTTCGAACCACATGTTGCGATAGCATTCTTGACTCTATGGCAAGATGCTGAGCCAAATTGTGCAAGTGAGTAACCCCTAATTGAATCATGTTGATCAGCCGTCCGGGCGACAAGTTTGCTTGTCGCCTAGCGGCTTTTTTTGGTTATTATGCATGGGGCATGGCTGGCAGGCTGATCTTAGCGATTCACTAGTATCAAGGAGCAGTCCTAATTTCTAGCTGATCACTTCTAATTTCTTACAAACAACTACGCCTTTTCCATTTACCTTCTCTATCCGCATTTATTTCATCCATCATCCTTCCTCTTACCTCCCCAACTCGCTTAGCAACTTCCGCATTTCGCGTTGCAGCGCGGCTCGTTCGTGGGTCCAGATAGTTTGTTGTTCCGCGATGGCTGTTGCGGCGTAATCCAATTCCTGCTCGCGCGCCGCCAACCGCGCGGCGAAACCGGCGAATTCGGCCTCGCGCTGGGCGGACCAATGCTCCAATTCGCGGCGGCGCTGTTGCAACTGTAATTGCGCCGCGGGCAATTCGGCGACCAGCAGTTCCAGCTTCCGCCGCTCGTCGGCCAGTTGCTCGGTATGCCAACGATAGAATTCTGCCAACCGCCAGCGCGCTCGAAAGAGGGCTTCGGCCAGTTTGGCGGGTGCGGCAATGCCGGCCAAATCGGTAGCGGTCTCTTCCAGCGTCAATCGCTCTTGCAAAATGTCGCGTTGGGTTACGGCCAGTTCAGCGCGGAGTTGTTCGGTTGCGGCGCGGCGCGTTTCCCACTGTCGCTCGGCCAGAGCCGTCGCCGCTTGGAGTTCTTCGTGTTGTGCTTGTTCGCGTTCCCGGCGGGCCGCGTGATCGCGCCCTTCCAAAATTTTCCGCGCTTCCCACTCGCGTCGTTCGGCCAGCAATTGTTCGCGCAAAGTTTGCAGCTCGCGTTCTCCGCGGACGAGTGAATCCTCGCTGCTGAATAGCCGCGCGCGGCGTTCGGCCAATTCGCGGATCGCGTTGACGAATTGTTGAAACTCGCGTTCAGCGGTCGCGGGTTCGGCCAGAAACGCATCCGCGTCAAAAGGGGCTTCTGGCGGCGCGTGCGGTTGACGGCGGAGGCGGTCGATGCTGACCGCGCGGGGGATTTCGCCGCGGAGGTAATCGCGAATCACGCTCCGCAGTGCATCGCACCGCCGCGCGTATAACTCGGCTTCGACAGCCAGACATGCCGTTTGTTCGTTCATGGCCGCCGCGTGGTCGGCGGCGTTTTGTTCGTGCAGTTCCAATCGCTCGGTTCGTTGTGAGAGCGTGATCTCCCACTCGCGCAGCCGCGCCTCGCGCTCGCCATATTGCCCGCGCAGCGATTCACGCTCTTGCGCGACCGCCGCCGTCGCGCCGGCTTGTGCTTGTTCAACCTGGGTCAGCGTCTGTTCGCGCTCGGCGAGCAGATCCCCGCGTGCTTGCAATTCGCATGCGCGCTCGGTTAATCGCGCGTCGGCTTCGCGAAGCGCCAATTGCGCCCCGCGTGCCGCTTCGTCGAGTTCCGCCTGCCGCGCGTGCAGATTCGCCTCGCGGCGATCCAAGTCGGTTTGCCGCTCCTTTAATAGGGCGGCCAACTGCCGCAGTTGCGTCCGCGCCGTGGGGAGCAACAACGACTCATCAAGCAGCGCCGACTCGCTGTCATTCGTTAGTTGCGATTGATTCGCCAGCGAGCTCGCCGATTCATCAGGACTTGCATGAGCGTCGTCCGGAATGCCGCTTAAGAGTGCGGCAAACTCCGCCGCGCTGTCGCGGAGGGGGCGAAATTCTTCCCAGGCCTCGAGTAACGCCGCTTCGGCCGCGCTGAGCGATTCCGGTTCCCAAGCGATTTGTTCCGCTTCGTCGCGGCCGTCGGCTTCAGCAAGCCGCGGCGGATCGATATGCGGCACTGGGATTGACGCGGTATGGCCCGCGTTCTTGGACGGCTGCGACGCGCCGCGATGCGCGGTGTCGAGCCGCATTTCGCGCGGGGCCGTATCGGTGGCGGAAATTGGGTCCGCGTCATCGGCGCGCTGGGTGGTTTTCGTTTTTGCCATCGCCGCTCAACTGTCCGCAAGGTCGGGCTGATCATTAGAGTCGTCCTCTTTTGCCGCGCATGGTTTATCGGCCCAACTTCTCGTGAAATTCAAGAAAACGAGCAAATCGAGTGATTTCACGCCGCACATATTGCCCTTTTTACGCAGATTGTCCATTCTTTACTGAAATTGGCTATGACGCGCTTCACGGCTCGCAATCATTGGCCAGACATTTTCAAGCGCGGTTTACCCGTGCAAAAAAATCGTCTTGTGATTTCACTGGCATTTTTTCCCGGCGACGCGCTACTATTGATGAAGGGACCGGCACTTTGGGGCAAGTATTTCACTTCGTGGAGGATCCGATCATGCGACATTTTCAGTCGATCAATTTTGGGCGATCATGGCACGTTCAGTTGTGGAGATTGTCGGCGCTCTCGGCGTTGCTAACCGCGAGTGTGTTCGCCCAACAGCCCAATCCCGCGCAGCCCCAACTCGATCCGTTCAAGTTACCCACGACACCACAAGCGACGCCTCAGCCCGCGCCGTCCATCACCGGTGACGCGATCACGAGCGAGGGCGCCGCCAACCCCTTTTCCGCCGGCATCCTCCCCGCGCCTCAAGGCACCGTCACCCCACCCGCCGCTGGCAATGCGGCGGCCGAACCGGCTCCCACCGCGGCGACTGCCGACTTGAAGTGGCGCTACAAGCGGCACAACGGCCAATGGTGGTATTGGCTACCCGAGAATCGCTGGGTGATTTGGAATAACGACAAGTGGGAAGATTACAACGCGGCGACGTATCGCGTTCCGGCTTCCGCCGCGACCAGCGGCACGGTGATTTACGCGCAGCCGTATAACACAGCCGTACCACAGACCGTCTATCGGGGCTATAACGCCGCCCCCTATGTCGGCGGCTATAGCTATACCCCTTATTCGCGGGCTACCCGGGCTACTATCGCGGCGGCAGCCGAATTAGCATCGGCGTGGGGAGCGAACCGTTTTATGATCCAGGCTATTATGGTTCCGGTTATTACAATCCAGGGTATAACAGTCCTGGGTATTATAATCCGAGGTATTCCGGTTACAGTTCTGGTACGTTTGGCCCCCGATATTATTGTTCCCGCTACTATGGCCGCGGTTACTCGAGCGGAGGGGTGAGCA
>Ga0163144_10015574_pt1 | contig 15668 bp, 12 predicted proteins | sample OliLak19BULKMAT1_FD_123175 | JGI IMG/M metagenome (GOLD analysis project Ga0163144, IMG submission 123175) | Freshwater microbial mat bacterial communities from Lake Vanda, McMurdo Dry Valleys, Antarctica - Oligotrophic Lake LV.19.BULKMAT1 | ecosystem: Environmental > Aquatic > Freshwater >...
CAGCTTCCGTCGGATCGAGGCCGGGATCCGATCCGGAGCCGTGATAATGGCGTCCTGCAACGCACGATGGCATCCACAGGCCTTAACGTCGGCCACCGCGCGCATCGCCGTCCGCAATAGTTGCTTCGCCAGCGTGACATTCTGACGGAGCGTGGTCAAGATCGAATCAACAGTGACGGCCTGCTCCGTCTCATGCCAACAGTCGTAATCGGTCGCCAAGGCCACCGTGGCGTAACAGAGTTCTGCCTCGCGTGCGAGCTTCGCCTCAGGGAGATTCGTCATCCCGATCACACTCGCACCCCACTGGCGATACAACCGAGACTCCCCTTTGGTCGAAAACTGCGGGCCTTCGATGCAGATATAGACACCACCACGATGAACAGTGGCGCCGACCGTGCGGGCTGCATCCAACAATGCCGCACCGAGCGAGGCGCAGACCGGATCGCCGAACGCCACATGGGCGACAATCCCTCCTTCAAAGAAGGTCGACACCCGCCGTTTGGTGAGATCGATAAATTGATCCGGCAACACCACGTCACCAGGCTTGATTGATTCCTTCATGCTGCCGACCGCACTCACTGAAATCACCCGCCGAACACCCAGCGACTTTAGGGCATAGATATTTGCACGATAGTTGATTTCGGAAGGATTGACCCGGTGGCCGCGTCCGTGCCGCGAGAGAAAGGCGATACGAATTCCGTCCAATTCACCGAGCAATACGGTGTCAGATGGAGCCCCGAAGGGAGTCCTGACCGAAAGCTCCTTGACCTTCCGAAGCCCTTCGACGTCGTACAACCCACTTCCACCGATGATCCCGATGTCGGCGTGCGCCCGGTTCCCTTTTCGTGTCATCCTTGGCTCCCAAGTGTGGCGAGAAATCGATCCACCTGTCCGATCACCTTCGCGGCCGTGTGCTGTGCGGATTCCGACTCCTCAACCATCAACCACTGAATCCCAGGCTCTTTTCGAAACCACGTCATTTGCCGTTTGGAAAAATGTCGCGTATCTCGTTTGAACCGTCGAACCATTTCAGCGGCATCATATTCGCCGGCCAAATGCTCCGCCACCTGCCGATACCCCAAGCCCTTCATCGCCGCACTCATGCGCGGACACCCCTGAGCCAAAAGTTGCCGCGTCTCTTCAATCAAACCATGAGCCAGCTGCCAATCGATCCGCTCTTCGATACGGCGATACAGGGCGGCCCGGTCTCGGTTCAATCCAATGACCAAGGCCGAAAATGGCCGCTCGGCAAACCCGTGTTCCTGTTGAAACACCGACATCCGACGTCCGGATAGCTGGTACACCTCCAACGCGCGGATCACTTTCGATTCGTCTCGTGGATGCAACCGCGCCGCAGTCTCAGGGTCGACATCCACAAGCCGTGCATAGAGACGATCATGCCCCTGATCCTCGGCCTCCCGTCTCAGCGCCGCCCGCATAATCGGATCTGACTGTGGCGCATGGCACAAACCCTGGAGGAGAGTCCGCACATACAGCCCTGTGCCACCCACCACCAACGGAAGACGGCCCTCTCGATAGAGGCGCTCGATTTCGTCAATCGCCAGGCGGCGATACATCCCCGTGTTAAACGATTCGCCAGGATCGACGAGATCGATCAACCGATGAGGGATCGCCTGACGCTCTCCCGGAGTCGGCTTATCTGTCCCGATATCCATGCCACGATAGACTTGCCGTGAATCCGCCGTCAGCACGTCGGTCTCGAACACCTTTGCCACTTCGACGGCGACACGGCTCTTTCCCGCAGCGGTCGGCCCCACAATCACAACCACCGGTTTACAAGGGATCTGTGATTCGGAGAGGCGACGCATCATCTTCGCAGGAACGGCCATCATGTCCATCCAACCCGCCCGAACAGCTTGGCAAGCTCATCGGTCGAAAGACGAAATGCCGTGCGGCGCCCATGCGGGCAGGTCATGATGAACCCTTCTTGTACCCAATCGCGAATCAGCTGTTGAATTTCAGGAAGGGCCAGGGCACGTCCGGCCCTTACCGCTCCATGGCAAGCCAGCGAGGCCAGCACAGGTTGAATCCGCATCGCCAACGACGACGCGCGATCCCACTTCGTTACGTCATCGAGCAGATCCTGCACCAAGATCGCGGCATCCACCTTGCCAAGCCCAACCGGCACCCCACGAATCGCCACAGCCGTGGCGCCAAAGGGTTCAATCAGAAGGCCGAGTTTCTCCAGCTCATCACTGTGCTTGAGGAGCAACATGCTCTGAGCCGCCGACAGCTCGACTGACTCAGGAATCAGCAGCGGCTGCGAGGGCATATCCCGGCTCTCCCACCCACGCCAGAGCCGTTGGAAAAGCACGCGTTCGTGCGCCGTGTGTTGATCGATCACTTGGAGTTCTTCACCGACCTGCGCCACGAGATACGTGCGGAGGATTTGTCCGAGCGGCACAATGTCGACCTGCTCGGTTCGCCGATACGCTCCGGCTGCCTCATGAGCGAAGGCCAATTGATTTCCCTCGGCGAGACTGGGCAACAAACCCCCATCACCGTCTTGCGCCCGAGAATCCTGCCCATACGTTGCAATCGAGGCTGCCGGGCGAGAATCCTGAGACGACGAGATCTGCCCCTCAGCTGTGAGGGAACCGTCTGACGCTGTGTGCGAAGGACCCAACAGGGCCTCCTGCCCGGAACCACCGAGTGCATGGCGGACCGACTGACGCACCAACTCATGCAGCGTGTCAGTTTCCGCAAAACGGACCTCTCTCTTGGTCGGATGCACGTTGACATCGAGTCGATTCGGCTCAATATCCAGAAAAAGTACGAACGTCGGGTGAGCCCCTTTAGGCAGAAACGATCCATACCCATCCATAACCGCATGAAACACCGTCGCATTGCGGATAGGGCGCCTGTTCACAAACAATTCCTGTGGCGTTCTCGAAGACCGCGCATGGATCGGATTGATCATCACGCCACGGATCGACAATCCCCCAGTCCTCCCTCGTACCTCGATGGTCCGATCGAGAAATGTTTGGCGATAGACCTGAAGGACTCGATCACGATCCGCTGTCACGGCAGGATAGTTGAGAATCTCCTGACTGTTTTGGGTCAGGCGGAAATGCACCGACGGCCAGGCAAGACCTGCAAGCTGCACGACATGGCTGATGTGTGAGAACTCGGTCACGGGTGATTTCAGAAACTTCTTTCTGGCCGGTTGATTAAAAAACAGGTTGGAGACTTCGATTCTGGTGCCAGGAATAGGGGGTGCGTCCAGGATAGGCCCGCCTGCTCCCGCGATCAGGGTGAGCTGCGATCCCACCGTATCCTGCCTCGTCGAAGTCGTCACTAACACATGAGAGACGGACGCAATACTCGGTAACGCCTCGCCACGAAAACCCATCGTCGTCACCGAGACAAGATCCCGATCGGACCTGAGCTTGCTGGTGGCATGCCGTTCGAACGCACGAGGCAAATCGATACGGTTGATCCCCTCTCCATCGTCCGTCACTCGAATACAGGTCAGCCCACCGTCTTTTACATCAATCGTGATATGTACGGCCCCGGCATCAAGACTGTTTTCCAATAATTCTTTGACGACGGCGGCAGGACGCTCGACGACCTCACCGGCTGCAATCCGGCTGACTACGTCGTCTGGGAGGGTATGGATCTTGGCAGAGGAACTGGCGGCGGGCATGACACTAGACTCCAGAGAACGCCGAAGATAAGAGAGACGCCAGAAACCGTCTCGATGGAGATCCGATCACCGAATTTCGGCCAGCTTATTCTTGGCCAGTTTCGCTTCGTCCGATGTCGGAAACTCTTCAATGACCCGTTTGAGATTCTTTTTCGACTTGGCGAGATCTCCAGTTTCTCCCGCCGCGAGCCCCGATTTGAAGAGTGCCGCAGGCACTTTCTCGTTTCCCGGGTATTCCGTCGAGAGATACTCGAATGAGTGGATCGCGCGCATGTAATCTTTCTGCTGATAGGCCGACTCACCCAACCAGTAGTAGGCATTCGGCGTCAACGACGTGCCGGGGAAGTCTTTCACAAAGCGCTGAAAGCCCGCCACCGCAAGATCATATTTTCCATTGAGATAGTCGTTGTACGCCAGATTGAATGCGGATGTCGGAGTAATCGTGGGAATACCGGGTATCATAGGAGTTGGCACGTCTGCGATGGAACCCGGCTTCAGTGGCTTAGGGAGACGAGCCGGGTCGATTTGAGACAGCTCCCCCTTGGGCGCGAGAGGAATGCTCAAGGTCTCATCGATTTTTGCCAACCGGCCCTCTAACCTTTGGACCCGTGCAGAGAGTTCGTCGAGCTTCGGATCGAACTTCTGCCTGGAGGATTCACCATCCTTCACCCGCTCCAGCGACTCCAAGCGTCGTTGCAGTGCATCCAGCCGCTTCTGATCTTGATCTTGAGACTTTGACACCGTCGTCAAGTGGTCACGCAATTCTGTAAAATCCGCATGCTTCGCACATCCGGCGAGCCATAACATGGACCCGGCCATGAGAACAGCCGCCCCCCCTGAACCCGTTATCGTGCGCATCACGGTCATCGCGACTCCCTCAATTGGGATAATTTATCAGATGCTTTTCCTGCCTCAGGAGTCCGTGGATACGACGCCACCACCTGGCTGAAGGCCAACGAAGCGCGCTTCCTATCTTTCATCGCCAGGTACGCATACCCTTTTTTCAAAATCGCGGCCGGCGCTTTTTCGCTCTTGGGAAAATCCACCTCGACGCGGTCATACGAATCGATCGCCTGTTGATAGTCTTTCTTACCGTAATACGTTTCACCGAGCCAATAGCGCGCATTGGGAGACAGATCCGAGTCCCCATAGTCGCGCAAGAATACGGCGAATCCCTGCCGCGCTCCATCCAAGTCTCCATCACGAAACAGCCCCAGGAGGCGTTCGTATTCGAGCTTGTCTGAGCGCTCACCACTCTGGCGGACAGGTGGGTGCTGGTACTCCTCGGACTCGACTGCCGGTGTCACCGCTGCACCTTGCGCAGACAGGGGCAACGCAACCGTCTCTTGGTCGACCTTCGGGCTCTCAGACGAAGGCGCCGACGACCGATGCCCCGGCTTCGGGGGTGGCTGACGCGCTCCCGCCCCGTTCTTGCCTCCCCCTCGTATATGCGCATCCTGTGCGACCTGATCAACGGTCTTGGAGAGTGCGTCCAGACGACGGTCTTGCTCATCGAAACGGGTGACAAACTTTTGCGCGACAGATGCAACACTCTTATTGACCTCGGCCAAGTACCCGCTCACTTCTTTGTTCACCTCATTGAGATGAGTCGCCGATGTTTTCCCTGCCTGCTCTTCCTGGCCGATCCGCTCGTTCAGACCTGTCAGCGAATCCCTGAATGCCGTGAGGGACTGACTGAATTGTGCGAACTTTGCCGACAACTGTTCAGTCCGAACCTGGGTATCCGCCAGCGCCTTATGCTGCTCCTCCAGACGCGCGTCGAGGCTTTTGGCCAGTCCGCTGTTCGTCTTTTGCACGACCTCAATAACCTCTTTTCGCACCATCTCCACCTGGCGGTTCACGTCGTCAAGTCGAGCGTTCACGTCGATGCGAAGCTGATCACGGTCCTGCTTATTTTTGACATCTTGCGCATTGAGGCTCTCGCGCACCTGGTTGTAGCGAGTGGTACTCTCCGTCTCCAGTTTGCCGGCTAACTGTTCGAGCCGTTTGGTTTGCTGCTCAAGTTGCGCGGAGCGCTGCTTGAGATCTTCCTGCTTGCCCTGGAGTTCTTGAGCTTGGTGCAGCGCCCGTTCCAGTTCGCCTCGCAACTGCGGCAACTCTTGCTCCCGAAGCACCAAGATCTCCTGACTCTGCCTGGCGCGGGTCTGAGCCGACTCATCGCTCGACTGCTTGATGCGCTGCTGAAGATTTCTCTCCGTCTGCTTCAGGTCGGATTGCTGGGCAATGCAGCCGGTCGTCAGCAATGCGCAGATTGCACAGATCGCCGTCCACACACTCTTCGTCGTTGAATGGTTCCACATTGCTCTACCCACTCTTGTACAAGATGCCCCCGCTCTCACCTCGTGGAGCACAGAGCCACAATGGCTGCACCGCAGAACGCTTCACCTACTTCCCAGTCTTCAACGAAAGATGTCCCCGCCGATTCTGCTGATAGCAGGACTCCGAATGTTCATTACAAGACGGCCGCTCTTTCCCATACGACACCACGGACAGGCGGTTCGCACTGACACCGAGCTCGACCAGATAGTTCCGGACGGTTTTCGCTCGTTTCTCACCGAGTACAAGATTATAGGCGGAGGTTCCACGCTCGTCACAGTGCCCTTCGACCTTCACGAGCGCGCTCACATTCGACTTCATCCATTCAGTATCGCGAGTAAGCGCTTGACGTCCGTCCTCGGAAATCGTCCAGCTATCGTACCCAAAAAACACATCCCGCAAGCCTGCGGCGGCTGAGGCTGCTTGCTCGGCACGCATCTCATCCATTTGTCGGCCTGCACCAGAAGGGTCCAGCTTCGCCATCATCGTACCACCACCCAGACGTTCTTCCGAAGGGTTTTTGTCGATCCCTCCAAGTCCACCGCCGATTGACTGACCACTGGTGTCAGGAAAGGTGCCGACACCGGACATGGAACTATCGATCCCCTCTTTCGGCATACCTTGACCGGGCTGAGAATCGCCGCCGGATTGTATGGCTTTTTTCGAGCAGCCAGGCATACCGATCAATGCCAGGCTCATCATCAGCCCCAAACCATATACGCTCGCCTTGTTCATACCTCGTTCTCCTTTTCCTAAGTGAGTGATCTCGATCAATCGGCCTACATTATTCGTTCATGTGATTAGGTGACGCGTCAGGCTCATGATGCCGGAGACCAAGAGGGCGCACTATTGTGTGTCCCCTGGAAGGTAAGCCGTTCGATGTCCTTGCCATCGGCATCGATCATATAGATGTGGCTCTTTCCATCGGCCGTCGAACTGAATACCAGATGCCGGCCATCCGGCGACCAGGAAGGCGAATCATCGACACCCGGTCCTGTCGTCAATTGCATACGCTTCTGTCCGTCCGGCGAGATCACACAGAGCTTATACTCTTTTTGCGTCCGGCACACATAGGCGATCCAGTTTCCACGAGGTGACCAGGATGGCGCCGCATTGTAATCGCCTTCAAATGTCAGGCGACGCACATTCGACCCGTCTGAGCTCATCAGGAACAGCTGAGGCCCACCACCCCGATCCGACACAAAGACCAACTCTCTTCCGCTTGGAGACCAGGAGGGAGACAAGTCACCGGACGGGTTGACGGTCAATCGTTGGATGGCTTTCGTCCTTGTGTCCAACCGGTAGAGTTCTGAATTGCCCTCGTGACTGGAGGCAAACGCCAGAAAGTTTCCATCTGGAGAGAGGGACGGAGTGATGTTCAACCCCCCCAACGCAATCACCGTCCACCGCTTCCCCGTTGCCAACTCGATCATGTCGATATTCTGCGTATTGCGATTACGATAGGAGGTGAAAATGAGGAACCGACGATCCGGAGACCATTGCGGCATAAGATTGAGGAATCCATCGGCGGTGAGTTGGCGCGTATCGTGGCCATCGTAGTCCATCACAAACAACTCGCGCGCAGCCCCCTGTTCAGCCACATACGCGATCTTCGTCCGTGCGATCCCCGGCTCGCCGGTGTACCGAAATACCAATTCGTCGGCAAAACGGTGTGCCATCAGCCGCACGACCGAGGGCGACCCCGCGTAGCGTTTTCCGCCCACGAGCTCATCGCTGCCGCTGTCATAGACGAAGCCTTCCATATTCACGTCGGCTTCTTTGTCACTGCCTTTCAGGCCTGCCTTGCCCCAGACTAACACCGAGACACCCTTCTCAGCAGCCTGTCTAAATATCGCTTTGGAGCCGTCTCCTACCCCGTTGCCGATATCAGATGTCTGGATCCCGAGGCCGTGCAAATCCACTAGATCGAAAACCAGGGAACGCTTCACATCTTTTTTGAGGACTTCCTCGATCCGCCCCCCCAACCAGTCAGGACCTCCTACGCTATGTATCCCCGCAACACCGAGGGAGATCTTCTGGAAGTCTGGACGTGTGGCTTCGAGAAACACATCTGCCGCTCCAGATTCAAGAATACCGACCGCTCCTGCCAGCAGTAGCACTCCGCCGAACCAGGCACTGATCAATTTCATCTGTGTCATCCAACCGACTCCCCAACGCGAAATACCATTTCAATATCCTTATAGTTGTCTGTCATCTCCGCAGGAAACGCGGGCAGGAACCGTGACTGTTGCACAGCGCGCTGGCCCGCCATATCATAATAGGCATTCCCTGACGACTGCCGGACGACCACGTCTTTGATCGTCCCATCCCGCTGAAGCCGAAACTTGACGGTCATCGTATAAGTCTGTCCGGCCATATCGACCGGAGGAGGCTCCCACTGTCTACTAATAATAGACTGTACACGGGCCCAATAGAGATTTGACCCCGCCGCACCGGAAATCTTCAGAGTCGTTTCAGGAGTCTTGGCCGCCGGAACTTTCACCTCGTGCTGAGGTACCAGCTTGACCGGCGTCTCGCTCGGGACAACCTCTTTCGGAATATCCAGCTTGGCTGCCGGCTGAAACTGCTTGATCTTTTTCAGCTCTTCTTCTAATTCTCGATTCAGATCATCACTGACCGACGCCCGCTGCGGAGTCTTCGCAACCGGGTCTTGTGTCACATCCGGGATACGTGGGACCTCCGGTACCTTCGCCATCTGTTGGGGCTGAGCCACCGTTTTTGTTGCAGGGCTTATGTCTCCAAACTTCGGGGCGTCCGGTGGAAGATCGAGATCCTGCATCATGTCCCTTCGCTTCTCGCCCTTCGGAGGCGCGGAGGAGGGAACGGCACTGGGAGTCACTGCCTTGGCTACCGGCGCAGGGGCCGGCTTGGAGATGACCACTTTTGCCGGCTCGGCTGGCTTCGCCGACTCGATCAGCTTCACAGGAGTCGGCAGACTCACCAATGACACTTCCACAGACGTCAATGGGCGTTCACTCTGTTGTGGAAGCCGAAGCCCCGTTGCCGCAAGCACGACGACCACATGAAGGGCCAGCGACAAGACCAGTGTTCGCTTGAGCCGAGTGGAGAGTCCGGATTGATCGCCCTGATCGAGCCACGACCCTGAAAGGAGCGACGCCTGGGATGCCATAACCACCAGCCCCCTCGCGTACGTTGCGTCAACTTTTTCTCGGTGTGAGACCCGGGATTTGCGGCGCTCCCACGCGCTCGGGCCCCATCGGCTCCGTCACCATCCCGATCTTCTCGATCCCGGCTTTCTTAACGCCGTCCATCACTTGGACCACGATACCGTAGGGGACGTCCCGATCGGCCCTGAGATACAGCGATACATCGGGATGATCCTGTTTCAAGACCTTCAACTTCTGTTCGAGCTGGGCCACGCCAACCGGATCCTTGTCGAGATACAATCGTTGATCCTTTTCGATTGTGAGCACCGTACGCATCTCCGGTTTGATCGTATTCGTGGCAGACGTCGGGAGGTTGATATCCATTCCTCGATACAACATCGGCGCGGTGACCATGAAAATCACCAAGAGGACGAGGACCACATCGACGAGAGGGATGACATTGATTTCTGCCAGAAATCGGCGGTGACGGGACTCAAGGATCATCCTTGAACTCCGACCGGAACTGGTTTCTTCACCTTCGATACCGTGGTCGAGAGGGACGACAAGAGCTCAATCGTGACCGAATCCAAGCGGAACGCCGTGGTGCGAATCCGAGTCAGGAAATAATTATAGGCAATCACCGCGGGGATGGCAGCGAACAGACCTGCTGCCGTCGCGATGAGCGCCTCTGCTACACCGGGAGCGACAGCAGAAATACTGGCAGTCCCTTGGGTGCCGATCTCCCGAAATGCATCAATGATTCCCATCACGGTCCCGAGCAGTCCGATAAACGGAGTAATGTTCCCCGTCGTGGCAAGGAACGGGAGATAGCTCTCGAGGCGTGAGAGCTGACTCTGTGCGAGATGGGATGCCGCCCGCTCTACCACATGTTGATCAACTGGTCCCAAACCGCCACCATCTCTCCCCTCTGCTCGCCCAGAGCCCATGCGCTCCATCACCCCTTCGAAAACACAGGCGCTGGGACTCCCTTCGATTCGTCGAACTTGCCGATACAACTCATCAAGACTATGTGCCTTCACAAGGAGAGCTAAAAACTGCTTGTCCTCCCGGTCTGCGACGCGAAACGCACGCCATTTTGAGAAGATAATCGCCCACGAAATGACTGAGAAAATAAACAGGATCACGAGCACAATTTTCGACACCGCTCCAAGCGAGCCCATCAATCCTGTGAGACCTGTTTGAAACATGCGGCAATAACCTTTCCAGACTCTAGCAGAATACTAACATGTCGCCCTGCGCACCAACTCCACCCAGCACGCCGTACCAGAACATACGACACGCGTCTCACGGCAAACTGAATTAGACGGTTTTTTTAGTTTCCCGCGCGGGGTACTGCTGTGATTACACCCATGCGAACGCGAAATTTTGGCATGTCAACAGCGTTGTTCCGCAGTCTGCGAGAAAACCCTCACAGCTCTACCAGCGGAGTCACGCACACACAGGAGAAAATGGCGGGGCCGACGGGATTTGAACCCGCGACCTCCAGATTGACAATCTGGCGTCCTAACCAGCTGAACGACGGCCCCATAAAACTCTACGTATAGCGGAAGACGTGAGGGACAAGACTATATCTAGTGGTCGGTCCCATTAACATTTCATGATTGTTGCTCAATGATCTGTCCTGCTCCCCTTGGACCAGCCTCTGCTCTGGTAGGCGGAACAGGGATCGAACCTGCGACATCCACCGTGTAAAGGTGGCGCTCTGCCAACTGAGCTATCCGCCCGATTTCTCTAGCAACCTGGGCGGGATGCTACCAACTCCACATGCCCTTGTCAATCGAATCTCGCGCTCCCTTTGCCATTTTCAGCTGGCACGCACACCGCTCATTAAGTCGCATCTTCTCAGCTCTGCTTTTTTCCCCTCACACTGTCAACCCGAGGGAAATACTTGTCATGCACCCGCTTCAGGCGTCCCCGTTCTATATGCGTGTAGATCTGCGTGGTCGCAATATCGGCATGGCCTAGCATGACCTGAACAGACCGAAGATCGGCGCCACCCTCAAGCAGATGCGTCGCAAACGAATGCCGCAGCATGTGCGGCGAAATGATCGGCCTGATTCCAGCCCGTAGCGCTCGGTGTCGGAGCAACTTCCAAAAGGCTTGCCGGGTCAACGGCCCACCTCGCCTCGACACAAACACATACCGTGACGCTCGTTTTTTAAGCAGCTGTGGCCGCGCCTCGTTCACATACTGTCCCAACAGCTGCCGGGCCCGCTCACCCATCGGCACGAGACGCTGCTTCGCGCCCTTGCCCGTGACCCGGAGATACCCGACATCGAGATTGACCAGTGCCACCTCAGCCATCACCAATTCCGACACACGGAGTCCCGTCGCGTAGAGCAACTCCACCATTGCACGATCACGCAGGTCTTCAGGGGTCGGAACGGCCCCCAAGTCCAACAATGCGGTGACGTCCTGCTGCGACAGTGTTTTGGGCAATCGGACGCCGCGTGAGATCGGAACCAATCCGATGGTAGGGTTCTCTTCGATGATCCGTTCCCGCATCAGAAACTGGAGCCATCCACGAATGGCAGAGAGACAACGCAACGAGGAGGCGCGAGACAACCGCGCCTCCTGCATGGAACGGAGAAATCCTGTCAACGTCTCCGATGTCAGAGGCCCGATCGGCACCACACCGATTCGATGCAAGTAGGAATGAAATTTACTCAGGTCGCGGCGGTAGGCTTCGATCGTGTTGAGGGAGAGACCACCCTCCACCCGGAGACGGCTCAAATATCGCTCAGCCAGCGGGTGTAACATCATCTATGTCATGATAGCCAAATCAACCAGATGAACACAACGAACCCCGGACGGAGTTTACCTTGACACCCTACAGGGTTTCCGATAGTAGTCACATGAGAATGACAGATCCGTCAGACCGCCAGGAGCTCATGGCCCGCCCGTTAACATCTCTGTCTGTACATCGTCCGCACGCCCTTTCAATACGCTGGTGCTATGCGCTTGCACTTGCCTGGAGCATGCTCTGCCCTGTTGCTGGGCTCGAGCTCAATTCGCCCGTCTACGCAGAAACAGGGCCCGCGAAGCCAGCGAGCCATCCCACGCTGAACCAGGCAAAACGCCTGATCGACGCAGGAAAGGCTGAAGAAGCCGTCACCATACTCCGTCGTTTTCTGGCCACCTCTCCAAAACCCGAGCTGCTCGATGACACGTATCTCCTCCTCGGTGCTGCACTCCACGGCACCAAGCAACATGGGGAGGCATTACATTACTTGCTTCTGCTGCAGACGGAATTTCCCGATTCAGAGGTGACGGATCGAGGCAAGCTGTTGCAAGGCCGAATCCATGCGGCAATGGGGAACCTCGACCTTGCCCTGCCGATTTTGACCGGTCTGCGGAACCTGTCAAAAGATGACGCCACGAAACGCGAGGCCCTACGGCTAAGCGGCGATTTCTACGCACAAAAAAAAGACACGACCCGCGCCATTCAGGCGTGGCTTGACGAAGTGGCGTTGGGAACTGAAGACCAAGCAGAAGACGTGCGGACCCGCATTCGCGATCTGACTAGCGGGACATCCGACAAGAAATCCCTGGAACAAATCCGGAGCACCTTTCCACGCAACTTTCCCGGCGATCTCGCGTCACTCCGGCTCATTGAGCTCTACATCAGCCGTGGAGAAGAACACCAGGCCATCCGGCAGATCCAGCAATTTCTCGTAAATTTCCCGACCCATCCCCAGGCACCGAAAACTTCGGATGTACTTGCCACACTCCAAGCCAAACAAAAATCCAACCAATTTTTCATCGCCGTCGTCCTGCCGCTCTCAGGAAAACTCGCTCCCTTCGCCGGTGAAGTCCTCAGTGGCATTCAGCTGGCCGTCGAAGCCAATAGAGACCGGGCAGGAGGTCCATCGGTTGGTCTTATCGTCAAAGACCTTGAATCCGATCCTGCCACATTTTTAGATGAATTTTCCGAACTGCTGAACACCGATCGCCCTCTCGCCGTGATCGGCCCGCTCCTCTCAAAAAATCTGCCGGTCATGGCCGAACTCGCCGAACGAGCTCACATCCCCCTGATCACGCCGGCCGCGACATTTCCCAACGTCAGACGACTCGGCAACTACGTATTCAATACGGCGCTCACCTACGAACTTCAAGCCAAACGCATCGCCTCTTATGCCATCAAAGAGCAAGGCTTCCGCCGGTTCTGCATCCTGCATCCCGACACGACCTACGGCCGAGAGTTGGCCCGACTCTTCACCCAGGAAGTGCGCCAACACGAGGGAGAAGTGATCGCCGTCGAATCCTACAAAGAGGGCGAAATCGATGTGAGCGGGCAGCTCAAACGCATGAAGGCGGAGGACCTCAACCGATATGGCCTGGCCGTGCCGGTCGATCAGACAAAACTGGCTGGAAAACTGACAAAGCTGGACAAGAAAGTCTATTATACACCGGGCTTCGATGCGATCTTTATTCCAGGCCGAGCAGCCGACGCCGGCATCATTACGGCCCAATTGAATTTCCACGACATGAAAGTACCGTTCCTTGGCGCGAATGGATGGAACTCACCGGACTTCGCCCGCACTGATGATTCGTCGATCGATGGAGCCGTGTTCGTTGACGGCTTCTTTATCGACAGCCAGACCCCGACCGTGCAGGACTTTGTCGCCCGGTATAAAAAACGGTTCGAAGCCAACCCGACACTCTTTTCAACGCAAGGCTACGACGCCGCGAAATTGGTGCTGGATGCGGTTCGAAAAGGGGCCTCTTCCGGCGAAGCGGTACACGATCAACTGCTGACACAGCCTGATCTCTCTTCCCTGACGGGACCGGCAGCGTTCGGACCTGACGGAACATTGCATCGTCCGCTCTTCCTGATACAAATCAAACATGGCCGATTCCTACAGGTAAACTAACAGGCTACGGAAAAAACTTAGTTTATGCACAATACACCCTTAGAATCTGAGAGAATGGGCCAATGAAAAAAATAGCCGCAGGCTGCTCAAAAAGGCCGTCCAGCAAGGCCGCAGCGAGTGCAGACCGGAGGCGTACCCTCTGGGGTACGTTGAGGATCTGAACGATGCGAGAACGAAGCTGGCGAACTTTTTCAGCAGCCTGCTAGGAAAACCGACCGCATGAACTCCTTACCGCAAATTCTCCACACGATTTCCTATATGGGGCTTCCGCTCCTCTTCGCCATGGTCTTGCACGAATACGCCCATGGCTGGGTCGCCAATCGATGCGGCGATCCGACCGCCAAGCTCCAAGGTCGGCTCACCATGAATCCGCTGGCACACATCGATCCCTTCGGGACCATCATCCTCCCGTTACTCTGCCTACTGATGCCCGGAGGATTCTTTCTCGGATGGGCGAAGCCGATCCCCGTCGATCCACGCAATATGGGCCAACCACGCCGTGATATGGCGCTCGTCGCGGCGGCAGGACCGGCCATGAACCTCGCCTTGGCCATCGGCAGCGCGCTGCTCTTCGCGCTCATCCTGTCGATCGATCCCACCATCGGAGTCTCACAGTCGACATCGGAAGAGACCTCGCTCTCGAACACATGGCACCAAATGTTTCTCCAGCCGATCGCCGCCATGTCGATCTACTCCGTCTTGATTAACGTGCTCCTCATGCTGTTCAATCTACTGCCGCTCCCCCCATTAGATGGCGGAAGAATTCTCACGAGCCTTCTCCCAGACACTGCAGCGATGGCGCTCAGACGCGTGGAACCCTATGGCATGTTCATCTTGATGGGGCTGATCATATTGGACCCGCAGATCCATGTGATCCATACCATCACGGGGACCTTGACCCACAGTCTCACTAATTCAATTCTCTCTACCGCCATCGGCCTTGGAGCAGGAGACACACCGTGACTACCCCCAGGAAAAGAGTCCTCAGCGGCATGCAGCCGAGTGGGTTGCTCCATCTCGGTAACTATCTCGGGGCCTTGGAGAATTGGAAAGGTCTTCAGAGCGAGTTCGAGTGCTACTTCTTTGTCGCGGACTGGCATGCGCTCTCGACGAACTATGCCGATACCAGCCGTATCCGCGAGTTCTCACGGGAACTGCTCATTCATTGGCTCGCCGCCGGTATCGATCCAGAACGGTCCACGGTGTTCATCCAGTCTCGCATCCCGGAACATGCGGTGTTGCATCTGCTCCTCTCGATGATGACGCCTATCTCCTGGCTGGAACGCAATCCAACCTACAAAGAAAAGCAGGAAGAGATTAAAGAAAAAGACCTCAGCACCTACGGATTTCTGGGCTACCCGGTTCTGCAAGCCGCCGACATCTTGTTATATAAACCAGACTTTGTCCCGGTAGGAAAAGACCAACTCCCCCATCTCGAACTCACCAGGGAACTGGCCCGGCGGTTCAACGATATCTACAAAACATCTGTGTTCCCCGAACCCAAAGAACGACTGACACAGTTTCCCAAGGTCATGGGCACCGATGGCCGAAAGATGAGTAAGAGTTACGGCAACACGATCAACCTGTCCGACCCCGAACCAGTTGTGCGGCAGAAACTCAAGACGATGGTCACCGATCCTG
>Ga0163144_10015577_pt1 | contig 15667 bp, 13 predicted proteins | sample OliLak19BULKMAT1_FD_123175 | JGI IMG/M metagenome (GOLD analysis project Ga0163144, IMG submission 123175) | Freshwater microbial mat bacterial communities from Lake Vanda, McMurdo Dry Valleys, Antarctica - Oligotrophic Lake LV.19.BULKMAT1 | ecosystem: Environmental > Aquatic > Freshwater >...
CGGCCCCCCGCGTGCGCGGCCCCCCGCGCGCTCGGCAACGAACAGGCCCGGCCCTACGGAGCCCGTTCAGCCCTTTGCGACGACGTCCGGCCGCAGGGCGCCCACGTAGGGGAGGTTTCGGTAGCGGCCTGCGAAGTCCAGACCGTACCCCACGACAAACAGGTCATCGACGGCGAAGCCGCGGAAGTCGGGCTCGATGTCGACCGCCCGGCGGCTCGGCTTGTCGAGGAACGCACACGTTTTCACGTCCGCCGCGCCGCGCTCGAGCAACGCGTCCGCGAGCGCCTGCATCGTGCGCCCCGTATCGAGGATGTCGTCGACCAACAAAATGTGCTTGCCGGCGATTTCGCCTTCCGCGGGAAAAAACGAGAGGTCAAGCCGCCCCGCGGTGGTGCCGTCGCGGTAGCTCGACGCGCTCAGGAACGCGAGTTCGAGCGGGATCGGCACGGCGCGGATCAAGTCTCCCACGAATACGCACGAACCCTTGAGCACACCTACCACGGTGAACGCGCGCCCCGTGTACATCGCCGTGACCTCCGCGGCCACGCGTGTGATGCCCGCGCGGATCTCCTCGGCACAGATCAGGACCCGGTCGATGTCGTGGTGCACGGGGTAGGGGGGGCGGCGTCCCGTCGATCGAGGCTCTGGGACGAGCCCGGGAAGAAAATGGAACGCGCGGGGAGGATACCCCTCCCCCATTCCGCGACCACTGTGGAAATCCACGACGACCTGATTCGTGCGGCCGCTGCGGCGTCGAAGAACGGATGTTTACCGCGCGCGAGCCCCGACCCGTCAACCGCCACGCGACGGTTCGACACGGGATACCGGGATTCGCCGTTGCCACCCCAGCACGCCGTCTCGTAGGTAACCGGGAGCCCTGTGGTCCCCGGGAGCCCTGTAATCCCCGGGAGCCCCGGGAGCCCCGTCGTTCCCGTCGTTCCCGTCGTTCCCGTCGTTCCCGGGGCTCGCGGCTTCACCCGCGGCGCGCCGCTCGAAGGAGGACAAGTCGTCAAAGACGTCCATCGCACGGAGCGGGTCCGCGTGGGCGCGTAGGTCGACGAGCACGTGCTCCACACCCAAGAGGTCCAGCTCGAGCGCGAGCACCTCGGGACTCGGTAGGGGTCCGCCAGTCGCGTAAGCAAACAGCCCCGGTGCAAGCCGCAGGAGGCGCAGGAGCACTCGCGGATGCGTGCGCGCGACATACGCATACACGACTGGCCGGCCGTGCACCGTCTGCCACGCGAGTGCGGGGCTCGAGCCGGGTGCAAAGGGCAGCGTCAGCACCGATCCGCCCGCGCGCGCGGCGGCCCGTTCTTCCGCGTCCCTTGGCCTGAGGGCCTCGACCGCCGCGGGCACACGCCAGGGCGTCGTCGGATAGGGCACGACGAGGAGCTCGAATCCAAGGACGGCTCCCGCACAGGTCGCGAAGATCCGCCCCCTGCGACCCGTTCCGATCAGCCGGTGCGCACCCGCGCCCGCCGCAATTGCGATCGCGAGCCATGCGTAGGGCCACGCGCGCGCGGGGACACGCAGCATGTCGAGCCCGGGCACCGCACGATAAAGCCCCGCGAGGTATCCCACCGGATCCGGTCCCGGATCCCACGCGAGCGCAAAAAACGGCAGCGCGAGCGCCAACCAGCGGCGTGCGCGTGGCACGCGCCAGGCGGCGTATCCCGCAAGGACCAGCGCGCTGAGCGGCGCGAAGAGGCCCGCGTGTTCCGCGCGCGCCGCGGGGTAGTGAGCGCCGGGCCGCGGTCGCGCGGCGCCAAGTGCAGTGCTGGGATCGCCGCGCAACAAAGGATGCAGACCGGGTGGCGTGAGAAAGTCCCGCAGTTCAGGGTGGTAGAGCTGGTCGCGCGCAACCGCGGCCGTGATGGGTCCGACGTCGCGGTCGACGGACGCAAGTGAGCCCAGTTCGCGGCGCAGCTCTGCGAGGTAGCTCCCGCCGACGGCGACGAGCGCCAGCACGGCGAGCGCGGCATTGATCGGCGACCGAAGACCCGCGCGATCCGCCGAACCGCGTTGCCGATCCTGTCCCGCGGGTTCGGCAAACCGGCGCGGCGCGATGGCGAACACACACAGCGTGAGCACACCGAGCCAAAGGGCAGCCGTGCCGTCCACGAGCAACGCTGCGCCGCCCAAACCACCACAACACAGCGCACCCCAACGTGCGCGATTGCCGCGCCCCTCCCGCCACGCGAGCGCCGCGAGCAGAACGAGCGGTGGCAGCGGACTCGCGGTGAAGCAGAGGTGCTCGAGCCCCTTTTGCAGGAAGTAGGGCGAAAATGCGTACGCAAACGCCGCGAACGCCGCCCCGCCCGGCCGAAGGCCGAGTCGGCGTGCCACGCAAAACGTCGCGAACGCCGTCGCCGCGAACAGCGCGATCACGAGGGCTCCGAGCGCCCAGGGTGCGCCGAACACACGTTCGAAGGGCGCCGCGAACAGGCCCCAGAGGAATACGTGTGTGTGCAGCGCGAGGCTGTGGCCCGCGGGCGCAAAAAGCACGTCCGCGTGGAAGGGCGACACACCGCGCTCAAGCGCTTCACTCGCCCACCAAAGGTCCCATACGAACAGGTGCACGTCGCTGCCTTCCGGCGCGGTAAAGCGCGGGTCGTGGGGCAGCGCGTGCCCCAGCTCGCCCGCGAGCGGCCACGTCATGAGCACCGCAAGGAGCACCGCGACAAGCCCCGCCACCAACCCCTCTCGCAGACCAGACGGGCGCCACGCGCCGCCCGCGTCCATGGACGCGCCCGCCGCTCCAGGGTGCGCCGCCTCCGGGGCGCGGGGAGTGGGGCGGTGTTGCGGCAAGGGCAGCGGGTGGTCGGGGCCGGGGGCGCGCGGTCCGGGAGCTCAGTCCGAGAGCTCGGGCCGTAGCCTACGCAGGCGGAGGTGCATTGGCCACGCTCCACATCCTCGCGGCATCCTTCTCGACGCCGCTTCCGCACCCTCCGACCCGACGCTGCCCGTGACCGAAACCCGCTTGCACCCGCGCCCGCCCGTCGAGTTGCTGCGCTCCACGCACCTGCACCGCGGCCCCGTGTTTGACGTCGTGCGCGACCACGTACGACTGCCCTCGGGCCGCGAGCAAAAAATCGACGTCGTGCGCCACGGGGGAGCGGTCGCGATCGCCGCCCGGCGCCCGACCGGGGAACTGGTCCTCGTCCGCCAGTACCGCCACGCCGTGGGCGATTGGTTGCTCGAGTTGCCCGCGGGACGGCTCGAGCCCGGCGAGGCGCCGCTTTGTGCCGCGCGTCGGGAGCTCGAGGAGGAAACCGGGTTGGTCGCGGAGCGCTGGAGCGAGTTGACGCGGTTTTTCGCCGCACCCGGTTTTTGCTCAGAGGAACTGGTCGTGTTCCTCGCGGAGGGCCTGCGCCCCGCGGGGACCGGGCGCAGGGAGCCGGACGCGGACGAAGAGATCGAGCTCGAGGAGCGCACCCCTGCGCAGATCCTTGCAGGAGCCGCGCGGGATGCCAAAACGCTCCTCGCGGCGGCCCTGCTCCTCGGCGCGGCGCCGGACCCCGCCGCGGCGCCGGACCCCGTGGGCTGACCCCAAAGCGCTCTAACCATCCTGGTTGTCAAAAAACCGCAGCCGCCCGCAGTCGCGGCCTGCGCGAGCTGCCCCTGTTAGACCGGATCGCGCGCACGCAGCGCGAGCTCGGGCACGACACACACGTCGACCGCAAACTCGAAGCCCCCTTGGCTGCGCACGAGAAGTCCCCCCGCGTCGACCCGCGCCACCGCGCCGGGCGCCACGACGAGCAATCCACCCCGCGGAAGTGCGGAACCTCCCTCGGGCGCGAGGTTGATGGGCAGACGCACGGTCGCGACCACATTGCACGCGCCGTCGTAGGCGTGCAGATCGCCCCCTGAACCATCGGCGACCCAGCACCGATCGCGCTGGGGTTCTGCGATCAGTTTCAGCGGCGCGCGTCCGTCGACGACCACCTCGGCGCGCGGCAGCAGGCGCTCGTCGAGCCGCATCAACCGCGCGGGCGGACCCGCGTCGAGCCACCACCACCCCGAGCCACGCGGTGCGCTCGCGACATCGATGGGGTCGGCCCCCACACGCGCCGCGAAGAGCGCGGCGTCGGGTGTGCGAAGGTCCGTGACCTGCGCCGCGCCAAACGCCGCCGCGATGCCGACGTGCAGCCCGGAGCCCTCGACCGCCACGGCCCCCGGCGGAGCGGCGAGCGCGCGCTTGGCCCCGTCGCCGTCGAAGGCCCACAGTCGAACCGCTGCGCCGGCCCGCCACGGACCCTCGAGCACGGCGACGCCGCCGTCGGTTGTGGCAGCGATGTCGCGCACGGGCCCGAGCGGTGTCACCACGTCGAACGCGCCGCCAGGGTCCACGCGACCCAGAAGATGCGCGCCGTCGGGCCCGTGGGGCGCCTCGATCACCCAAGCGCTGCCATCCGGGCGAGCCACCACGCGCACCGGTCGCACAAGCGGCACCGCGCGCACGATCAGGAGGTCGCGATCGAGCGCGTACAGCCATCCCCCATCCCGGTCCGCGACCCAGGCGTGCACGTCGCCCCGCCCGATGTCGCCAGCGTGCGGACCCAGCGCCCAGACGCCCGCGGCGCCCACCGCGGCCGCGAGCAGCGTGCGCCGCTGCGCAAGACCCAGCGTGCGCCGCTGCGCAAGACTCAGCGTGCGCCGCTGCGTCCGCGCGCGGGGCTCAGCATTCGACGCCGAGGGCAGTTGGGAGGCCATGCCGACGAAGACATGGCTCGCGCACATTCGGTTACAGCGCGCCCCTGGAAAAAAGGACGCGCTGCGGCCCGCGCGCCGCAGGAATAGGTCGCGCTACGCCAGGGTCATGCGACGGCGAGGGCGCAGCCTTCGTGGGCGAGCAGACGCTGCTTGAGTTCGAGCCCGCCGGAGAATCCGCCCAGGCCCGTGCGCGCGAGCACGCGGTGGCACGGCACGACGACCGGAACCGGATTGGCTCCCACGGCTTGACCGATCGCACGCGATGCGCCCGGTCGCCCGAGCTTGCGCGCAAGTTCGCCGTAGGTCGTGGTTTCGCCCGGACGCAATGCAAGCAGAGCGCGCCAGACCTCGAGGTGGAACGCGGGTCCGCGCAGGTCAAGTTCCAAGTGGAACTCCACACCGGCGCCAGCCGCATAGGCCTCGAGTTGCACGGCGGCGGAGCGCAGCGCGCCGTGGTCTTCCTCGAACAACGCGTCGGGGGCATGGCGCCGGGCCCACGCGGAAAGCCCCGCGGATGCGCGCTCCCCTCCGAAGCCGAGGAAACACAACCCGCGCCCCGCGTCCGCGACGAGCCAGCGGCCGAGCACCGTGCTGACGAGGCGCCAGCGCAGTCGTGTGGTTTCGAGCGGGGCAGCGAACTCACTGAGTTCGGTAGGGACGTCGGGCAGCATGTCTCGTCGCTCCTTCGTCCGCGCGCGCGCGGCGATCGGATGTTGCGGGGTAGCGAAGCGCCGCGCTATTGGAGCGGCGGCGCCGGGTTCCACCAGTACAACGCCAAGTAGACCAGAACTCCGCTGATCGAGACGAAAAGCCACAGGGGAAAAGTCCAAACCGCGAGACGTCGGTGGGCCTCCCAGCGCTTGCGGTGCGCGAGCCAAAACGTGCGCAGCACCATCGGCAGGTTCACGATCGCTCCCACGACGTGCGTGATGAGCAGCGTGTAGTACGCCACGCGCCACGCACCCGCGCCGTGGAAGGCCGTGGGTCCAAGTTCCCGCTGCGGCCCGAAGTGGTAGGTCAAATACCCTGTGAGGAACAACACGCTGGCGGCCAGGGCGGCGAACATCGCGCGCTCATGGCCCTTTTGGTTGCCGCGGTGGATCGCGCGCAGTCCCACGACGAGGCACACCACGGCGGTGGCGTTCATGCAGGCGTTGAACGTCGGCAACAGGGGTGCGTCCAAGGGGCGAATCTCCGGGGTTTAGGCGAGGACGAGGCGATCGACCAGCGCCGCGGTGAAAAGGCTCGGCAGGTGGACGAGGGACACACGCAGGAGTAAGCGGGCGCGTGCTTCGTCCTGTTGCAGAGCAAAACGCCCCGCCGCGTGGGCGTAAACCGCGCCGAGGACAAGCGCTGCCGCAGCGTACAACGGCCCCGATTCCCCAAGCGGCAGGGGCACGAGCGTCGCAGGGATCAGCGCGAGGGCGTTGAGCAGTGCTTGGCGCCCGGCCATGGGGCCCGCGCCGGGCAAACTCGGCAACATCGCGTGACCACCGCGTGCGTAGTCCTCGCGGTACAAGTACGCGATGGCGAGGAAGTGTGGGAACTGCCACGCGAAGACCGCGAGGAACAACGTCCAGCCCCACACGCCCCCCTGGAATCCCGCGCCCGCCGCTTCGGACATCGCGCCATAGGCAAGCAGCGGCGGCATGGCTCCGGGCACGGCGCCAACGATCGTGTTGAGCGTGGTACGGCGTTTGAGTGGCGTGTAGATGCCCGCGTAGAGCACAAACGTCGCCACGGCGGCGATGGCGGCGATCGGCCCAAAAAACACGGCCAGCACGAAGGTTCCAAGCGCGCCGAGTCCCAAGCCGAACGCCGCCGCGGCGCGCGGTGAAAGGCGGCCCGTCACGACCGGGCGTCGACGCGTGCGCTCCATCAGACGGTCCGTGCGCCGTTCGATGACGTGGTTGAGCGCGCTCGAGCCCGCCGCGACCGCCCCCACCGCCGCCGCGGCCAGCGCCGCGAATCCAAACGAAGCTCCCGGATACAACAGCGCGGCCGCGAACGCGGCGAACAGAACAAAGCTCGCGATGCGCGGCTTCGTCAGCTCCAAAAAGTCGCGCCAGGGTGCGGGTGTCACGGGGACCACGACAGACACGGCGTTCACGGGCCCGCCTCCGGCCCGCGGCGCGCACGGTGCGTCCATGCAACTGCGACAGCTGCGGCGGCGAGCAGCAGCGCGCCAAACGTCACGTGCAGGAACGACGAAACCAACAGGGGTTTGGTGACACGCTCGGGTTCGTCCGCCGAGTGGCTCAACCACGCGATGAGGCCCAAGGTTATCTGCACGCCGAGCAGCGCATGCAGCCGCGCCTTTTGGGCCCGCAGCACGCGCGCCGCTCCGCCGGTTGCGCGGCTCGCGGCCGAGGCGAGTTGGCGGCCCAGCACCACCACCGCGGCGAGGACGACGACCGCGAGGCCAAGGTGCAGGTGCAACAGCCACGTGATGTCTTCGAGGGGCACCGGGCGCAGGTCGTGCCGGTAATAAACCCCGACGGTGATCTGCACGAACACGAGCGCCGCGACGCCCAGGGCAAGTGCGCGCGGCGCCGCGGGGGCCACACCGTCGCACGTGACCCAGCGGCGCGAATGGACGAGTGCGTTGAGCCCGAGAAGCGCAAACACAATCTGGGCGACGAGGCCGTGCAGTTCCGCGAGCGCGGGCGAGTTTTCAAGCACGCGGAAACCGCCGATGGCACCTTGGATCGATACCGCGACGAGTGCCGCAAAGGCCATCGCTGTCCGCCGCGCCGGTGCACGCTTCACAAGGTCGACCACCACTGTGCCGATGGCGAGCAACCCGACCAACATGCCAAACAAGCGGTGGGTGTGCTCGACGAAGGTGCCAAGGTCGCGGAACCACTTTTCGAGCGGAAAAAAGGGCATGAAATGCCCTTCCGCATCCCACCATCCTTCGACCGCCATGCCTGCGCCGAGGGTCGTGATCGACCCGCCGAACGCGATCAAGGGAATCGCGCACAGAAATGTCGCTACGGCGAAGTGGCGGGCGAGCGCGGGCGGCAAACGAAGGGGTGTGTTCACGGGCGTTCGACCGCGTGCGGTGCGGGCGCCGGGGAGTGTGCGGCCTCGTCACCCCCCGTTGCAACGACGCCCGGACGAGTCCAAGGCTCCGCGGCCATTGCGAGGTGGTAGAGCGCCCGTTCGCGGTCGATCGCTCGCCCGGCGCGCACGTCTTCGACGAGCCGCGACTCGACCTCGCCGCGCAGGGCCAAAAGCCGCACGAGGTCCGCGAGCCCTGCGAGTTCCGCCGTCGAAAAACGCCGGAAGGCGGGCATCGCGCCGCCTTCGATCCCGGTGTACAGCACGCGCACGAGGTCCTCGGGCCGCGGCCGCAGGCTCGCACTTGAATCAAAATGCTGGAAGACCCCCTGGCGCAGATCCCTGGGCCGGGGCGAAAAGGCCGCGGCGGCGGGCCCGTCTCCGCCGCCCTCGCGTCCGTGGCAGGAGAGGCATTGGGACGCGAACACGCGGGCGCTCACGGCGAGGGGCGGTCGAAAATCGAGGACGGCGTTGCGCATTGCAGCGGCCGCGTCGGAATCGCCGCCGGCGACGCTTTTAGCGTGTGCATCGAGCCCGGCGAGCGCCGCGGGCAGGGTCGGGGCGCTCCCCGCGTCAAGCGCATCAAGCACGTCGCCAAACCGCCGCCCATTGTCGGCGCGAACCGCCGCGAGCAGGAACTCCGACGATGCGCCGAGCGCTGGCGCGTCGAGGTGGATGCCCCGGGCGGCAAGCGCGGGCGGGGTGAGCGGCGCGGGGTCGAGCGCGGTGCCGAAAACCTCGCGCAGAAGTTCGAGTATCGGGGCCTGTTGGTCCGGGGTGAGGGCCTCGCGATGGGCCGCCGCGAGCCGCCAGTCGAACGCGGCGGGCTCGGACCGTTGGCACGCCGCAAGCGCGACGAGCAGCGCCATCGCGAGCAGAGCGGCTGCGGGCGCAACGCGGCGCGGATGGGCCCGGCGGTTCATGGCGGAATCGTCGCCCCATAGAGCCCCCCGTGGAACGCGGCAAATCGTCGCAGGGAGGCAAAATCGTTCCACGGGCCGCGCGCGGGGCCCGCGTGGGGCCCGCGTGGGGCCCCATGCAAAAGCGACGGACGTCGCGCGATTTCCCTGGCCATCGGCGGACGAACGATGCCGGGGGCCTTTGCAGCCGGTGTGCAGACGGAACCTTGGGAGCGCGGGCCTCCGGGCCCGCCCTCTGAAGCTAGCCCGAGTCATTCACCAGCTTTCCGACCATACGGCCCAATCGGCGGCCTTCGGCCGCCTTTCGTCGCGGTAAGTCGAGCATCGCCCCAGCCGTCACCCTTAGGCTCGGGCTGCTGGGAGCCCGGGACAGCCTTCGCCGCGGGCGGAAGGTTGCAAAAACCCGACGGATCGCGGGCGCGGGCGCCGCTCTGCGCCCTATCCTCGCTTGCTTCCGTGATTCGCAACCCCCCGCCAACCATGCAACGCTCCCCCCTTGAAGACCTTCACCGCGCCGCGGGCGCGCGTTTTGCTGCGGGAGGCGCGAGCGCCGTTCCGCTCACCTTCGGCGATGTGCCCGCCGAGTACAAGGCGGGGGCCACCGGCGCCGCGCTGCTCGACGAAACCGAGCGCGGCGCGCTGCGGGTTCGCGGTGCCGACGCCGGGGATTTCCTCCACCGCGTGCTCGCGAACCGCGTCAAAGGGCTCGGGGTCGGCGCGGGAGCGCGCAACATGCTGTTGTCCGCCAAGGGCAAGGTCGAGCACCTCTTCGACCTCGCCGTCGATGCCGACGGTTTCCTGTTGTCGACGCCGCTGGGGGGCGCCGCGGCGCTCGCGGCGGGGCTCGACCGCTACCTGTTCGGCGAGAAGGTGACGCTCGCGGACACGACGGCGATGCACGCGCCCATCGCGATCGCGGGCCCACGCGGCACGGACATATTGACGGCGGTGCTCGGTCCAGTCCCGGACCTTGCGCGGGGAAACTTCGCGCACATCGCATTCGGCGCCACTCCCGTGGTGCTGTATCGCGTCGCGGTCGCCGGCAGCCTCAGTTGGCGGCTCGATGCCGGTCCCGACGGTGTTCGCGAGCTGTGGAGCGCGTTGGAGCGCGCGGGCGCGCGCCCTATCGGCCGCGTCGCGACCGACAGCCTGCGGATCGAAGCGGGATGGGGCGAGGCAGGGCTCGACGTCGATGCGAACGTGTATCCGCAGGAAGCGCGCCTCGAGGATGGATTCAGCCTCGAGAAGGGCTGTTACATCGGCCAGGAAGTTGTCGCCAAGATCGACACCTACGGCGGCATCAACAAGCGCCTCGTACTGGTCGCGATCAGCCACGACGACCCGTTGGCGCGCGGCACGCGCCTGATGGGCCGCGACGACACCACGGGCGAGCCCCGCGAACTGGGATTGATCACGAGCTGGGCGTACTCCTTCGTGCGCGACGGCGGGCTCGCGATCGCCTACGTGAAGCGGCGCCACCAAAAAGAAGGCACGCGTTTTGAGCTTCTTGGACCCGAAGGAACCGCGCTCGCCGGCACCGCGCAGATCGTGCCCATGCCCCAGCGCGAAGGCGCGCTCACGCCAACCGGCGAGTTCGAATAACCGACTTCCCGTGACCGCCGCTAGCGCGTTCCGTCGACCGCGATCCGCGGTGCGCTGACCGATGATGCTGGCGCAAGCGCGGGCAGCGCCGGTGCGGAGCGGCTGAGCGGACCCACGCTGGTGCGGCGGATGTCCGCGAGGGCAAACCAGGTCCGCTCGATGCCCTCGCGCAACCCGGTCGAGGGTTCCCACCCGAGTTCCTCTTGGGCGCGTGACACGTCGACGAACACACGCCTGCGGTCGCCCTGGCGCGGAGGCAGGCGCTCGACACGCGCCCTGCGACCCACCACCCGCTCGACTATTTCGAGGAGGCTCGCGAGCGACGTGGCTTCGCCGCCACCCACGTTGTAGATGCGCTGGCGGCCTTCGAACGCCGCGTCGAGTCCACGCACAAACACGTCGGCAAGGTCATCGACGTATACGAAGTCGCGCTCGACGCCGCCGTCGCCGTACAGGGCGATGGAGCGGTCCTGCGACACGCGCGTCAAGAACGTGCCCACCACTCCGCAGCGCGCATCCGCCGCTTGGCCCGGGCCGTAGGGGTTTGCGGGCCGGAACACGAGTCCACCGGGACCGCGCCGCTGCGTCGAACCGTGCGGGCCCGGTCGGCCGCGGCCGTGTTGCAGGACGAGCGCTTCGGCGCGCAACTTGGCGCGGCCGTACGCACGCACCGCTTCGACGGGGTCGTCCTCGTGCGCGCCCGTTCCCGCGCACACTGCGTCGCTGTAGAGCGCGCCCGCGGACGACGCAAACAGCACCGGGATGTCGCGCGACACCGCAAGCGCGCGGCGCGTCGGTACGACGTTGTGCTCTTCTTCGTCTTCTTCGGACAAGGGCACCGGGCGCGCAATGCCACGCCAGCGCAGGTGCACCAGCGCCGCGGCGTCTTTCAGCCAGTGCCGCGGCGATCCGAAGAACTGATTCTCGGAGACATTTCGAAGCCCTTCGCTGCGCGGAACGAGCTCCGCTCCAAACTCGCGGCGGTCATCGACGACGTCGACGTCGTACCCGAGTTCAAGAAGTCGCCGCGCGAGCGGTCCGCCGAGGAAACCGCTGCCGCCGAGCATCACGATGCGCCGGCCCTCTCCCGGGCTGGGTTGCCAGGGGGCGCCGCGATCGGGCGTCGGGGCGCCGAATAGATCGTCGTGGGGGGCTTTCAACATCGTCCCGGCGAGGGGGGGCGCCGGAAGGGGGGGGAGGATGTGGGAGCGATTCGTCGGACCGGGTCGTCGTGGGCGACGGTTGTGTGCCACGACCGTGCTTGGATGGTAACGACAGATCGCGAACTGCGCCCGAGAAGAGCCGGTCAAGCCCGCAATGAGACTGCGTGGCGGCCGCTCGGTGTCGACACGGGGCAGCGGAAATCGCCGAACACGGCGCACAGAACCCTGCTTGCCCCCGAAACCGGGGCTTCGATCCCGCTGGTGGGAGCGCCGACATCGGCTGCCCTATCGCCGCCCGCCGATCCCCCATTACCTACCCCGCGGCCGCGGCCGGCTGGTCGGCGTTGCCGTTGCGGGATCGTCGGGCCACGCGTGCCGGGGATAGCGCGGCTTCAGTTCGCGCCGCACGAGGGGGTACGTGTTCGCCCAAAAACTCGCCAGGTCGTCGGTCACCTGTTGCGGCCGGCCGTTGGGCGCCAAGAGGTGCACGACGAGCGGCACACGCCCACGCGCAAGCCGCGGGCCCGCGGCGAGGCCAAACAGCTCCTGGATGCGGGCGGCGAGGAAGGGCGCGCGTCCGCGCGGGTACTCGAGCTTCGCCCGGCGGCCCGCCGGGACCACCACGGACTCGGGAGCCTCGCGCTCGAGCGCGCCGCGCTGCTCGCGCGTCAACTTCGATCCCAGGATATCGACGAGCGGCAGCGCGAGCAGATCCGCGCTGGACTGCGCGCCCGCGACCAGCTCCTCCGCGAGCGACCCCCACAGCGTGGCGTCGAAAACGGGCAATTCGAGTTCGGGGCAGTGGCGCGCGAGGAACTCCACCCGCGCGAGCCAATCCTCGACATGCGGCCGAGCAAGCCCGAGCGCGCGTCCGGGATCGCGCGCGACCTCGCGGCCGAGCAGCCGCGCGGTGTCGTCGGCGGTCGGCGGCACGGGCCGCTCCACGAGTGGCAGGTCGAGGTACAGCGTTTGGCGCATGGCGACCGCACGGCCGCGCTCCGCGTCGAAGCGCACGTCGTCCGCGGTGCGGATCAGGCGCGGATCAAGCCAATCCGCTTCGATGGCTGAGGCCTGCCGAACGAGCGCATCGGCGGGATGGCCACCGGGCGCGACCCAGGCCGCGCGCGGTCCGCCGTCCACCTCGATGGCGACAAACAGCTCGGCCTCGCTGACGCGGCTCTCGCGACCCTGCACCGCGCCCCGCCCTCCCACGAGGCGTGCCCGCGGACTGCCCGGCTCGCGCCGTCGGGCCACGCGGTCGGGATAGGCCGCGAGCAGCGCACGCGCGAGCCCCTCTTCGCGCATGTGCCCCGTTGCTGCGCGCGCGCCCGCGGTGCTGCGCGGCACGAGCTGCATCAAACGATCGGCCGCGCGCAGGACGGCATCGGCGGCGCCCGGATCCGCGTCGGAGCGCTGCCCCCGCTCGAAGGCCTCCAGCGCGCGCACACGCTCGAACAGGTCCGAATCGAGGGCATCCGCGAACGGGTCCGCGCCCAGCTCGCGGGCGGCGCGGCGGAAGGGATCGCGCTCGGCCAGCAGCGCCGCCGCCAACGCGGTTTCCCGCGCGACGCCCTGGTGCGCGCCCGCAATCAGAAGCCGCGCAAGCCGCGGATGCAAAGGAAGCGCGGCCATCGTGCGGCCAAGGGGTGTGAGCGCGAGGCCAGACGACGAGGTATCGAGCGCACCCAGCCGCCCCAGCAGTTCCAGTGCGGCATCCACGGCCGCGACAGGGGGTGCTTCGAACCACGGGAAATCGCGCGGTTTGCTCTCGCCAAAAGCCACGAGCGACAGCAACGCGCCGGACAGGTCGAGCACGTGGATTTCTGCGGTTTCGTGCTCGGCGAGGGAGCGGTGCTCGGGCGCGCTCCAAAGGCGCCATGCCCGGCCCGGGGCCGTGCGGCCGGCGCGGCCCGCGCGTTGGTCCGCCGCTGCGCGTGAAATCGGCCCAAGCACGAGGCGATCGAGGCCGGTGCCGGGATCGTGGCGCAGGCTGCGCGCCGTTCCCGAGTCGATCACGGCCACCACCCGCGGCAGCGTGATCGAAGTCTGTGCGACGTTTGTCGCAAGGACGATCCGCGGGCGCGGGCCAGGCGCGAACAGACGGTCCTGGGCCTGCGGGGGCAGCTCGCCGTAGAGCTCCGCAAGTTCGAATCCGGCGTTAGCGGCGATCGTCGCAAGCCGCCTGCTCGCGCGCCGGATTTCACCGACACCCGGAAGGAACACGAGCACGTCACCCGCGCCGCGGTCCTTTCCGCGCGCGCGTAGCTCGAGTTCGAGTGCACGCGCGAGCGTGTCCTCCTGCGCCTCGCTCGCAAACGCCGGGACGTGCCGAACGTCGACGGGAAATCGGCGGCCCTCGCTGATCAGCGACGGTGCGTCCAAAAACGCCGCGAGCGGACCCGCGTCGAGGGTCGCAGACAGGCCGATCAACGCGAGATCGGGGCGCACCTCCGAGCGCACACGTCGGCACAACGCGAGCGCAAGGTCGCTGTCGAGCCGCCGCTCGTGGAATTCATCGAAAACCACGGCCGAAACCCCCTCGAGGAAAGGATCGTCGACGAGCCGCCGCAGGAGAATGCCTTCGGTCACGCACCACAGGCGCGTGCGCGTGCCGCCGACGCGCTCAAACCGCACGCTGTAACCGACCTCGTCGCCGAGCCGGCCCCCGCGTTCTTCTGCGATGCGCCGGGCCGCCGCGCGCGCCGCGATGCGCCGCGGCTCCACGAGCCAAACCTCACCGCCCGACGCGTCGAGTAGCGCCGGCGGCACACGTGTCGTCTTACCCGATCCCGTCGGTGCGACAAGGACCGCGCCGCGCGCATCGCGGACAGCACCGACGAGGTCCCCAAGCACGGCGTCCACCGGCAGGGGCTCGCGCGGGGGCGGCCGGGTCACTTGGACTCGAGTGGGCGAAAGCCGATCGGCGTGCCGCGGAAGCGCTCGAGCTGGATGTCGAGTTGGAGCGTGACAAAACCGATCGGCAGGTCGCCTTCGATCCACACCGGCACGCCGGTGTTGCTCTCGACCCAAAGTCGAATGTCCCCCTGGATGCCAAAGGGACCTTGGAACTCGGGATCGGCGGCGTCGGGGCGCTCGAGGTCGTCGATCTGTTCTTTGTATTTCGCGGGATCGAGTTTGGTGCTCGCGAGCCGCACGGGCCGCGCGTCGAAGTCACCGGCGTGGGTGGAGATGCGCTGGGCTTTGCCGAGTTCGGCGCGCACCCACCACAGGCGTTCTTTGTCGAGCATCGGGAACTCGAGGGTCTCGCGTTTGTGCTCGAGCATCGAGCGCAGCAGGTACACACAGGCGATCGAATCGACGGCGCCCGGCGGGCACGGGTCGATCCGCGCCGAACGCCAGATGCGCGTGCCACTCGGCGCGCCCTTGTTCGTGTCCGAGCGGTACGAGCGCACGCTCTTGCCATCGCGCTCCCCCACCAGAATCTCGCGGCGGCGATTCTCGGTGCCCTTTTGCACCATCGTGTGCACGAGCGCCGGCCACACCTGAGGTTGGAAGCGGGACTCGAGCGTCGAATCCATCGAATAGAACGTGTGGTTGCCGACGGCGCGCGCTCGGACCCACGCGGTCAGCTTGTCGCGCGCACCGTCACCGGCCGCGAACAGCAGCGACTCGCGAAACGGCTCGACACCCGACGAGAGCGTGATCGTGCCCACGCGCGTGTCCACCGGACCCAGGCGCACCCGGGCGCGAAAAACGAGTTCTTCGCCGCGCGGGACGGGCAACGGCAGCTCGCCTTCGCCGCGGTCCAAGAGCAGCGCGGGTTCCGGCGCAGCGGCTTCCACGGTCTTCGTTTCCTCCGCTTTGGGGGCGTCGGCCTGGGCGCGACCGAACGCCGCGAGCGCAACGAGCACGGCCGCGCCCAGCGCCACCCTGAGCGTCACCGCGCGCGCGGCGCGGGCACCCAGGCGCAGTGTCGCGTTGCTGCTCTGTTCCGTATGCTGCAAACTCTGACCCTCGAAATGTTGCAACTCGCGCATGGCTTTTTTCGCGCCGCGTTCCGCCTGGAAGGCTCGCTCGACAGATCCTAGCCCACGGGCAGCTCTATTCGCAGGCCGCGTCGTGCCTTGCAAAGCCGCTGTCCCGACAAAAGCCGCTGTCCCCACAAAAGCCGCTGTCCCCACAAAAGTCGCTGTCCCGACAATCGTCGCGGACGAGTGCAGACCGTCCTACCGTGGCGCCGACGCC
>Ga0163144_10015578_pt1 | contig 15667 bp, 14 predicted proteins | sample OliLak19BULKMAT1_FD_123175 | JGI IMG/M metagenome (GOLD analysis project Ga0163144, IMG submission 123175) | Freshwater microbial mat bacterial communities from Lake Vanda, McMurdo Dry Valleys, Antarctica - Oligotrophic Lake LV.19.BULKMAT1 | ecosystem: Environmental > Aquatic > Freshwater >...
ATCCGCATCCGCTCGAAGAAACTCCGCGAAGAACAGGAGATCACGCTCGTCTTCGGCAAGCCGGTTGAGGAAACACCCGCACAAAAAACGCCGGGAAACTGACTGGCCCGGGTGCTGATAGCAATCGGAGGGCGCTGCTTCTCACGATCGCAGATTTTGCTGTGAATCGTCCGAGTACTGAATTCGATGCTGCCAATCCTGTCGGGCGCAACTGGATTCCTCTGCATCGCAGGTACTTTTCAGACTGCCCCGGCCAATTCCCGTTGATCAGGAGTGGCGTCGATACTCTGATCAAGCGCCTCGACGATCTGCGGGACAAGTGCGTCCGCTTCGGAGGACGGGATCTGGCAGGTGCCTGCCGCCGCATGACCGCCGCCGCCGTGCTTCAGCATCAGTCGGCCCACATCGACCGGATTCGTGCGATTCAGGATGGACTTGCCGACAGCGACAACTGTCATTCCCGGCTGGCGGCTGCGGAGCAGATGCACTGAGATATTGCACTCGGGCAGCAGAGCGTATGCAAGGAATCGGTTGCCGCAGTAGATGACATCTTCGGAACGCAGGTCGATGACTGCCACGTTGCCATACATCCCCGAGCAACGGGCAATCTGCTCGCAGAAATCCTGCCGCTGCAGGTTGTAGAGTTCCACTCGTTCGCGCACATCGTGCAGACTCAGAATGTCGTCAATGCTGTGGCTGCGGCAGAAATCCACCAGAGCCATCATCAACTGGTAGTTCGAGACCCGAAAGTCCCGGAATCGCCCGAGTCCGGTGCGGGGGTCCATGACGAAGTTCAGCAGGTCCCATCGCTTTGGAGCGAGAATTTCTTCCCGAGTGAACCTGCCCGAATCACACTTGTCGACGGCTCCCATCATCTCCTGGCTGATATTCCGAAAGCGGGCCGCCCCGCCGAAGTAATTATAGACGACGCGGGCTGCAGAATCAGCGTCCGGGTCAAGGATGTAATTCTGTCGGACAATGTGACCATTGCGGAGGGCTTCGCTGTGATGATGGTCGAAGCACAGGTGACACGAAGGGACATACGGAAGATTCGTAATGATGTCTCGTGACGTGACCTCAATCAGGCCGTCCTGCATGTCCTTCGGATGGACGAACATGATGTCGTCCAGCATCTGCAGCTCCCGCAACAGTGCGGCGCTGACCAGCCCGTCAAAGTCACTGCGAGTAATCAAGCGATAGTTGAAGGATTGGAGAGGCATCGCGGTGACTCAGGCCAGAAGAGAAGTACCGGCTGTTCTGCCTGTTGCTGAAAATTGCCACAAGCGTCCGAACAGAGCCTACGTTGTCTTTCTGACTCACGCCGTCCTGACCGGTCAATTCTGATCAATGCCAGCGTTTCGCATGGTGGGACTGCAGCGGTCGTACGGGTCTTGTCCTGGACGACAGAATCGGTGAACGTCACAAAAGAGTCTATGATCGACCGGAAGTGATCCGATACGATCCGGTTCCCATACTGTCGACCAGCGCGCGGCGCGCCGGGAACGGCTGAAATTCCATTTCTGCCGCACGTTTCGGAAATCCCGGCCGTCGGAACAGCCGGACGACCGTCTCAACATCAATGCCTGAGCTCCCAATCCATGCGACTGCCTGAACTTTTCAAGACTCGTTCGTTTGTGCTTTCGATCGAGATCTTTCCGCCAAAGACGGCCGAAGGCGATGCGACTCTGCGACGGCACCTGCAGACACTGGTCGGATACAAGCCGGATTTCGTCTCCTGCACGTATGGAGCCGGCGGTTCGACTCAGGACCGGACGATGGCCTGGTGCCGCGAGATTCAGGATTCATTCGGACGAACGGCTGTGGCGCATTTCACCTGCGTCGGCTCAACTCGTGACGAACTTCAGAGCTGGCTGGTCAATGCGTCCGCTGCCGGCATTCAGAACATCATGGCACTGCGCGGAGACCCGCCGACCGGGCAGGAATCGTTTACAGCCGTTGCCGGTGGCCTGAAAAACGCGAATGAACTGGTCAGGATGATCCGGACGATTTATCCGGAAATGGGGATCGGCGTTGCCGGATACCCGGAGAAACATAACGAAGCTGCGTCGCTCGCAGATGACCTCCTGAATCTCAAACGCAAAGTCGATGCCGGAGCCGATGCGGTGTTTACTCAGCTGTTCTTTCTGAACGACAACTTTTTCGCCTTCCGAGATCATTGCGAGTCGCGTGGCATCCGGATTCCGATCGTCCCCGGGATCATGCCGATCACGGATTTCGCCCGTATCAAACGCATTACCTCCATGTGCGGTTCGGTGTTTCCAGAAACTCTGGCGTCACGACTTGAGGCTGTTCAGGACGACGCAGAGGCGCAGTTTGAAATCGGCGTCGAACACGCGATTCGGCAGTGCGAGCAACTCAAAGCGGGGGGAGTGCCGGGAATGCATTTTTATGCTCTGAACAAGTCGGACGCCTGCCAGCGGATTCTCGATGCCATGGGATTTGCGGCTGATGCATAGCGAGGCTCCGACGCTTCCGCCTGGGATGCATTCAGAACTCGTGACTCAGCGGCTCAGAGCCAAACGCTGTCTCGGCAGACAGTCGCACACTCTGCGTTGTAAATAGTGCGAAATACACGGCACCATCGATTGATTCATTGAGAAATTGCACCCGGCCGTCTGCGAAAGCGGCGTTGACACCGTCCGCATGATGGCTGTTCGGCCACGGCGCCTGTCCTTCCTGGCGACCCAATCCGCGATTGATTCCTGCTTCCGCCGAATTGGCCAGTCCGATGGAAACACTGCCACGCGAGCAAACGTTGTTCCGACACACGTCATTGCTGAAATAGACTTTCGTTCGGCGAGAATCACACGACGCCCAATTCGAGTCGGCTGATGCTCCAGTCAGGACATTTTCTGTGATCAAGAGTGTATTGGAACATCCGTCTTGTACACTGGCAGCGGTGTGATATCGGACGGTGCCTCGGTAGCCAGGAGTGGCTTCAAAGTTCCAGTTTTCGTTGAAGAACAAGCCCAGACTCTTGAACACCTCGCGATCCGAAGGCTGACCATCCGAAACTTCACTCCCAATGCAAACGAGGCCGTTGCCGTTCAGATCGAGTGGTGCTCCAAAAGGGTCCACGATGCAGTCCTGGACGCCGTCAACGAGATCCGATTCTCCGATGCCGCCGTTGATCGCATAGCTGATGTCGCCGCCGCCAGTCACTGAGTCGTCGGACGGGCACACCAGGGAGGCAATATGAATCTCAGCAACCGTTTGATTCGACGGATCCGACGCAAACAGTGCGGCATCCCAGCGATCCGACAAGTCCCGTCGGTCCAGCAAGGGAAGAATGGTGACCACCCAGTTCCGAACCGGGCCGACATGCTCTTTGTCCGGACCGATTGCGCCCCAGAGTGCCGCTGCCGGAAAACGGCGGTGAGTCTCTGCGGCGCTTAAGACTGCAAAGGCGCAGTTTCGAAGATTGTTCGCGCAACTTAGGCGACGCGCTGATTCGCGGGCGGATTGAATGGCCGGAACAATCAACGCCAGCAACACCGAGATTATGCTCATGACCACAAGGAGTTCCAGCAATGTTATGCCTGATCGCCGCGTACTGCGGAATGCTTTGTATTTGCTCATGATCGACTCCGACTAGTCCACTTCAAGGCTTGACAAGGGACCGTGTTTTTGATCTGCGGACAGCACACACCGGTGCAGAACAAGTCCGCCACAGCCAGCAAGGAGCCAGATCATCCAGAATCTGCCAGTTGGCGGGACCGTAATATCGTTGACTCCGTTCTCATGGTCGTATCGAATTTGCGCTGCCTTGAGGCTGAATTGTTGTAAATAGAAATCACTGCTGCACTCTGTCTGCTGCGCTGTTACGGCGCCGGTGGCACCGGGTCGTTCTTCTGAGAGTACGCTGTCAATCAACGGTCCACTCTCGGGCGCGGACGCCCCGGTCCACACCCGGTCGTCGACGTTTTTTGCGTCTCCGATCCCGATCCGAATCAAGGCGTCATTCATGACTAGGCGACATTCAACTTCCCGTCCACAGGCCGTGAGCCGGCAGGTGAGCTGCTGGCCGATGCGTTCTGCACTCAGAGAGAAGGCAAGAGTCGTCCCGGATTCTGGCGGGAGTTGCAACCGTCTTAAGGAAGCTCCGACACGCATTTCCAGAACGTTTCCTTGTTCCAGAACGGAAACCTGCAATCGGATGACAGAAGATTCAGACTGCGGTTCGATCAGCAGTTCAAGCATGGCGTCGTCATGGGGACAGATGCCCGGAACCGTCCATTCCGAATGCACGGTGAAGTCACCTGTGACGTCACCCCGGAACAAAAGATTTCTCGGGTATGAATATGATTCCGGCAGTGTTTTGAAACAAAGCCCTTGTGGTGACAACTGCACGGAACGACTCACAAGTTCATCTGACGAGAGTGCGAACCATTGGTTATTGAATGCATCGTCCAGAAACGCGTTGGAGAATTCCGATGTATTGGCGATGTTTCGCAGCTTCAGGGAAACCGCCTGATCCGGGCCTGTTTTTTCGGGAGTGCTGCGCAGATATTCTCTGACGGAAATACTTCGTTGAAACGCAGCCACATCACGGTGCGTTTGCTCATAGCCTGTACTTGGCTGCCAGACGTCCGGCAACGGAAACGTCTGGTCACCAAAAAATCCGTCGGTGTTTAATGCGATGATGCGTTTCTGGTTGAGATTTCGCAGATCGGATGCGGAAATGAGATCCTGGTCCCGCAGAATCGGACGTCCGAAATAGTGACGGGGCAGACCAGCCGGAAGATACAACTTGAGTCGATTGCGATCGGGCAGGTAGAACGCCACCGAATGAAAGATGCACGGGTGCTGCACAACAATCACTTCGTCTGCATCCAGCTGCGGCTGCAAAGTCGCCACGGCTTCCCTGATCCCGCCTCGGCGATCCGTCTGCAGAGAATCCCGGTGCTGCAATGTTCCAAACAACATCCAGGCGGCGCTGAAAATCATGATCCAAGCCCGCGCACTCTTATTAAGCAGCGCACAGAAGGCTCCTGAGAAGAGTGCAATCAGGAACGGGAAACAGAAAGACAGGTGCCGCGTGTCAACGACGGAAACAGAAACGATCGACACAGTGGCAGCAACGAGTAATGGCCCAAGGCCAAGTACCACCATTATGGACCAAACATCGCGAATCCAGCTTTTCTTAACGAGACTAGCCGCAGTGACGGCCATCGCGAGCAGAATGACAACGCCGCAGGTGACCATCATCAGCCGATCCTGGATGATTCCGGAATCATTCAGCGAGAATACATGCAAGTAGATCGCATCTCCCAGAGTTCGCCAGCGAAACTCCGGAATCCAGAAGTTTGTCCGGACACGTATCCTCTGCTGCAGCAGCACTGTCAGCCATGGCCAATACAGCCAGACCGCAGCAAGAGGTAATGTCAGTCGTCGCAGCAGCAACACAGCAGCATTGCCACATGTACTTGCCTGGATTGCTCCCGGAAACCAAAAGATCCAGCCGACAAATCCAACCTGCGCCGCAACAGTAAACAACCCATAATTGTGCGTCAGCATCAGAGCTGCAGCAGACGTCACATAGGCGATTGCATGAATTCGACTCCCTGCCGTCAGCCACTTCAACAGAAACAGACTGGAACTGATGGCAAGCAGCACGCCCAGCGTGTACATCCTCGCTTCACGAGACCAATAGACATGCTGAGCGTTGACTGCCAGCAACGCGGCAGAAGCAAGAGCGATCCAGCCAGGCTGACCGGAGATACCGGAAATGCGGCTGTGTTGCGCAACGTAACGCACACAGGCATACAACTGCATGATTCCAAGGACTCCGAAGACCGCCGAGAGCGACCTGATCCCGAATTCCGTCCGCGGCGCGAACAGCATCCAGAGTTTCAGCGACAAGTAATACAACGGCGGGTGAACATCACGACCCGTGCGATCGAGAAGCTCGGTAAATGTGCAGTTCGTGGCCAGTTCCAGCGAAAATGCTTCGTCGAACCAGACGCTTCTGGCGGAAAGATCGCCGAAGCGAATCCACACCGCGATCGACAGCACTCCGATCGCAAGAACAACATGAACCCGTGTTTCGTCGAACTTCACAACGTGCCTCGCTCACGTTCTATGGACCCGCGCTGCACAGACTGCCCCCTGGGAAATCAAGCGACTTTTATCCGGCAGCAGATGGTGAACACGATGATGGATCCGAAAAAGATTCCACAGCATCCGTGGGCCATGCCGGAGGATGGACACTTTGCCGCCGGCGACATGTGTCCAGCGGACAGGCACTTCTGCAAACCGCAGACCGGACCGGTGAATCCGTTCCAGCAGCTCGACATCAAAAGCAAATCCTCGTTCGACCAGATCAAGCAGATGAGGCATAACCACCCCCCGACGGAACATTTTGAATCCGCACTGCGTGTCTTGACAAGGACGACCGACCACCCAGGACGCCAGGCGTGAGAACGCAACTCCCATCATTCTGCGGACCAACGTCATCCGGACACATGCAGCCGCTGAGTATCGAACTCCAGCCACCAAACAGAGGGATTCTGTTTGTTCCAGCGCTTGTCGCAGCGAGCGTTCTTCTGCAATTGGCGCAGCACCGTCTGCATCACTGAACAGAACGAAGTCGCCGAGTGCTGCGATGCAGCCAGCCCGCACGGCAGCTCCCTTACCTTCGTTCTGCGGAAGCTCCAGAATCCGCAGACGATCCCAGTCGGAGAATTGTTTCCGTATGACTTTAACTGTGTCGTCGATACTCCCGTCGTCCACGACGATCACTTCAACTTCGGTGGGCTGGAAAGTCTGACCAAGGTACGCACGGATGGACTCGAGGGCTCGCGGCAGGCGATCCGCCTCGTTGTAGGCTGGTATGACGATGGAGAGTCGTATCATCGATCATTCCTGAATTTCTGACTGGCAGGTATCGGGTGTGCAGATATAGAGGCAGGCGTCATCTGGCTGCGTCGGGACAATTCGCGCTGCTCCGCGGTCAATGAGCCATTCGACTGCCAGCACTGTTTCGTTGAACCCCCAGGCTGTCGTGTGAGAAAACAGAACAAAATATGTACCCGCACCACCGGACACAATTTCCTGGACTTCATTGCGGTAATGCTCCGCCGTACCGGGTGTACCAATCCTAAACTCAATTGGCGAAGTCCGGATACGGTCCCGATACAGTTCAAACGCAGGAGCACTGGCCTGAAAGACGTAACAAATGTCGCCATCAGTCCCGATTTGACTCATGTGGTCGATCAACGGTCGAATATCTTCAGGCGCATGGACAGCAAATTCATTTGTCGAGCCGGAACGCCCCTGCATCCGCTCCGCGACACCCACGCACGGATAGCACACGAGAAGCGAACTGAAAGCCGCCAGGATCCACCATTGCCTGGGCAATGCAGCATTGATCGATTTAAGCCCATGCACGATACCGAATACCACGATCGGTACGGAAAACAGAAGCAACCGATTACCGAACGGATAGAGCCTCAGGATCGATGCCGACAGGCAGGCTCCGAGCGGGAACAGCAGAACCACCAGCCAGTCTGCAGAGGACCGCTCTCGTTGTCTGAGAGTAAGCAGGAACAGCAAGCCACTGCTGGCCGCAATGAGGAGGGCCGCAGCTTGACCAAGCCCACTTGTACTGCTGACAGGTGCCAGTCCGGGGACACGAGCAAACAACTCGATGGCTTTCCGCAATCCCCAGTGCCAGAGTGTCGACCACGACTGCTGCCACGGAAGAAAATCTGCCGCCCAGAACTGCCTGAGATGTTGATTCTGAACGTTTCCGCTGATATTGATGACGAACAGTGCGGCAATCGATCCAGCCACCAGTGCCAAGCCTGTGGTCAGCCGCCACCAGCCGATTTCGCGGATGCGTGTGCAGCCGAGCCAAAAAAACACGGGCAGGAAAAACATGGCTGTATGTGCCATCCAGGGAGCCACCACACAATAGATCAACGCGGCTCGATTGCCGCGGGTTGGTCCGCCGCTCAGCCAGTGATTGGCTGCACACAATGCGACACTGGTGGAAAGAATGTCCAAAGCGTACTGCTTTCCTTCTCCGGCATAACACAACAGTGAAGGCGAGAATGCACTGATCAGTAATCCCGTCAGGCTGCTGACACAGGCCACCGGTGAATACAGCCGATACGTCAGGATCAACGCTGCGGTTGACGCGATGAAAGGCAGAAGTCTGGCTGCAATCTCATGATCATTCACGCTTGATCCGACGATCTTCTGTGCGACCAGGAATCCGATCGGTGCGGCCTGAGAGTATTTGAGCGGGTGAAATAACTCACCGAACGATCTGGATTCAATGTTGACAGCCAGCATGGCTTCATCCAGCCAGAGACAGCGATCCTCAAACGCCTGCACGACACGCAGCAGGATCCCGGCGATGATCACGCTCAGTGCGAGATATCTCACGTTCATCCGCCTCTTCTGAACAAGCACTTATTGCTGTGATGAGCACCTTCAGCTGGCAATTTTCCGTTGCTTTTTCTTAAGCCAGTGTGCCAGCAGGCGAAATCCGATCGCACCGACAAAGAGGACACAGAAAGTCCATATGTATCCACGCGAAGGCAGCAGAAAATTGGCAGTTGTCTCGCTCAGGCCATAGTGAGGCAGATAGAACTGTTCCGGTTCAAACGGTCGAGGCGGAACCGTTGTAACGGTGTACTTGTCTCCCATTTTCGGATCGAGTTGAGCGCCTCCTCGTTCATCCCGATATACGGTGTACTCAACCGCCTGCTGGCCAGGTTGATTCTGCTGAACCGTCTGATGCAGAATCCACCCAGGCGTCGAACACACGGCGTTTTGGAGTTTCCAGCCATTCGCTGCATCCACAAAAACCTGCATCTCAACGCCCTTTCTTAACATTTTGCTGAACACGCGGCGCGGCTCTCCTGGTTGATACTGAACATCAGCAATGCTCACCGCTCTGATTTCCGCGAGTCCATTCCCGCTGCCGGCCACCCATTTTGCCTTTGTGATTCGGAATGCCTTCGAATCGAACAGCTCATACAGCGGATGTCCAAACCAGAGAACATCCGGAATCACAGCCTGCATTTCGTCAAAGACATCACCCGCATGAACATCGCGTTGCAGCGCAAGCAATTCAAACTCCGGTCGTTCGTCCGTTGCACGCAACACTTGAAAGTCGTATTTCGGATTGCTGCCGCAAACTTCGCTGGAGCGTGTGTATTCGCAGCTTACAAGGCGACACTTCTCGTCTGGAAAATTGAGCCAAAGAAATTTTCGCGGTCGTCCTCTGTGATGGCCTTCAATTCGACGTTCCGAGTCTTTCTGCAGAACCTCATCAATGCTTGACGCCCATGCACGACAAGCCTCCCCTTGCAGCCGAGCCAGCAACTGAACATCGATTTCGTCTCCTCTCGTTATTGAGCAGTACGCCACAGCAACAAGCGTTACAATCGCACGAAGCCATCGCATTGCTTACTCCAGGGAATTGCCATAGCTAACAAACCATGCGCTCAAGCACCTGAACACTGGCAGAACGCTGCCGTACTCGGCGTACTCGCTACTTCCTCACAAACCTTGGGCGTTGGACAAGTACCGTTGCAATTCGGCGGTGTTTTGTTTTCACAAAGTGCCATATTGGGGCCATCATAAAGGGGATCGTCCGGACCACCGCATCCCGCACCGAATGTGGCCATCGACAGAAACAGGAAGACATCGGAGAGCACGACTACAAGTCTTCACATTTCATTGCTCCTCGTTCACAATCAACTTCTCCGGTGACACGATGCAGACCGACACAGCTGCATCTCCCGGAGTTCCGGACTCAAAATAAAATCGCAGGCGGTAAGCAAACTGGCGGTTCACATCCTCCGCCGTTGAATGAACGACAATCGGCACGCGGAATGTTGCATTCGGTTCAACAGTGACAGGAAACTCACCAGTGCTGACGCACGAACAGGACGACGACACGCCGACAATTCGAAGGGATGCGGCAGATCGATTGACCACCGGGATGAGCAATTGTTTTTGCTCGCCGGCAACGACATTGAGTTGAAAATGAGCCGAATCAAGCTGAAGCCCTGCGTTGTTCAGAGGAGAACTGTTGCCGCCGACGGTCCAGACATAACCAAGCGCCACACTCAAGGGAAGCGCAATCAACCTCCAGCGACTCATGGCACGACTCCGAAGATCACCTGCGAAATTCGTTTCATCGGTATCGTGTAGTGGGTGTGTGTGTGTGTCAACTTTGCAGCGGAATTGTTGCAAAGAACTCGGCATGTTTTCTGGCAGGTGCGGCGGTATCCGAAAGTCCTGGACGATCGCATCCTGGTGAAGTCAGCACCGGGATTTCTATCAGCACGACGCTCATGCGAATTCAAATGTCAGCCGGATCGATGGCCGTTTGCAACAGCCCAGAAATCCTCAGGCGGGGCTGTCCGAAACTGCATCCAGGTGCGCAGGATCGGGTGCAGGAATCCGATCGACACTGCGTGCAGAGCGTGGCGGTTTTCCGTCGGTTCGTCGCCGTCGAAACGAGGAGCTTTGCGGATTGTTCCGTGCGGCCCGTAGTACTCATCGCCAAGGACCGGATGACCGAGATGCGCGAGATGGACGCGGATCTGATGATGACGACCTGTGAACAGGACACATTCGACCAGCGAATACCCGTCGAATCGCTGTACGACGATGGCCCGTGTCCGTGCGGGACGTGAATTCTTAGCGTCGGGCTTAGCGGACATCAGCACGGTATTTCCGCCAGGCCGCTGACCGATTGAGTATTCGATCATCCGCGAGTCAAAATCCGGAGATCCTTTCACGAGTGCAACGTACGACTTCGACAATTTTCCGTGTTGAAAATCGATCGAGAGCAGCCGGTGTGACAAGTGCTCTTTCGCAGTCACGATCAGTCCGCTGGTCATCCGGTCGAGGCGATGAACAACTCCCGGTCGCAGCAGTCCGCGGATCGGCGTCTGGCGATCGAGATGACTCTGCAGCACGTTGGACAGCGTTCCGTCCTGAAAATCGCCCACGGGATGAGCAACCAGTCCGGCCGGTTTGTCGACGATGATGATCCACGGATCTTCATAGACGATGGTCACCGGCAATTCACACGGAGCCAGCAGCTTATCCGGCGGCTCGATCAATCGCAGCGAGACGCGCTGTCCGGGAAAGACGCGATCCGCCGCTTCGGCCGGCTGGTCATCAATCCGCACGAGTCCCGCGCAGACCATGCGGTGCAGCCGCCACGACGTGTAATTGCGAAGATGCTTCGCCAGAAATGAATCCACCCGGACGCCCGACAGGTACGGTTCCACAATGCACTCGACGGTCAGAGGAAAGGTGGGCACGAAGTCGGGACGTCCATCAGGCGTTCGGCAGCCTTATTGCGCTGATTGTGCCGCGAAGCTCCGCGTCGCGAATTCCCGACGCGGAGCTTCGGGGCACATTGCGTTGCGGTTATGGTCCGCGTCACAATCGTACCACCGATCCCTGTCACCAGGTAGACTCCGCCGACGGCAACCCGCAATGACATACATGCTTCTCCGGGATTCCTGCGACATGACTGCCACGCTCCGCGAGCAAGCGTACTCAACCGATGTGTTTGACGCCGCCTCGAAGGAATGGCAGCGAGTCCTCAGTTCGCACATGCAGCGAGTTTCAGCCGGTGACTTGCCGGTCCTCAACTGGGAAGATCCTCAAACCGCGATTCGGGATGCGGAATCCTGGCTCACGCGTTCAACAGATAATGCCGGAGCGCCACTCATTGAGCGATTGTCGGCGATCCTTCAGAAGATGCTGAAGTCCGGTCAGAATCTGCATCATCCGCATTACATTGGACATCAGGTGCCTGCTTCAGTGCCTCTGGCGGGACTGTTTGATGCGGTCAGCTCAATCACCAACCAGGTGATGGCAATTTATGAGATGGGTCCGTGGGCAACTGCCGTGGAACATGCTCTGGTTCGAGCCCTGTGCGGGAAGGCTGGATGGAATCCTGACGAAAGTTCCGGTCTGCTGACGCACGGCGGATCGCTGGCTAATCTGACAGCTTTGCTGACAGCCAGGAATGTCACTTTGCCGGGCAGTTGGGAAGACGGAGTTCCCGCCAGCGCCGCGCTGGTCACTCATGCGGATGCGCATTACTGCGTGACTCGTTCTGCCGGAATTCTGGGACTTGGATCGAAGCAGGTCTTCAAGGTCGCACTGGACGATCAGCGTCGCATGAATCCGCGGGATCTCGATGCCGTATTGAGCCGTCTCAAAGCCGCAGGTCGGCAGGTCATGGCAGTCTCTGCCTGTGCATGCGCGACTCCAACGGGCGCCTTTGACCGGCTCGAAGACGTCGCCGATGTCTGTCGCAGGCACCATGTCTGGCTACACGTCGACGCGGCGCATGGTGGGGGATTGCTGATGAGCCGCAAATATCGCGCGCGTCTCGCCGGAATTGATCGTGCGGACAGCGTCGTCTGGGATGCTCACAAGATGCTGTTCGTGCCGGCACTTTGCGCTGCCGTTCTGTATCGCAACCGGGAGCATCGATTTGAGACGTTCCGCCAGAACGCTCCGTATCTGTTTGATCCTTCAATGCCTGGAATGGCCGACATCGACAGTGGCATGCGAACCGTCGAATGCACCAAACGAGCCACGGGCTTCGGCCTGTGGGGATTGTGGTCGCTGATGGGGGAACAGATCTTTGAACAGATGGTGGATCGCACAATGGAACTGGCGCTGAAGTTCTATGAACTTCTGAGCGAGGCTGCCGACTTTCAGACGCTGCACGAACCCGAATGCAATATCGTCGCGTTCCGCTACGTTCCTTCCGCGATGCTTGATGCACCGGCCACAGACATCGATGAGTTTCAGCGTGACCTTCGAACGCACCTGATCCGCTCCGGCAAGTTCTATATCGTGCAGACCACACTGAACGGCCAGGCGGCGCTCCGCATCACGGTGATGAATCCGATGACGACTGACGATGATCTGCAGGAGTTGATATCGGCAATTCGAGAATCGGGTGCTGCCGTCGAGTCGTCACTTCCCGCACGGCGAGCGGAGGGTGTCAACCCTCCGAGGCTGCCCGAGAAGTCCGCCGGATAAGAGCCCGATTCTCAGACAATGTGTTTCGACAAAAACCGCCGTGCGGAAAGTGTGACGTGCGAATCCTCGTGGGCTTCACAGCCCCCGCTCGCCGGTACGCTGTACGGCAGCATCTGCTGGTTTTCATCCGAAAGAGATCGACTCCACCGCAGCTGCGGCAGACGAATCAAGACTGGATGCACCATCCCGACAATCGTTACCGCCCAAAAAAACAGAAAAGCTTATCCAGACGGCAGGACTGGACCGATGAAACGATGGAGTCATTCTGTTGCGCGGATGCGTGGCAGGGGGCGGGGTCTTGGGTTCCGGTGGATGCGTCCTCTGGAAGCAGTCAGCGTCAGATGTCTTGATAACGAACCACCGGGACGGTTTCTCAGCAGAACGAGTGCGGTCCGGATCGGAAGGTACCTCACGGAGGAGAACTTTCATGCGAAAGTACGGTAAGTGGTTACTCGTGCTGGGAGTCCTGGCGGCCAGTCCGGTCGCCGCCAGTGCGGACGGGTTTCTTGGCGGTCGCATCAGGTCGCCATTCTCAGGGTCTTCCGACAAAGATCGCAATCAGGCTCAGGCTGAAGAAGTAGCCTCAGCCCTGCAGGATGCGAATGTCCGCGGGACCGACATTGAAATTGAAGTCCGGGATGGCGTCGCTGTCCTGGACGGCAAAGTCGGTGAAGCCAGCCAGCGTGCTCTGGCTCAGCGTATCGCCGGCACCGTGCCAGGCATCCAGCGCGTGGAAAACAATCTGCGATTTGTGCCGCCGACCGGCGGTCAGGTCGAACTGGCGTCTGCGACGCGAACGGCTGATACTCGTGATTCACGGGTGACCCGGGCCGCTGCATTTCAGACCGCGGACAGCAAACCGGCGATTCAGCGAGTCAATGCAGAGTTGCCGGCTGGCGGTCAGGGATCAAACAATCAGGCTGTCGCTCAGCAGATTGCCGATTCATTGTCGCAAGTGGGACTCGTCGGCTACGACCTGGAGATCCGCTTTAACAACGGAATCGCCACTTTGGCCGGCGATGTCTCGACAATGGGTCAGCGGCAGGCAGCTCAGGCTGCTGTCTCGCAGATTCCCGGCGTCCAGAGCGTGAACAATCAGCTGCGAGTGGCTGGTCCGATCTCTCAGACAGCATTCGTTCCGGGGGCGATGCAGATGCCGATGGCTGGCGGACAGCCGCAGATGATGCCACCACAGATGATGCCACCACAGATGATGTCACCGCAGATGATGTCACCGCAGATGATGCCACCACAGATGATGCCGGCCGGTTACATGCCCGGCGGCATGCAGCCGGGCATGGGGACGGATCCGGGAATGGCACCGTCTCCGTCGGGCTATGCTCCGACCAGTTTCAACAATCCTCAGCTGCCGCAGCATGCATGGCCGTCCTATGCTCAGTATCCGAACTCAGCCGCGGTGAGCTATCCGACTCAGTACAGTGCCAGTGCCTGGCCGTACATCGGCCCGTTCTATCCGTATCCGCAGGTTCCGCTGGGCTGGCGTGAAGTGTCTCTCGAATGGGACGACGGCCAGTGGCAGCTGAACTTTAACAAAGAAAAAGACAAGTGGTTCTGGGTCCTGCATCCAAAGAACTGGTAGCGAATCCTGACCCGGTTCGCGAACGACATCCAGACAGCTGACAGAACGGCCCTGAAGGGATTACTCTTCAGGGCTGTTTTTCGTTGCGGCAGGATCTTCGACATCGCGGGCTCCAAACAGGCACGACGCGCAAGCGAGCGGTCAGGATTCGCCTGATCAGCCGTCACGTGCCCGAAACCAAAGCGGTACGCCTGCGAATGCCCGGGATGTAGCCACTCGCTGGCGCTTCGTGCTTGTAAAGACTACGGTGTTGCGGGTCCGGCCTGGGTCGAGACGCTCGGCGGTGCATCTTTCGGAGCTTCGACCGACTTCGGCTTGTTGACCATCACCAGCACCATGCCGGCTGCCGCGACGACAAGTCCGATGTAGAACGAAGCCCCGGGAGCTTCAAACTTCTTGCCGTGCGCGAAGATCGTGATGGAAGCAATCGTGTTGACGATCGGAGCCCCGGCGAAAACCAGCGGAGCCACGATGAGCGGGCCGACAGCCGGTCCCAGGGATGCCACAGCGTCCCGCGTTGCAAAAATCACGCATAAAGCCCCGGCGGCACCGGAGATTCCCGCCATCAGTCCCCAGGTGAGGCTCGGCAACTGCCAGTTGAGTGCGGCAGGGTTCTTTGCCGTCGGGTCGTTCTTCAGGAAAAAGATGAAGATGCACGGTACCAGCACGGCCACCAGAAAGTAGGCCACTCCCACCATCAGGAATGCTCTCAGATTGCTTCCGAGCTTTGATGTCGCTTCATGCACCAGCGGCACATAAATGCCCCACGACAGTGCTGCTCCGGCGACGAATGCCAGGACGGTCCACTTGATATTCATAAGGTTTCTTTCGTGCAACTGCCGGAAATCGATTCCTCTGGACGCGTCGATTGTAGATCCCCGGCGCGGTGACGAAAACCAGGCACAGAGAGAATGCAGAATTCAGGAGCGCCTTCGATTTGCATCCAGCCCGAAATCCCACCGTCCGCGCAGCAAAAAACCTCTTCCAGCTGTGCTGAGCAAACGC
>Ga0163144_10015580_pt1 | contig 15666 bp, 12 predicted proteins | sample OliLak19BULKMAT1_FD_123175 | JGI IMG/M metagenome (GOLD analysis project Ga0163144, IMG submission 123175) | Freshwater microbial mat bacterial communities from Lake Vanda, McMurdo Dry Valleys, Antarctica - Oligotrophic Lake LV.19.BULKMAT1 | ecosystem: Environmental > Aquatic > Freshwater >...
ATTCATGTTCAACGCCGCCGCCAACGCGCCGACGGTGCTGAGTGCCGTGCGCAAACCAAGCGAACGGAAGAACCCCCAAGCGCACAGGCCGAGGATGACCTGGCAGATCGGATCGTAAAATTTGGCGAAGCCCACCGGGCCGAGCAACCAGGCGATCCCGTAGGTGACACTGACGTTGGCATACTTGCCATTGATGCCCAGCCAGTAGAGATCCATCCAGAGTCCCTTGAGGATTTGAGGCATCGCCATGGCTTTGGAGGCCATCACTCCCAACGGACCATCGTTGGCGAAATGCACCTGGCCCGACTTGAAGCTGTCCAGGAACAGGAAGGCCATCAGGGCGGTGAGCACGATGGCTGCGGCGACCAGTCCTTTGGCGTTGATGACTCTCCCGTTCTCAGTGTTGCTGCTCATAGACTGCGATAAAATCTGTCTCCGGCGGGCTGGACCGGCGTTGGTCCTGCGGGCGAAGGCGCCGGGAATATGCCGGAACGATCCTAACACCGCCAATGCTGAAGTTGGCAAAGGCCCGCTCAACTCTCGCCACTTTCAGCCGATGCCTTGAGGTCATTTCTTATCGCATGGATGCTTCGCGAGTATCGGGCCACCCGGCCCATGAAAAGTGGTGGTGCCCGAAGGTATTCGGGTGGCTGCTGTTATTGCTGCTCTTCGCCGCCTTCCCGCTGGTGTGGATGGGAGTGCGCTCGTTCTTCTTCCGGGACTACGGCGTGCTGGCCTATCCGGTGGTCGCCTGGCACAAGGAGATTTTCTGGCAGGGCGAATGGCCGCTGTGGAATCCCTACAGCAACTGCGGCACGCCATTCCTTGCGCAATGGGGCGCGCTGGCGCTCTACCCGCCCTCGCTGATTTACCTGCTGCTGCCGCTGCCATGGTCGCTGGGAGTCTTCTGCCTGCTGCACCTCTGGCTGGCCGGCGCAGGCATGCACCGCCTCGCCCTGCGGTGGACCAAGAGCGAATTCGGCTCCGCGCTCGCCGCCGTCGCGTTCATGCTCAGCGGGACAGCCATCTCCTGCCTGCAATGGCCCAACTACACCGTGGCCCTCGGCTGGATGCCGTGGATCGTTCTGCTGGTGGAACGAAGCTGGCGTGAAGGTGGGCGCGCCCTCATCCCGGCCTCGCTCGCCGCGGCTCTGCAATTGCTGGCCGGCGTGCCGGAGCTGGCAGTGCTGACGTGGCTGCTCCTCGCCGCCTTTTTCCTCGATGAACTGTGGCGTGGTGAAATCCCGCGTCGAAAGCTGTGCGTGCGCGCCTTGGTTGTTCCCCTCATCGTGGCCGGACTCACTGCCGTGCAACTGCTGCCCTTCCTCGATCTGCTCGACCAATCGCAGCGTGACCGCCAATTCGCGACGTCCAAGTGGGGCATGCCTGAATCGGGATGGGCGAATCTTCTGGTCCCCTTGTTTCACTGTTTCAAGAGCCACTCCGGGCCGTACGTGCAGGAGGGACAAGAATTCCTCGGCTCCTATTATCCCGGAGTCATCGTGCTGTTGCTGGCGGTGATCGGATGCTGGCATTCACGGCAACGCCGCGTCTGGGTATTGGCGACTGCTGTGGTGTTCGGTTTTTTTATGGCTGCGGGTGAAAATGGGTTTCTCTATCCGCTCCTCAAACGCGGCATCCCGCTGATGGGCATCGCACGATACCCGATCAAGTTCATCCTGCTGACCGCGTTCGCCCTTCCTCTCCTGGCGGCGTTTGCCGTGCGTCGTTTTGAGAACGGCGAATTGCCCTGGCGTTCGCTGCTGCCCGTGACCGGCATCGGTTTGGCGGGTATGGCGCTGGTGGTTGGAATCGCGCATTGGCGACCGCTGCACTCCGAGCGCTGGAGCGATGCTGACAATCTGCTCGCGACCACACTCGAATGGGCTGCCATCGTGCCGAACGCCATCGTGCGCGCGGTTTGTCTCGCGGCGCTCGCGGGCTTTCTTCTTCTCGCCTCACGCCCTGCCAGCGCACAAAGGAGATTTCTCTGGCAGGCCGCCGCCATGGTCGTGCTCGCCTTCGATTTACTGACTCACAGTCCTTCGCTACAACCGACGTTGCCGAGCGCGGCCTTCCGGAGAAATTTCAACCCAACTGACGGGCAGGCGGCCTGGCCTTCGCTGGGACAGGGTCGCGTGCTCATCAGTCCCGGAGCTGAACAGCGATTGCTTCGTAGCGACGTGACCGACCCGCTGGAGGATTTCAAAGGCAAACGCCAGTCGCTTTGGTCGAATCTCAACCTCATTGAGGGCGTGCCGAAGTTGAACGGCTCCTCGACCTTGCAACTGCGCGAACAGGCCGAGGTGCAAAGGCTCATCTACAATCCCACGAATCGCGTTGGTCGCGGATTGCTCGACTTCCTCGCCGTGACGCATTTCAGCCCGGCGCAGAATCCGTCCCATTGGATTGCCCGCAGCAACTCATGCCCGTTGGTCACCTGTGGACAGCTCCCCGTGTTTGCGGATGGACCCGAGATCCTCCGCGCTCTCTCTGCGAATGATTTCAACCCGTGGCAGACCGTGTTTCTTCCTGCGTCCGACCGTGCTCGGGTGAACGTCACCCACCCCGGCGCGGCCCAGATCCTCAGCGGAACCATTTCGCGGGAGCGAATCGATTTGGAAGTGGAGGCCACAGCACCGAGCCTGGTCATCATCGCACAATCCTACCACCGCGCGTGGCGGGCGAATCTGGATGGCACCCCCATGCCTCTGCTGCGCGCCAATCATGCCTTTCAAGCCGTATCCGTTCCGGCCGGGCGTCATCGCATCAATGTGGTCTATCGAGATCGCTGGTTCGTTTTGGGCGGAGGCATTTCGGTGACCACATTGCTGGGCAGCCTCGTCTGGTGGGCCTGGCAGATTCGTCGCAGCCGGCTTTCATTGAATGATTCCTCCGTCCGACGCACAGGCGATGCCGCCTGCCTTTCCCGGAGTGCTGAACCAACCGTGAGTTTCTGAATCTTGGCGGAAGATCGAGCAGGGCAAGTCGCGGGCAAAAAGAAAAGCCCGAGGTTTTCACCTCGGGCTTTTGAAGCGGTGGCGGGGACTTAGAGGGTGTGACCAACCGTTAGCGAGCAAGTGGGCTTGGCGTCCACTTGAGCCAGCGTATATGTGCCGCCGCCGGGGCAGGTGGGCTCGTCACGAATGTAGTTGTCGATGCCGTAGAGGTCGGTCAAGCCCGGTGTATCACTGTTGTTGCGCTTTCTGTCCATGGCCCAGGTCGAGGTGGCGCCTGAGATCTGCTTGAGGTTTGCGATGCAGGCGCTCTTTTGAGAAGTGCTGCGGGCCTTCACGAAGTTGGGAATCGCGATCGCCGCCAGGAGGCCGATGATGGCCACGACGATCATGATTTCCACCAGCGTGAAGCCGGATTTGCGGAGGGTGCTTATTTTCATTGTTGCCTTTCTACTTACACGCGGCGTGAACGTTTGGCAGAAGGCTTTTTTTTATTTAGTGCTGACGTCGTTCACAGATTGCCTGCTGCCGGCCGCAAGTTCTTTTTAGCAGCGGCTATGCCAAGAGAGAGTTCGAGGTCTGTCTTCTTCACGAACCCCAGTGGATCGCCCCCTATCATTGAAATCGGTCATCTCCGGATTCACCTGAAGTGTCCTGCGCGAGACACATGATGCTGAGGAAGTGTCCCGTTTATGGACACGCGCAGTAAGCCCGCCTTTGTAAGAATCTGACAGTGCCACAAGCAAACGGCCCGGAACGCAGAGCCTTCCGGGCCGCGAGGAAAAAGAATCGTGTCGCGCCTACGGCAGCACGTGATCCGCCACCGTGCAGGTCGGGTTCTCAAGGACCGAGCCAATGTTGTAGGTGCCGCCGCCGGGGCACTCCGGCTTTTTCTTGTTGAACTTGTCATTGCCGAACAGGTCCGCATCCGAGGCCACGTCCGAATCACCCTTGCGATTATCCAGCGCCCAGGTGGCCTTGCCACCCTCGATGGACTTGAGGTTGCCGATGCAGGCCTGCTTCTGGGCAGACTTGCGGGCTTTGACGAGGTTGGGGATCGCCACCGCGGCCAACAGGCCGATGATGGCGACGACGATCATGATTTCGACCAGGGTGAAGGCGGAGCGGCGGGAAAGTGGGATGCGCATGGTGACAGTCTTTGGTTCGATGTTTGGTTGCTTGTCGGTTGTGCTGCAAGGTAGGCGTCCGTGGTTTTGAACACAAATTCAAAAGTACCATTCGAACGGCCCGTGGAAGTTCAACAATGATCCCCGGCAAAAGTTCCGCCACCGGCGCCGCCGATTTTTCGCTGGGGTCGCAGCCTCCTTGTTGACTAACGTGCGCCGTGGCTCAGTTCGACATAGTGATTCGCGGCGGCCTGGTGGTGACCCCCCGCGCTGTGTTGCGCCTGGACCTCGGCATCACCGGGGGCTGGATTGTCGCTTTTCAGCCCGACATCGCCGAGTCCGGTCGCAACGAAACCATCGACGCCACCGGCCTCCACCTGTTCCCCGGCGTTGTCGATCCGCATGTTCATTTCAACGAGCCTGGGCGTGAAGATTGGGAAGGTTTCGTCACCGGCTCGCAAGCCTTCGTTGCCGGCGGCGGCGCGGTGTTCTTCGACATGCCGCTCAATTCCACGCCCCCGCTGCTGAACGTCGAAACCTTCAACCTCAAACGCAAGCTCGGCTGTTCCGCTCATGCCGACTTCGCGCTCTGGGGCGGGCTCACCCCGGGCAATGTCGATCAGGTCGAGAAGCTGTGGAACCGCGGCGTCATCGGACTGAAGGCTTTCCTCTGCGACAGCGGCATCGAGGAATTTCCCGCCATCGACGAGGCCTCGTTGCGCCTCGCCATGAAGCGCGCCGCGCCTCTGAAGATTCCCATCGCCGTCCACGCCGAGAGCGAGGCGCTCACCCGCCAACTCACGCAGGAACGCCTCGAGCACGGGCTCAACACCATTCGCGACTGGCTTGATTCGCGTCCCATCGAGGCGGAGTTGCAATCCATCCAGCGCGTCCTGCAACTGGCCGGGGAGACCGGCTGCCGCCTGCACATCGTTCACGTCAGTTGCGGGGAAGGCATCGATCTCATCGAAGCCGCCCGCGAGCGTGGCGTCGACGTCTCCTGCGAAACCTGCCCGCATTACCTCACGCTCACGGAGGAAGACGTCTTCAAGCTTGGCGCGCCCGCTAAATGCTCCCCGCCGCTCCGCTCCAAGGCGTCGCAGGATCGTCTCTGGGAACACGTCCTCGCCGGTCGCGTGGACATGATCGGCTCCGACCATTCTCCCGCCCCGCCCGAGATGAAGACGGGTGAAGACTTCTTCAAGATCTGGGGCGGCATCTCCGGCGTGCAGCACACGTTGCCCTTGATGATCGATGAAGCTCATCACAAGCGCGGCCTCGATCTTCCGGCCATTGCCCGGCTCACCTCGCACAACGCCGCCTCGCGCTTCCAGCTTCGCGCCGCCAAGGGCGGAATCAAGATCGGTGCCGAGGCCGACCTCGCCTTCGTCGATCTGAATGCGGAATGGGAAATTCGTCGCGAAGATCTTTTGCAGCGCCATCCCATCAGCCCCTACATCGGACGCAAGGTTCGCGGCAAAGTTGTTCGCACCATGATCTTCAGCCGCACCCTTTTTCTCGACGGAAAGATCACCGGGAAGCACATCGCCCAACTCCTCAAGCATCAACCCCTGATATGACCTCGCCCTTCGGCCATACCCGCAACGTCGTCAAGGAACGCTACGCCCTGCTCACGCCCAAGGGCCATGTTGCCGCGCCGCTGCCCGGTTGGACGAAGGCCGCCTGCGTCGTCCTCATCTCGCCGGGCATGGGCGCGCGGTTCAGCCAGATGCTCATCACTTTGCAGGCAGGCGGGCGCGGCGCTGGCGAGACCGGGCGCAGCGAGCTTTTCTGCTACATCCTCGACGGCGCGTGCGATCTCCACCTGGGCAGGCGCCATCAATTGACGGCCGGCAGCTACGCCTATCTTCCGCCCGGCCAGCGTTTCGAATTCAAGAAACCCACTCCCGGGACGCGGATCCTGCTTTTCGAGAAAACCTTCGAGCCGCTCTCGAAAACACCCCGGCCTCCGGTCGTCATCAGCCATGCTGACGAAAAGCCGGGCGTCTCATTCCTCGGCGATCCGGACGCGCGTTTGCAAACGCTCCTCCCCGATTCGCCCGTCTTCGACATGGCGGTGAACATCTTCACTTACCAGCCCGGCGCGACGCTCCCCTTCGTCGAGACGCACATCATGGAACACGGCCTCCTGATGCTCTCCGGCCAGGGCGTGTATCGACTCGATGCTGACTGGCATCCCGTCATGGCGGGCGACGTCATCTGGATGGCGCCCTACTGTCCGCAATGGTTCGTCGCGATGGGCAAATCTCCCGCCAGCTACATCTACTACAAGGACGTGAATCGTGCTCCGCTCGGGAGCGTAAAACGTAAAACGTAATTCAAGACGCCAATCCCCTTACGTTTTACGCTTCACGTTTTACGCCCACACCCATGCCCTCCGCCGTCCACATCGACATCGCCACCTTGCAACGGGAGATCGACGATCTCGGCTCCATCTCCGAGGCTCCGGCGCCCGTCGTTACCCGCGTTCTTTTTTCCGAAGCTGATTTGCGCGCACGCGCCTTCGTCAAAGAACTGGCCCGCGCCGCCGGACTCGCGCTGCGCGAAGACGCCGTGGGCAATCTCTTCGCCCGCTGGAATGGAAGTGACCCCACGCTCCCTCCCGTGGCCACCGGCTCGCACATCGACGCCATCCCCAATGCCGGGCGTTACGACGGCGTGGTCGGCGTGCTCGGGGCGATTGAAGCCATCCGCGCCCTGCGTCGCGCCGGCTTGGAGCCGCGACGCAGCATCGACCTGATCCTCTTCACTGCCGAGGAACCCACGCGCTTCGGCATCGGTTGCCTTGGCAGCCGCCTGCTCTCCGGCGTGCTTGCGGCGGAAAAAGCCGCCACCCTCCGCGACCGCGATGGACGCACCCTCCTGGCCTGGCGGGCATCCGCTGGCTACAGCTCCGCCCCGCTCTCGTCCGTGCGGTTGGCCAGACATTGTTATTCCGCCTTCGTCGAACTGCACATTGAACAAGGCCCCGTGCTGGAAAAGGAAAACATCCCCATCGGCATCGTCGAGAAGATCGCCGCGCCCGCCACGCTCCACGCCGAACTGACCGGCGTCGGCGGACATGCCGGGGCCGTGCTCATGCCCGAGCGCCGCGACGCCCTCCTCGCCGGCGCCGAGATCGCCCTCGCCGTCGAGCGCACCGTCAAGAACACCGGCAGCCCCGACACCGTGGGCACCACCGGCGTCTTTCGCATCGAGCCCGGCGCGGTCAACAGCGTGCCCTGTGGCGCCCATCTCGAGATCGACGTGCGCGACACCCGCGCCGACAGCCGTGATGCCGCGCTCCGCGCCATCGAGAGCGCCGCCCGCGACATCGCCAGCCGCCGCCGCGTGACGCTCGAATTGACCACGCTGCACGCCGACCCGCCTGCGCTCTGTGATGCGACCCTCGTGGAAACGGTCGCCCGCGCCAGCGCCGCGTTGAACCTGCCCGCAAAGAAAATGATCAGCCGCGCCTATCACGATTCCTTGTTCATGGCGCAGGTTTGCCCGACCACGATGATCTTCATCCCCAGCCGTGGCGGCGTGAGCCATCGTCCAGACGAGTATTCCTCCCCCGACCAAATCCGCGCCGGTGTTGCTGTCCTCGCGGAGACGTTGCGCCAGATTACCGAGTAAGGTGGCGCGTGACCTGACGCTGGAGCTGCTTTGAGCTTGGTCGGTTGGCGGTCGTGCCGATAGTTTCTGCGCGTGAACATTACCGTCCTAGGCCTCTGGCATCTCGGCAGCGTTACCGCCGCGTGTTGCGCGCGGCACTTCCAGGTGGCGGGGTTGGACTTCGACGAGGCGGTGGTCGCGGGGTTGAATCAGGGCCGGGCGCCCATACTCGAGCCGGGCTTGAACGAACTTCTCACTGCGGGTCTCGCCGCGAAACGCCTGCGCTTCACCACCGACGCGAAGGACGCCTGCGCCAAGGCCGACGTGCTCTGGCTCACTTGCGACACACCGGTGAATGATCACGACGAGTCGGATGTGGCGTTTGTGCTGGAGCGATTGCGCCGCACGTTGCCGCATCTGACGGCAGGCGCGCTGGTGCTGGTGTCTTCGCAGCTCCCGATCGGAACCGTTCGCGCACTGGAGACGGAGTTTCCTCAATTTCATTTCGCCTGCTCGCCGGAGAATCTGCGGCTCGGCAAGGCGCTCGATGCCTTCGAGAAAGCCGAGCGTGTCGTCGTGGGAGTCCGCACGGAGGCGAAGCGCGCGATGCTCGAACAACTCTTCAAGCCCTTCACGCCGCAGGTGCTCTTCATGCGCACCGAGTCGGCGGAGATGGTGAAGCACGCGTTGAATTCCTTCCTCGCCGTGAGCATCACGTTCATTAACGAAATAGCCCGTCTCTGCGAACACGCGGGCGCGGATGCGAAGGAAGTCTCCGCCGGATTGAAGAGCGACATCCGCATCGGGCCGAAGTCCTATCTGGGGCCGGGCGGACCCTTCGCCGGGGGCACGCTGGCGCGCGACGTGGTCACGCTCTCGAAGCTCGCGGCGGAAAGGCGGGAGACGGTGTTCGTGCTGCCCGCCATCAAGTGCAGCAACGACGAGCATCGCGGCTGGGCCTTCCGCAAATTGCAATCGCGCCTCGGCGACCTACGCGGCAGGACGGTCGCGTTGCTGGGCCTCGTTTACACGCCGGGCACGGACACGTTGCGCCGCAGTGCGGCGGTGGGGTTGTGCCGGCAGTTGTCAGCCGCGGGCGCACAGGTGCGCGCGTTTGACCCGGCGTTGAAGTCGTTGCCCGCGGATTTGTCCTTCGTCGCGCTCGCGTCGGATCTCCCCAGCGCGTTCAAAGAGGCGGACGCTGTGGTGGTTTGCACGGAGTGGCCTCAGTTCCTGGAGGCGGACTGGGATGCGCTGCTCCAGCTTATGCGGCGTCAACTCGTTCTGGACGCGAACCGATTTCTGGAGAAGCGCCTTGCCGCCCGATCCGGTCTGGAGCGTTGCTGGGTCGGAGGCCAATCACCATAAGGCTGGGAGCGCCGGCCTTGAGGTCATCGCGTCGGGACTGGCAGGTGAGGGGCACGACTGCACCCGCCCCCAGACTGAACGGAGAATTCTCTGGATGAAATACTGATGCGCCTGCCTTGAACTGGCTGGCTTTTGCTCGCGCCTCGGAGCACGGGATGGGGGTTCGGTCCAGCCGCTTTATCCTCGGATTGCCCTGTTTCGTCACAACCGGACGGTTGTTCATCCCTAACGGAGTCGACATGATTCGTTTTTTCTGCTCATATCAGGCAACCCGATTTCCCAATTTGTATCGTTTATGAAAGCGTCTCTGCGTTTTTCTTTTGTACCAACCTTGGCTTCCCCCCGCACGGCCGTATGGGCAGCCGTCTGCACTGGGCTGTTATTGTCTTTGGTCACTCGTGAGGCCCGCGCCGCGGCCTCCAACAGCGTCGCGCGCGCATGGAGCGAGCGGGCCATCGCGGCCATCCGGGCGGACACGCCGCATCCGCCAGCGCAGGCGCGCAATTACTTCAGTCTCTCGGTCTGCATGTACGATGCGTGGGCGGCTTATGACCCGGTGGCCGTGGGTTACGTGTATCGCGGCAAACACTCCGCGGCGAACATTCAGTCAGCTCGCAGCAATGCCATCAGCTGCGCGGCTTTTCGAATGCTCTGCGAGCGGCACGCTTATTCGAGGACGGCGTTGAACACCTTGGTGCTCGACACCAACTTGATGACGAGCCTCGGCTACAGCGCCCACAACACCAGTCTCGACACCAACACGCCAGTCGGGGTGGGCAACGCGGTGTATGCCGCCGTTTCGGCGTGGTTCATCAATGACGGTTCGCGGCAGGCCAATGGAACCCCCTACAACCCCGCCTTCCCTTCCGTCATCCCCATCGCTTATCCGGACTACCCCACCAATCAAGGTGGATACATTTACTCCAACCCGGCGATGGCCACGGATCGGTCCGGCGTCTGTGACGGTGGACCCGGCGGAGTTACCCCGCAATGCCTGGCGGATGTTAATCACTGGCAGCGGCTGTTCATCGTCGGTGGCGTGGATCAAAACGGCTTTCCCAACCCAGGACCCAACCAGAATTACCTTGGGGCACAGTGGCTCGGCGTGCGGCCTTTCTCGCTTATGCGCACCGATTCGACGAAGCTTTGGATTGATCCCGGACCGCCGCCGTATTTTGGCGGGGCAACTCACGCGCAATTTGTGAAGGAGGTCGTGGCCGTCATCACGGCGGACAGCCAGTTGACTCCGGATGATGGAGTGATGATCGACATTTCTCCGGGTGCATATGGCAACAACAGCCTTGATTACGTTGGCGATTACGGAACCGGCAACTTCGACATCTTCGATGGACGCGGCCACACCAACAACCCAATTACCGGCCAGCCGTATGCGCCCAACATGGTCAAACGCGGCGATTACGCGCGCGTTCTGGCCGAGTTTTGGGCGGATGGTCCCAGTTCCGAAACTCCGCCGGGACATTGGAACGTTCTCGCCAATTACCTCGCAGATCATCCCCTGCTCGTGAAGCGCATTGGCGGCACGGGGCCGGTCGTGGACGATTTGGAATGGGACGTAAAGACGTACTTCGCCCTGAATGCCGCCGTCCACGATGCCGCGTGCGCTGCCTGGGGTGCCAAGCGCGCCTATGATGCCTGGCGCCCGATGAGCGCGATCCGCTATCTTTCGATCCTTGGCCAGTCCAGCCATCCGGCCCTCCCCTCTTACCATCCCAATGGCCTCCCGCTCATCACCAATCAAATCGAACTGGTGACGTCATCCTCCGTCGCATCTGGACGGCACGCTGGCTTGACCCCTGGAAAGATCGCTTTGCTCGCCTGGCCTGAGGCACCCTTGCTTCCAGGCAGCCAGCACAGCGGCGTGAGATGGATTCACGGCGATGCCTGGAGCACCTATCAGCGATCGACCTTTGTCACACCTCCATTCCCCGGCTACATCTCGGGCCACAGCACGTTCAGCCGTTCCGCTGCGGAAATCCTGACGGCGATCACTGGAACGAATTACTTCCCAGGTGGCCTCGGCACCTACAGCAACTACACTCTGGGCTTTGAACAAGGCCCGTCCGTGCCCATGACCTTGCAATGGGCCACCTATTACGACGCGGCCGACGAGGCCGGAATCTCGCGCATCTGGGGCGGCATCCATCCTCCCATCGATAACCTGATTGGTCGCCGCGTTGGGGCGCAGGTCGGCAAAGGCGTCTGGGCGCTGGCGAAGCGGTATTGGGATGGCTCCATCACCAACACGCCCCTCAGCATCGCGCGGTTGAATCCAACGCAGTATGAGGTGCGCTACACCGCGTTGCGCGGCTTCCACTACGACTTGAGCTCGTCGCTGGATGCCACCCAGACCTTCACCAACGAGCCTCCGGGGACGAGTCGGCCGTTCGATGCGCTGTCGGTCGCCCGGACGAATTCCTTCTCTGACGCCATGAAGTTTTACCGCGCCGTGAGCAGAAGCACACCGTAGTCAGGCCGCCCCGCTGGTCACCCCGCCGCGTGTTCGCCGGGTTCGGCGCGTTTGACACTCGAGCGGAATTGTTGTGAGATGCGCGCGGTCTCAATTACAGCTTTACGCTTATGCGCCAACTCGTTCCATTCTGCCTCGCTTTAATCCTCGCCTCTTCGCTTCCCGCGCCCGCCGCGGACAAGCTCGTCTCCAATTACGACCGCTTCGATGCCGCCTTCGAAAGCAGCGCCGCCTATGATAACCCGGTGCAGCAGGCGTCGTTGTTCGTCACGTTCACCAGTCCGCAGGGCGAGGCGTTCAAGGTGCCGGGCTTCTGGGACGGTGGGAAGACCTGGCGCGCGCGCTTCATTCCCACGCAACTCGGCAAGTGGAAATACGCGACCACCTGCTCGGACGCCGCGAACAAGGGACTTCACGCGCAGTCCAGCGAGTTCACCGTCACGCCCGCGCTCAAGAAGACGCGCTTCTCCGAGCACGGCCCCGTGCGGATGTCGCCCGATGGTCGTTACCTGATGCACGACGATGGCACGCCTTACTTCTGGCTCGGCGACACGGCGTGGAACGGCCCGCTGCTCAGCACCCAGCCGGATTGGGACAGTTACCTCAAGGAGCGCACGCGCCAGCACTTCTCGGGTGTGCAATGGGTGGCTACGCAATGGCGCGCCTCACCCGACGGCGACGCGAACAAGCAACTCGCTTACACGGGCAAGGAGAAGATCACGATCAATCCCGCCTTCTTCCAGCGGCTCGATGAAAAGGTGGATGCGATGACGAAGGCCGGTCTGCTCAGCGCGCCCGTGCTGCTTTGGGCCATCAATGCCGGCGGCAATCCGCAGGTGAACCCGGGCGTGTCGCTGCCCGAGGATCAGGCCATCCTGCTCGCGCGCTACATGGTAGCTCGCTGGAGCGGAAACCCGAGTCTATTCATCCTGGGTGGTGATGCCGATTACCGCGGCACGAAGGCGGACAAGTGGCAGCGCATCGGCCGCGCGGTGTTCAACGACATTCATCACGCCCCGGTCACGATGCACCCCGGCGGCATGCAGTGGGTGTGGAAGGAATTCATCGAGGAAAAATGGTATGGCGTGATCAGTTACCAGAGCGGTCACGGCGATGATGACAAGACGTTGCGCTGGATCTTTGAAGGTCCGCTTACCGACGACTGGACCAGGCTGCCGCACCGGCCCATGATCAATCTGGAGCCGCCCTACGAGAATCACGTCGCCTATCAGTCCAAGAAGCCCATCGCGCCGGAGGCAGTTCGCAAAGCGATGTATTGGAGCCTTCTCTGCGCGCCCACCGCGGGCGTCACCTACGGCGGGCACGGCGTGTGGGGTTGGGACGACGGCACGAAGTCGCCCACCGACCATCCCGGCACCGGCACGCCGCTGCCCTGGTCGAAGGCGCTCACCATGCCCGGCGCGGAGCAGATGAAACATCTGGCTGATTTCTTTGCCTCCATCGACTGGTGGAAGCTGCGTCCCGCGCCCATCATGGTGGTGGGCAACCCCGGCTCGGGCAAACCCGCGAAGCACATCGCGGGCGCCAAGAGTGACGATCGGGATTTGTGCGTTGCCTACATCCCTGAGGAGCGCACGGTGGAAATCAAACTCGATTCCATGCCCGTCTCGCCGAACGTCAGTTGGTTCAATCCCCGCACGGGCGAGAAGAGCCCCGCCGTCGCGGTGGTCACCGCCAACACCTGCCAGTTCCCCACGCCGTCCGAAGGCGACTGGATTCTTTTCATGACGTCTGAGAAAAAGGGCGCGGCGAAACCGGCCGAGTCAGAAAAGAAGTAGGGCGAACTTTCTGCGGATTCTTAATCCCTGCCACGCGCAGGGAAGGTGTTTTGCGCCTGGAGGGGACCGGCAAAGCCATGCGGCAGAGCAAGGGTTTGCACCGCGAAGGGAGCGTTCAACCATTCGTCACCGCTTATTGACTGAGGCCGCGTGGGCAGCGCTGGAGAGCCGGCTTAAAGTGGAGGGTATCCTATGGTTGCCATCATCAACCAACCGGAGCCGCTGCTGCACGCGCCGACACCCCGCCGCAAGCGTTACGTGGGGGAGGTGGTTTACATGTGCGCCTACGATGTGGCCTATGAGATGAGCCGTGAGCCGGTGTCGTCGTTGCTGGGGCAAAAGCTGGTGACGCATGAGTTCGACGTGAGCCGCAAGAATCCGCGCCGGCACATGTTCTACAAACCGCAGATGGTGAGCCTGCCTGCGGTGGAACGCACCGGCCCGCACGGCTCCGTCAGGGTGGAATGCTGCGTGAAACTGCTGCCCGTCGGTGCAATCAGCATCACGGTGCGGGTTCCGTTCGCGGTAGACGAGCGCGCGGAGTTCGACGAGACGCTGTACGTGATGGAACTGGCGAACCTGCAACTTGCGGAGTTGGAGGCCTACGACCGGCTCCTCGACGCGTCGTTGGAACGGTCCTACCGGGATCTCGGCCAGCGACGCTGGCGCGGACGGGTGCATGTCCTGCAGGAGTTGCGGGAGATTCGCATCGACCTGGCGCGGTTCAGCGATGAGTTGATGAACATCACGAAGTTCATCGGTGACTGGCATCTCGCGCGTGTTTATGAAACCATCTCCGCGCGATTTCACCTGGCGGACTGGCACCGGACGATTGACGAGAAGTTGAAGACGCTCGACGGCCTCTACGAAATCCTCAAGCACGACCAGAACAATCGCTGGATGCTGTCGCTGGAAGTGACGATCGTGCTCCTCTTCATCATCGACCTCATCATTCTGTTCTCGGGCGCGAAGTAGGCTGCCCCGGCGCCGTCAGCCCGTCCGGCGCGAAGTTATCCCCGCAACGACTTCCAAGGTTCCTAGTCGCTCACATCGACGGTGATGGGCCCGGGATTCTTCGCGGGCGAAAGGATGGCGAGGAAATCGAGCACGTCGCTGCCCGCGTTGTAGGTGCCGTGAACGATGCCGACCGGGAGGTAGAGCGAATCACCGGCCTTCATGAAGCGCTTCTCGCGCTCCACCCATTGCTCCGCAGTGCCGGAGAGGATGTAGAGGATCTCCTCCATGTGCGGATGATGATGGAAGCGGTGGGCCTGTCCGGGCTCCAGCGTGGCGCGCACGAACATCAGGTTCGTGTCGGCGACCATGCCTGGCTTGCAATACCAGTGATGAATCTTGCCGGGCGGGACGTGCTCGACCTCGGCTTCAGGGAATGACACCAAGCGCCAGGAGGGCAGGGGATCTTTTGAGGTTGCCATGGTGGAAGTTTTCGAGCCGCGCCTGGTGTTGACAAGGAAATATCCGTTTGGATTCATGCGCCCCCGCCGGGCTTGGGCGAAAAACTCGTTTGCCAGTAAGGATTCAGGAGCCATATTCGACACAAGAACGTCCGATGAAACCTACATTGCTTCCTTACCTCTGCGTCGTCCTGCTGGCTTTGATGCCTGCTTGCGGTCGCGCCCAAAAAATGAACACGAACGAATCCAAATCCACGAATGCGACGGAACTGGCCACGCTGGGCGGCGGTTGTTTCTGGTGTACCGAAGCGGTGTTCGAGCGCTTGGACGGGGTGAAGTCCGTCACGAGCGGCTATGCCGGAGGCAAGAAAGAGAACCCGACCTACGAGGATATCTGTACGGGGACATCCGGCCACGCCGAGGTGACGCAGGTTGAGTTCGACCCGAAGAAGCTCTCGTTCGAGCAGTTGCTGGACGTGTTCTGGGCCGCGCATGATCCGACCACGCTCAACCGGCAGGGAGCTGATTCCGGCACGCAGTATCGCTCGGTGATTTTCCATCACAGCGAGGCTCAGCGCAGCGCCGCCGAGAAGTCGAAGAAGGCCGCGCAGGCGGGTTTTAGTTCACCCATCGTGACGGAGATTTCGCCGCTGCCGAAGTTCTACAAGGCCGAGAGCTACCACCAGGATTACTTCAACAACAACAGCCGCGCGCCGTACTGCCAGGCTGTGATCCGGCCGAAGCTGGAGAAGTTGCGGGAGAAGCTCAACAAGCCCGCGGGGAAGTGAGACGCGGCGGAGGCGTCCGGCGGAGGGTTGACACCGCGTTTGCGCCACGCCGAGACTGCGGATCATGACGCCGGGCAAGACGAAGTTTGAAACAGTGCTGCAGGTG